>MDTA01032783.1_pt1 | contig 12190 bp, 11 predicted proteins | sample 811151 | NCBI WGS metagenome assembly MDTA01 (sample SAMN05326648, study PRJNA326480) | marine metagenome | isolation source: seawater | place: Indian Ocean: South | collected 2010
ACGTTTAATGCACCATCTGTGATTATAAGAGGCTTATCTTCTTTATCTAATGTCATATGCCATATATGACTTAATCTGGTTTTTCCCATTAGATTATACTCTCTTTTGAGAACTTCTTTCATTAAAACATCTGTATGAATATGACCCTTAACTATAATTTTAATTTTACCTTTACTAGCAAGTTTTGCTGCGATAGGTGCTGTATTGTTTTCAACAGGCTCATTTATTATTTCATATTTAGAAATATCCCATTTTAAATCACTAGCACATTTAAGAATTTCTTTTTCATCACCAATAAATATTGGTTCAATTAAATTTTCGTTTACTGCATCTTGCACGGACTCCATCGGCAAGGGCTTACCAGCATTAACAATACCTGCTTTTACACCTTTATTTTTATGTGCATAATTTAATAAGTTATTAGGAACAATTATTTCTTTATTTGAAAGCATAATTAGTGTTTATAAGATATTTTAAAAAAGAGCATAGTTAATTTTTAATATGTAATTTAATTTTTTTTATAAATGATCCAAGGTGAAAGGTCTTTAAATAGGTAATAATTATCTAATATATATTTATCAGCATTTGGAGCATTCATTCTATCTTTAAACCAATTTATATTTGATGAATAGACAATAAAATTTGGTTTTGCGTTATCAAGTTCTTTAATGAAATTATCCTCTGTCCAATTCTTTATAATATGTGCATTAACAAAATATTTAGTACAAGTTGGTTTATTTACCAAGTAGGGTATTGCATTATCATCTGTAAACTGCTGAACGCATTTTTCATCTTTGATTAAATTTCTGAAAGTGTCTATAAAATTAAGATAATCATTATTTAAAAATTCATTATCATTTATTTTAGTAATCTTATGAAAGTTTTTTTCTGTATCAAGTATATTTTTTAGATTTAAAAAATTAGTTTTGAAAAAAAATAAAAAACAAATCAGACTTGAGACTATCAAAAAAAAATTTCTATTTTCAAAAAAAACAAATTTTTCTTTTAATATTCTGATTTTACTTAATAATTTTATAAGATGATAAGATATAAAAAAGAATATCAAAAAAGTATATATTCCAGAAGTATATTTTATATGTGGAGTATCTGATCTCATTAAACCTGATTTAAAAAATATAATTGAGGAAATAAATAGGAAGAAAAGTAAAAATTTTGATTGTAGATTTTCATTATTTTCTTTATTGAAAATATAGTTAACCAAAAAAACACCTACAAAAACTAAAATTAATAAAGCCTTAGTAAATCTTGTTGATTTATGAGAAAAGGGCTCTGGATATTCAATACCAAGGAGGTAATCAGAAATATTAATTATAAACAAATATTGATTAATTAGCTCTTTGAATTCGTTTTTTGGGAACAGAATAAAAAATACCAACCAAGCTAAAATGACACCCACAGATACTTGATAAAAATCTTTAAATTTTTTAAAAAGAAGAAAATAAATTAAAATTATAATCAACAACACATTAATATAAGTTCCAATATCCCAATAAAATAATATTGAAATTAGAGAAAATGCGCCAACTAACAATCTAATAAATAGATTATTTCTTTCAGAGCAAATAATATTAAAGATTAAAAAAGTAAAAATAAGAAATAAGAATATTCTTGGATGAAAAGGTGTTATTGGTTCATAAAAACTTACCAATGTCATTGAAGATAACGTAAAAATTAAAAATAGTATTTCTTTTTTATTTGAATCATCTAAACAATTTATTAATTGTTTACATATTAATATTAAAAATATTTTATTGATTAATATTAAAAATTTAAAACTATATCTTTGGATCCCTATAGAATAATCATCGAACAAATAATTGAATAATAGTCCGATTGAATTCCCTAAAAAACCATAATCAAAGAATGTTCCAGAATAAAATCTATTCTTTAAAATTACGTTTAACTGTGCTGTTAAAAAAGTACCCTCATGATGAGTGTCTAATGTGCTTACAAAATGATTATAGTCTAAACTATAGAACTCTAAGATAGAAAAAAAAATCAGTATTAAACTTAAGTAAGTTATATTTTTATTTTGATAAAATCTTGTATTATCAAATATTTTTTTATTTAATAATTCTTTATTTTGTCTTAAATAAAAAATTAAGTATAAAAATATTGGAAAAAAAATAAAAAAAATTCCTCTTATAGTGTCATTTTTTGGATTTATTTTTTTTGAAGAATATTCACCAATTATTGTATTTGAATTATCATATGGAAGAGAAATATAATTCCAGATTATTGTACTAAAAACAATACCCAATATAAGAGCTATCCAAGGTAAAGTTTTATTCATTATTTATTTATAATCTTTTATTTCTTTTATAACATATTGATCTCTGCCTTTTGTTTGTTCAAAAATTCTAGCTAGATAAATTCCCATAATGCCTAATGTGAAAAGCAAAATTCCAGAAAAAAATGAAATAGAAATAATTATACTGGTTGAACCAGGTATAGCTAAATTATTAAATTTTAAAAATAAAGCGTAAGTTATTAATAATAAAGAAATTATTATTGATAAAAATCCAAAAATTATGCCGAGGTATAAAGGTTTTAAAGAATAACTTGTTACACCATTAATGAAGTCAGTTATTGGACCAGCTGAAAGTAAAGGCATTTTAGACTCTCCTTCACCTCTTGCTTCTCTTTCATAAAAAACAAAATCTTGTTTAAAACCCACCCACACTGATAGACCTCTTACGTATGGTCTGAATTCTTTTTGCCTTAGGATTTCATTAAGTGCTTTTTTTGATATTAACTTATAATCACCCGCTTGTTCAGGAAGGTTAATATCTGAAAGAGAATTTATCAGCCAGTATGCAATTTTAGTTAAAAACATCCTAAATTTTCCTTCACCTTTTCTTTTTGTTCTTACAGTATGAACAATCTCATTTCCTTCCTCAAATTTTTTTAGTAGATTTGGAATAAGTTCAGGTGGGTCTTGCTGATCTGAATGTAAATAAATAATTGCATCACCTGAACTATTTCTAAATCCAGCTAATACACAAGGATCTATTCCAAAATTTCTACTCATATTGATAATTTTAATTGGATATGTTTTTTGAAGCTCTGTTAGAATTTCCTCTGATTTATCTGTAGAATCATCATTTACAAAAACGATTTCATATTTCCAATTTTTTACATCTTTCATTGTGGTTGAAATTCTGTTTACTAAAGGTTTGATATTTCCCTCTTCATTTCTAAAAGAAAAAACAATTGATAATAAATTTATTTTCGTATCCATGATTTGTTGAATTAAATAATTTGATTATAACTATTATTAATTTAATGTGCAAACTATGAAAAATTATAAATTTAGTAAAAATCTAATGATTTGAAGACTCAAAATATGAAAATTACATCAGACAGGAATTTAAAAGAAATAAAAATTTTGAGCACTTCAATCTTTAAAGATAATAGAGGTGAAATTTGGACAAAATGGGATAAAAAAAAATTAAGAAATATATCTTTTAACCTAAGTAAATTAACCAGATCAAAAAAAAATGTCCTTAGAGGTTTTCATGGGGATCTGAAATCTTGGAAATTAGTTTCTTGTATTAAAGGGAAAGTTTTAAATGTTGTAGTAGATTATAGAAAAAACTCAAAAAATTTTTTAAAATATTCATCTTTCTTTTTAAATGACAAAAATAGAAAGTCGCTATTAATTCCACCTATGTTTTTGAACTCTTGGCTTTGTTTAAGTCAGGACTGTATTTATTCTTATGATTATTCTTTTAAAGGCAATTATAGTGATGTTAAAAATCAAATTAGTATAAAATGGGATGATGAAAGAATCAAATATAATTGGCCAATTAAAAAACCAATTTTATCATTTCGTGATAGGTAAAAGATAAAATATATATGAAAAAAAAAATAGCTTTAATATTTGGAATTACTGGTCAAGATGGCTCCTACTTAGCCGAACTATTGCTTAAAAAAAACTATATGGTTTATGGTGTAAAAAGAAGGACTAGTTTAATACATACCACCAGAATTGATCATATCTATAAGGATTTTCACTTAAAGACTAATTTGATTTTAAAGTATGGTGATGTTACAGATTTTTCAAATGTGTTTAACCTTATTAACGAAATTAAACCGAATGAGATATATAATTTAGCTGCTCAAAGTAATGTTGGAGTATCATTTGAATTAGCAGAATATACCGCTCAAACTGACTCAATTGGAACATTAAGAATTTTAGAGGCAATTAGAATTATAGATAAAAAAAGAAAGATTAAATTTTATCAGGCATCAACCTCGGAAATTTTTGGGAATAGTCCAGAGAAACCTTATAATGAAAAAAGTAGATTTGAGCCTGTATCGCCATATGGGACAGCAAAACTGTATTCTTATTGGATTACAAGAAATTACAGAGATGCATACTCAATGTTTGCATCAAATGGAATATTATTTAATCACGAGTCACCTAGACGAGGGGAAAATTTTATATCAAGAAAAACCATAATTGGACTTATTAAAGTTTTAAAAGGGCATCAAAAATGTCTTTACTTAGGTAATTTGAAATCAAAAAGAGATTGGGGACATGCAAAAGAATTTGTAGAGGCACAATGGAAAATTTTACAATTTAAAAAAGCTGATGATTTCGTTATTGCAACAGGTAAAAATTATTCAATTAAAGATTTAGTAAACCTAGTTCTAAAAAAATTAGGTATCAAATATTCATGGAAAAAAGATAAAAAAGGCCTTGAGTATGCTGTTGCGTTAAATGAAATTGGACAAATAAAAAAATCACAAACCATTGTAAAACAAGAAAAAATATATTTTAGACCAAATGAGGTTCATGATTTAGTTGGTGATTACAGAAAAGCAAAAAAAATACTGAAATGGAAACCAAAAATTAATTTTGAACAATTGATTTCAGAGATGATAGATTCTGATTTGAAAAACATTGTTTGATTTTTAATAAAAATAAATGAATTTTTTTAACAATTCACTAAAAGAGAGAAAATTATTAAAAATTTTAGGATCTTTTGATTTAAATAAGCTTTCAAGTAAAGAAATTAATTATTTTAAGAATAAGAAAATTTTAATCACTGGTGTTTCAGGTATTATAGGTTTAAATTTATTGTTTTTTTTTAATACAATAGTTGAGAAAAAAAAAATTTCCTTAAAAATAGATGGGACTTTTAATACATCACTATTCGATTTTGTAAAAAATTATTTCAGGAAAAAGAAATTTATAAAGTTTAAAAAGATAGATCTTGCAAAAAATAAACTAAACAATCATAAAAGTTATGACTTAATTTTCCATTGTGCAGGTTATGGACAACCAGCTAAGTTTTTAAAATTTTCATCTTCTACATATAAATTGAATTCAATTGCAATAATGAATTTAAATAGAAATTTAAAAAAAAACGGTAAATTTATTTTTATGAGTACTACAGAAATATATTCGGGAAATAACAGATTATGTAATGAAAAAAGTGTTGGATATACGACACCAAGTCATCCTAGATCAGCATATATAGATAGTAAGAAATTTGGAGAGTCGTATTTAATAAATAATGATAGAAATTTTTTAATCTACAGGATTTGTCTTACATATGGACCAGGTGCAAAACCCAACGATGAGAGAATTTTGAACCTTTTATTATTAAGATCTATTAATAACAAACAAATAGATATTTACGGTGGAATGAGTCAAGTAAGATCAAACCTGTTTATCGATGATGCAATAAATTTAATAATTAAAAGTACATCAAGACATAACAGGGAAATATTTAACGTAAGTAATCATCAAATGACAACTATAGGAGAGATGGTTCAAATAATTTCACAAATATCAGGAAAAAAAATAAAGAGGCATAAAAATACTCTTAAAGGATCGCCCAAAATAATTAAAATATCAAACAAAAAAATTTTGAAGGCAACAAATTATAAAATTTCAACTAATTTAAAAGAAGGTTTAACCAAAACATATGAATGGTATTCACATTTAATTAGATAGCCTTTAATAATTCATTAATATCAACAGAGACGTTTCTATTTAATTGAATATTTTTTTTTAAATTTCTTTTATATACATTAAATTTATTTTCACCCGGATATAAAATTTTTTTTATTCTATTAATCTTTGGTAATTTTTTGATAATTTTAATATTTTCCTTAATTCTTTTTTTATAGTTTTTCACAAAGAGATTAGGTCTAAAAACAAAAAATAGATGTCCAACATTTTGTGGACCTGTAAAATCATCAAATGGGTCTTTTACTTTTCCTCCATGGTTTGCGCCTGTTATAACACCACTTAGTATATCAACCATCCAGGCTAATCCTGAACCTCGAAATTCAGCTATTGGTAATTGAACCCCTTTAAGTGCTTTTTTAGGATCTGTTGTTGGATTACCGGATTCATCTAAAGCAACATCAGCAGGAATTTTTTGATTATTCTTTTTTGCTAATCTGATTTTTCCTCTATTAATTTTAGAAATTGACGTGTCCAAAATAAATGGAGCTTTATTTCCTGTTGGGGCACCAAAACAAATTGGATTAGTCCCAAATAAACTTTTAGATGAACCATGCGGCGCCACGGCTGGAGGAGCATTTGTATAAATCATGGCTATTAAATTTTTTTTAACTGCTTTTTCTGCATAATAACCAGATAGTCCATAATGACTGCTTTTTTTGATACCTACAAAGCCTATACCACTTTTTTTAGCATTTTTTATAGCTTCTTTAATTCCCAAATTCGCAGACACAAAACCTATTGAATTATCTGCATCAATTAGAGATACAGAATTAGATATTTTTTTGACTTTTATTTTCGGCCTAGGATTAATTAATCTTTTGTCAATTCTGTTACAATACATTTTTAGTCTTGAGAGACCGTGAGAGTGTGCACCAACTAATTCAGCATTAATTATTGCGTCTGCGCATTCTCTGCTATGTTTTAAACTCAACCCTTTTTTTAAGAAAATTTTTTTTACAATTTTTTTTAGTTTAATAATATTTGGCATTTAATAGTTTATAAAATAGTTGATAAATAAAAACTTTTCGGTGTCTCATAATTATTTTACGAATAAACTTTTGATAAAATTTTAATTTAAATTTTTGACTAAGATTTAATAAATTAGTATTTGTCAATGATTTATTTCTAAAATTTATATTTAATTCGTTGTTATAAATATCATTAGACTCAATTTTGTGTATTAAAAAATTTTTTTTCTTTAAAAATTTTTTAAGATTAAAAAGATTATTATTTGATTTTTTGTATAAGTTGGACTCATTTTTTGCTGAAACCTCAACAACCCCGAAGTCAAGATACTTGATTTCGCTATTTAACCCTTTTAATACATTTATATCAGACCCTTGAGCATCACAGTGTAGATATCTTATTCTTCTAAATTTTTTATCTTTTAAAAAAGATGATAGTTTAATTACATTTACTCTAGTTTTTTTTTTAATTTCATATCCTTCTTGATGTCTTTTAAATTTATGTAAATTTTTATTGAAATCATAAAGTGAATGTGCGCCTATATTATTAGAAATATTAAAACTAATTTTAGTATTTCTATTTGAAATTGCATTATTAAATAATTTATAATTATTTAATTTATGGCCTATTATATTTTCCAAATTTTTTTTATTAGATCTGATGATTTTTATTAATTCTTCATTGGGTTCAAAAGCATAAATTGTGCAATCTTTAAATAATAATGAAAAGGCCAAACCATCATTTCCTTCATTAGCACCTATATCAAAAATAATATCTTTGTAATTTTTTAATAATTTTTTTTTCATCACAAATTATCAATTAGCTCTTCGATAATTTTTTTTGAATTATATTTCTGTTTCCATTTTGGATAATGTTTCTTAAATTTGGACGTATCTGAGATATACCAGATGTGATCTCCAACACGAGGTACCTTAAATATTTTTTTTTTGATTTTTATCCTTGAAATCTTTTCCACTAAATCTAACGCCTCGATTATTGAACAATTTGAGGATCTTCCACCGCCAATATTATATATTTCTCCAATTTTTGGTTTCTTGTAAAATTCCCAAAAACAATTAACAAGGTCATTACTATGTAAATTATCTCTTACTTGTTTCCCTTTATAACCTATTAAGTTGTATTTTTTATATTTTAAACTTGCTTTTACTAAATATGATAAAAATCCATGAAGGTTTGTGCCGCTATGATTTGGGCCTGTTATACACCCAGCTCTAAAACATACAGTTTTTAAGCCAACATTTTTTCCATATTCTTGAACTATTAAGTCAGCATAAGTTTTAGATACTCCAAAAAAACTGTGTGTTGCGTTATCTATAGAAAAATTTTCTTTGATACCTTTGTAGTTTTTATCAGTTAATTTAAGCTCCCATCTAGTTTTTTTTTCGATTAGTTTTAATTTATTTGGATTATCACCATATACTTTGTTAGTTGACATAAATATGAAAGAAGCATTAGGTGAGTATTTTTTTGTTAATTCTAATAAATTAAGTGTTCCAGTCGCATTAACATTAAAGTCTAGGAATGGATAGTTTTTCCCATAATCATGAGATGGTTGAGCTGCACAGTGTATAATAACTGATATTCGCTTTGAGTATTTTCTAAATATTTTTTCTAAATTATTAGAGTTTCTTATATCAATATTATAATTTTTAAAATTTTTGTTTCTTTGTATAAGTTTAGATTTTAACCAGATTGTAGAACCATTTTTCCCAAAAAAAAGTTTTCTAAGATTATTGTCAATACCGATTACATCGAAACCCTTGTCGTGGAAAAAATTAACAGCCTCAGATCCTACTAATCCAGTGGAACCTGTGATAATTGCTAAAGACATTAAAAATATTTTTTAATTATTGATTTGTTGTTTTTTAACCATAAAAATGTATCCATCACAACTTTTAATATGTTTCTTTTTGGTTTCCATCCATAATTTTTTGTTACTAAATTATTGTTAGTGATGAAATAAGGAATATCGTAAATTGATGTTTTTTTAACTTTATTAAATTTTATTTTATTTTTAGTTATTTTTTCACAAATTTTTGTAAGTTGTACTAAAGATACATAACTTTTTTTTGATCCACCAACAGTAAAAATTTTGTTATTTATTTTCCCAAACCTTTTTATTTGTAAAAAAACCAGATCACATAAGTCATAAATATGCAAAACGTCTCTTACTTGATTTCCTAACCCTCCATATCCAATATATTTCATCTTATTTTTATTTATATGTCCCCATATCCATAAACTTACAAAACCTTGGTCTTGCTTACCAAATTGCAAAGGGCCAGAAATTACTCCACATCTATTGATGATAAACTTTAGATCAAAAGCATAAGAAAATTCCTCTATAAGCATTTCTGAAGATAATTTAGTTAACCCATAAATCGTTTTTGGTCCCATGATGGTATCTTTTTCTCCAAAAGTTTTACTTATCTTAATTTTTGATTTAATAATCTTTTTTTTAATAAGATTATTAATTTCTCTAATTGGATAAACTCTGCTACTTGAAATAAATATTATTTTCGATTTGTCTTTTTTGGCTTTTTTTAGAATATTTAAAGTTCCTAAAAAATTGGTATTTATAACTTTATCGATATCTTTCTTTGAGATCTCTACTGCTGCCTCTGCACAGCAATCTATAATAAGATCATATCTGGGTAATTTTTGAATTTTATTATAATTTGATATATCAACCTTAAAATTCTTAATTCTTTTTCCTTTTAATAGATTAAGATTGTAAATTGATCCCTTTCTTGAGAGATTATCAAGACAATCTATCTTAAGCCCTTTTGAATGTAGAAACATGGCTAAGTTTGTACCTACAAAACCACAGCCACCTGTTATTAGAACTTTCATTTTTTTTTATTTAAAAAGATATATTCAAGTTTAATAAAATTTATAAGTACTTTAAAAGAAATAGAAATACCACTTAAATCAAGTTCCATTAAACTTTTAAAAAATCTCTGAAAAAAAAACTTTGACTGTTTGATTGATAATTTAAAAAATTTTTTGATGGATGGTTCTTTAATTTTATATGCAAAAGAGTGATATCTCCATACTCTTTTTGATAAAGTTTCAATACTGTCGTCTTGTAAATGATAGCATTTTGCACTTGGTTGATATATTATTTGACCATCAGTTCCTGTTTTTATTTTATGAATAAAATCAATATCTTCCCCGTTAGTTTTTAATTTTTCATCGTAACCATTCACTTTTTTCCAAGCAGATTTTTTTAATAAAGTGTTACAACCAAATAAAAATGGAGGATTCAAAACTAACTTGTTACCCCAGTTTTGACTGTAATATTTTGCTCGCCACAAATTTATCTTATTTTCAATTAGTTGTTCATCCATTCTTCCACCACACATTAATATATTTTTTTTCTCAATTTCAGGTATTAAGTTTTCTAGCCAATATTTATCTAAAATAACATCAGCATCTATGGCGGCTATAATATCATTCCTAGATCTGTCTATAGCTGAATTTCGATTATATCCTAAACCCATATTTTCTTTATTAATGAAAATTTTAATATTTGGAAATTCTGACCTTGCTATTTCAACTGTCTTATCTTTTGAACAATCATCTATAAGAATAATTTCATCAGGTGTTATTGATTGATTTTGAATTGATATAATCGACTTTTTAATAGTCTTTTCAGCATTATATGCAGGTATATAAAATGAAATATTTTTTTTCAAACTTAATTATTCTGTAATTCTTTAACCAAGCTCTGCCATTTTTTACCACCATCTTTTTGTCTATCATAATTTTCATCAGCAATGGCTCCAGGATAAGTTGTAAGCTTTTCTTCATTGATGAGAGCATGTAATGGCGTTCCTTCTATTTCTGCTGTACCTGATTCTTGAACTGTACTGAAATTAGTTTCTTTTATAAATCTTTTGGTTTTAATCATATCATTTTTGGTTTCACCTGGTAAACCATAAGTAAATGTTCCATGTACTGACATATCTAAAGATCTTATATAAGAAACTACTTCTTGCACATATTTTAAATCTAAATGTTTATTTACAATTTTATCGACTACGACTTGACTTCCAGACTCAACACCAAGCTTTACACCTTGGCAACCACTATCAGACATTGTTTTCCATGTTTCTTTTTTTGAAGTATCTGCTCTACACATTGCAAACCAAGGAATTTTAAACTTAGACATTACTTCTGACATTTTTTCAGTGTGTCTATTTCCTATATTAAAAGTATCATCATCAAAATATATTGCTTTAAATTTGTATCTCCCGGTTAATTCTTTAACTAAATTATCTATGTACTCGGGAGTGTATTGCCTTACAGCTCTTTTACCATCTCCGTGAGGATCATTACCTGTCATTGCTGCAGGCCAAACACAAAAAATACATTTGAAAGGACAACCTCTGCTACTCCAAATATGTGCTTGAGGAAATAGTTTATTCATTGGTATTGGATTTCCATCAAAATATTTGTCATAAATGTATTTATCATAATAGGGCAAGGGAGCTTCATTCATTTCTTCTTTTGTTAAGAGATCATGGTTAAAAACCCCATCTTTGCCGTTCAAAACTTTCATAATATTTTTTTCATACTCGCCTTTAAGTACAGCATAAATAATATTACTGTCCCATTTTTGACCTGAAGTTGAAATTGGTCCTGAAACAATTATCTTTAAGTGTGGATGTTTTTTCTTTACCTCTTTAATGAGTTTATAATCATGGTCCCAAGAGGGAGTTGCGCTCTCAATTAAAAAATATTCAATTTTATTTTTTATTTCGTCCAAATATTTATAAAAACTTTCATATGATTCTGAGAGAGCTATACTATCTCTAAAAAAGACCTTATTACTTCCAATTTTTTCTGAGGTGTATGTTGTAGCGTAACCAAGAAAAAAAGGGTAGGGTATATAATCGTGTGCCCTCGAGTTATCAGGAGCACATCTACCTAGATATGTAAATGGCCACCTCGAGCCCGCTCTAACACCTCTTCTCCACCTTTTTTTTCTAAGAAAACCCCTACTTTCTTTACCTTCCCACCATGGCGGATTACTAAAAAATATGCTCATATTTATAAATATTAAAGTATTTTAACTTATTAATCTAACAATTTATAAAAGCAATTATTTATAAATAAAAATATGAAAATATTTGATTGTACCACATATTTTGAAGAGGATATGATGATGGAAATAAGGTTTAACATATTAAA
>MDTA01211478.1_pt1 | contig 12190 bp, 10 predicted proteins | sample 811151 | NCBI WGS metagenome assembly MDTA01 (sample SAMN05326648, study PRJNA326480) | marine metagenome | isolation source: seawater | place: Indian Ocean: South | collected 2010
GCCCATACCGAAAAGAAGACCCAAACCTATTGCATGATCTCCTCGGGATTTAATCCTGATCCTGTAGGGTCGGAATTGTCGTGGCCCGTACCTTCTAAGAAGAGCCCATCCCACTCCGATAAGGAAAAGAACGCCGGCTACATCACCAACGAGTGAGTACCCTTTATATACACCGCCGTGGAGGAACTTAAGTTCTGATGGTAGTTGGTGATCAATCTCAAGAGTTGTTGTTACTCCCAAAAGGATGATGAATGGGAAATACATAAGTGAATGCATCAGCCCGGCAGCAGGATCGCGCATGAGGGTTTTCATATATAGGCCGGAGCGAAGATCCTTAGCTCTACGGTGCACATTCTTTTTCGTTGTAGACCTATTATCGGGTTGACCTCTCGTCCAATTCTTAACACGAAGCGAAAAGTTCCATGCCCCGTAAATGATCAAAGCAGGAATAATTGAGTAGAAAGCTACTTTGGCAGCTGTAGGGATATTGCCAAAGACTTCACGGTGAATGGGGCTATCACCCTTCTGGTCAAATATGGCCGCAGCAACACCAGAGAGAGCGGTAAAGATAGCCACTGCAATACCTAGACCAATGACATAGTCTTGCGGCTTGAACCGTTTTGTCTTTTCCTGTGCTTCCATATCCCTGTTTCAAAGATAGACGCTCAAGAGGCATTAATAGGACTTCTACAGTGTTAAATCTCGCATTACATGACATATGTCACATCAAAATAGGTGTCTAGCAACTTTGTTAACATTCTTGAAACACCTCTGAAATATTCACTAGATAATTTTGTGTCTAATCAACCTAACAATGGAGGAATTGTGAAACGCAAATTATTACTTGGAGCAGGTGTTGCCGGTTCCAGTCTTATTCTTGCTGCTAGTCCGGCTTTAGCCGACGATGCAGCAGATCCAGCGGTATACCTGCAGGCTGTCATGGACAACCTTTGGGTATTTATCGCCGGTGTTCTTGTATTCTTTATGCAAGCTGGCTTCGCCTTAGTCGAAGCAGGTCTAACCCGAAGCAAAAACGTAGCCAACATTATGGCAAAGAACATTGCTGATATGTGTATCGGTGTTCTTTGTTTCTACGCAGTAGGTTACGCTTTCGCTTACGGAAGTGGCGGCGGATGGTTCATCGGTGGAAATTCTTATTTCCTCTCCGGATCTTCCCTATTTGAAATATCCGAAGGTTTGTCCCCAGCGACAGATTTCTTCTTCCAAGTCGTGTTCGCTGCAACAGCAGTCACGATCGCTTCAGGAGCTATGGCCGGACGAACAAAATTCTCTGCCTATCTAGTTTTCGCAGCTCTCATGACCGCATTCATTTACCCAGTTGTTGTTCACTGGACATGGGGTGGCGGACTTATAGCTGAGTACATCAACTGGGGAGACGCTACCAGTTACTCTGACTTTGCAGGATCCGGAATCGTTCACCTTACTGGTGGAGTAGCAGCATTCATGGGCGCCAAAGCACTTGGACCTCGAATCGGTAAATACGATGAAGAAGGAAAGCCACGAGCTATCCCAGGACACAACATCGTCTTCACCGTCATTGGTGTATTCATCCTTTGGCTCGGATGGTTCGGCTTCAACCCCGGTTCTGAACTTGCCGCAGACGGATACGTCATGTCAGTAGCTGTGAACACACTCATAGCCGCAGCAGCAGGTGGAGCAGTATCAGCCGCTGTAGTTATGGCTAAAACAGGGAAACCTGATGTGGGTATGGTCGGAAACGGTGTTCTTGGTGGACTTGTTGGCATCACCGCAGGTTGTGGAGCCTTCAACACATTTGGATCGCTCATAACAGGTGCAGTCGCAGGTGCGCTCGTCGTTTACTCTGTTCTCTACATCGAAAAGAAAGGCATCGATGACCCAGTCGGAGCCGTATCCGTTCACGGAACATGCGGTATTTGGGGAGTCCTAGCTATCGGACTCTTCTCCCGATACGACGATGCATTCCTAGGTCGAGATGATGCAGGACTCTTCTACGGAGGTGGACTTGATCAACTAAGCGTCCAAGCTGTCATGGTCGTTATCATCATCGCATGGACTGCTATCACTGCAGGAATTGCCTTCAAAATCATCTCAACGACAACAGGTCTGCGTGTTGCTCCAGAAGAAGAAATAGCTGGCCTAGATGTAAGTGAGCATGGAAGTGCCGGATACCAAATGGAGGCCCAATCGTAATAAATCCTCCTCTTTGTTCTTTATATAGGTTCCCCCCTCTCTGAGAACAAAGGGTTGTTTAGCGGGAGCTACCCTTAATGGCGGGTAGCTCCCGCTTTTTCATTGCCATACGACTTTGTAATTAATCTTCTACTTTTGGGAATAAAGACATAAAAAAACTTGTTCTATTACCTATAACGCTTAACTGCGCTCAGCGCTGAATAGGAGAAGACAATGGCGAAGGCCGTCGGAATCGATTTAGGAACCACAAACTCAGTAGTAGCCGTCCTTGAAGGCGGCGAACCCACTGTCATAGCTAACGCCGAAGGAAGTCGAACCACACCTTCTGTCGTTGCTTTTGCCAAAGATGGAGAGGTTCTTGTAGGCGAAGTAGCCAAACGACAAGCGATAACAAACCCTGACCGAACTATTCGATCTGTCAAACGCGAAATGGGAACGAACTGGTCGATAGACATTGATGGAAAAGGTTACAATGCTCAAGAAGTTTCTGCTCGAACACTCATGAAGCTCAAAAGAGACGCTGAAGCATATCTCGGTGACACAGTAACAGAAGCAGTAATCACCGTTCCCGCCTATTTTGATGACGCACAACGTACGGCCACACAAGAAGCAGGAAAAGTAGCTGGGTTAGAAGTCCTCAGAATAATCAATGAACCCACAGCAGCAGCTCTGGCATATGGGCTCGAAAAGGGTGACGAAGACCAAACCATCCTCGTCTTTGACCTCGGTGGAGGAACTTTTGACGTCTCCGTTCTAGAAATCGGAGATGGTGTCTTCGAAGTGAAATCAACAAGCGGCGATACAAGCTTAGGTGGCGATGACTGGGATGAGAGAGTAATCACCTGGCTCGTAGAATCATTCACAAATGATCATGGCGTTGACTTATCAAAAGACAACATGGCAATGCAACGGCTTAAAGAAGCAGCTGAGAAAGCGAAAATTGAGCTCTCGTCAAGCCAAAGCACACAAGTCAATCTTCCATTCGTAACAGCCACTGATGCAGGACCACTCCACATGGATTACGCATTGTCACGTTCAAAATTTCAAGAACTAACATCAGATTTACTTGAGAGATGTAGAAAACCATTCGAACAAGCAATAAAAGACGCCGGTCTTTCCATGAGCGAAATTGAGCACGTGATTATGGTTGGGGGATCAACACGTATGCCAGCAGTAACTGACCTCGTTCAAACCATGACAGGCAAGGAACCAAACAAAAGCGTCAACCCTGACGAAGTGGTCGCTGTAGGTGCGGCAGTCCAAGCCGGTGTCCTCAGAGGGGAAGTCAAAGACATCCTCCTACTGGACGTGACTCCGCTTTCACTAGGTATAGAAACAAAAGGTGGAGTTATGACAAAAATGATTGAACGTAACACCACCATTCCTACGAGAAGAACAGAGGTTTACACCACAGCTGAAGACAACCAACCTTCCGTAGAAATACACGTTCTTCAAGGTGAACGTGAAATGTCACAATTCAATAAAACACTTGGGAAATTCCAACTAGTTGATATTCCGCCCGCTCCCCGTGGCGTGCCACAAATTGAAGTGACCTTTGATATCGATGCAAATGGAATCGTCCATGTATCAGCGAAAGATAGAGCAACTGGTAAAGAACAATCAATTACAATTACCGGACAGTCTTCACTCGATAAAGACAAGATAGATCAAATGATCGCTGATGCAGAGGCCCACGCAAACGAAGACCGTGAGAGAAAAGAAGAAGCAGAGACACGGAACACAGCTGACTCTATGGTCTATCAAACTGAAAAAATGATACGTGATAATGCAGAAAAACTAGGCGAAGATGAAAAAACAGATATTGAAGAGAAAATTGCAACTCTAAAATCATCGCTTGAAGCTAATGAACTCGACATCGAATCTATAAAAACCGCTATGGAAGATCTAACAATAGCTAGTCAAGGCTTCGCACAGCGTCTTTATGAAACAGCAGCACAAGAAGCTGAATCTCAGGATGAAGAGACAGAAGACATTATTGACGCTGAAATCATCGATGAGGATGAATAAGGATGGCCGACCAGGCAACACCTCCCGATGAATCAGAAGTAGTCTCAGAACCAGAGACAATTGAACACGAAACGCTCAGTGACGATCCAGTTGATACAGAACCACAAGAAGAAACAACTGAGCTAGATCCTATTCAAGAACAAAATGTGTCCCTTATTGCCGACCTTCAACGCATTAAGGCCGAATTTGATAATTTCCGCCGACAAAACGCCAAAAGGCAGGCCGAACTCGTTGAACAAGCCGGTAGTGCGTTAGCAGCTAAATTATTGCCAGTACTTGACGCTTGTGACGCAGGGATACAACAAGGCCTTGACGATGTTATTCCCATCCGAAATTCTCTTATCGAAATTCTAGAAGCTGAAGGCCTAGAAGTCGTTGCGCACTCCGGAGTTGAATTTGACCCAGAGCGGCACGAAGCAGTTCTTCATGAAACAACAGATGAATTGGAAATCACAACCGTAGATGAAATCATGAGATCTGGTTATTTATGGAAAGGTCGAACCATTAGACCTGCAATGGTTCGCACAATAGGTCCCAGCTAAAACTTTTACGCGTCAGGAAGGGGGAATGATATGGACGTTAAGAGGGAATGGTTTGAGAAAGACTTTTATCAAGTGCTTGGCGTTTCCCCAGATGCCAACGAAAAACAGATACAAAAATCCTATCGGAAGCTAGCTCGGGACCTTCACCCAGATCAAAACCCTGGCGATATTAAAGCAGAAGAACGCTTCAAAGATGTGTCTGCGGCATATGACGTCATCGGTGATCCTAAAACTCGAGCAAAATATGATGAAGCGCGACGAATGGGTCCCGGAATGGGGGGATTCTCTTCTAACTTCGCCGGCCAGACAGGTGACATCTCAGACCTCATTAACAGTATGTTTGCAGGAGGAGGTTTCAATCAACCTGGAAACCAACGCCCTCAACGGGGGAGAAGCCATGAGGTACAACTCAACCTCAATTTTGATGAAGCTGTCACAGGAATTGAAACATCAATCACCGCAGGAACGCAATCAGGGAATTCAAACGCAGTAAAGATCCGCATACCCGCCGGTGTGGAGGACGGAACCCGTCTTCGTTTGAAAGGCAAAGGAGGATCCGGCGCACACGGAGGCCCAAATGGTGACCTGATCGTGATCATACGTGTCTCATCACATGACCTATTCGTGAGAGACGGAACTAACCTAATGGTTGATATGCCAGTTTCGTTTATAGACGCTGCACTTGGAACAGATATCGAAGTCGCTGCTTACCCAGAAGGCTCCATAAAACTTCGTTTACCAGCAGGAACACAAACCGGTAGTGTCTTTAGAGTTAAAGGTGCTGGAATTTCAGACGGAGAATCAAATGGAGATCTCCTTGTCACAATTAACATCACAGTTCCGAGAGAATTGAATGATAATCAACGATCAGCCCTCGAAAATCTCTCACAACTCTTTACAGAAGACACTCCAGAGCCCTAACGTCCTCTTTAAGAACTCTATTGCTCAAAGGTAAGTTAATAACCTGTTATCAGGCAGGCACACCTGTGGCCGGCTGCTATTATGCACCGAATACAAAAGGATTGGGATTCCTCAAAAAAGCATGAATGAAAGCTTACTCAAAGTAAAAGATCTAACCATGCAGTTCGGTGGCGTCACAGCTCTGCACAAACTTAGTTTTGTAGTCAATCAAAATGAAATCTGTGGTCTCATCGGGCCCAATGGAGCTGGCAAAACGACGCTTTTCAATGTCATCAGTAGAATTTATGACCCAACCGCAGGATCAGTTCATTTCCAGAATACAAACCTTCTCTCAAAGGCTCCATATCAGATAGCGCAAATGGGAATTTCCAGAACATTCCAAAATTTAGCTCTATGGCCAAAGATGACTGTTCTAGAGAATGTTCTGACAGGGGCACATGTGAAGGGAAAACAAAACTTCTTTTCGTCAATGCTCCGAATAGGTTTAAAGAAAGAAGAAAAGGAACTTCAAGAACGCGCATACACAATCCTCAATAATCTTGAACTCATCCAATTCGCAGATCAGCCATGTGAGGGGCTGCCATTCGGCACAATGAAAAGAATTGAATTAGCACGCGCTCTCATAAACGAACCAAAGCTACTGCTTTTAGACGAACCGGCAACCGGACTTAATCATTCCGAAGTGAATGAACTTTCTCATCTCATTAAAACGATTAGGGATGAATACGAACTAACAATTCTTCTTGTTGAACATCATATGGGTATGGTGATGGGCATATCGGATCGAGTGGTGGTTCTTGACTTCGGCTCAAAAATAGCTGAAGGTGCTCCTCACGAAATCCAGCAAAACACTGCAGTGATAAACGCATATTTGGGCGTATCACATGACTGACGTTCTTCTCAAAGCCAGCAATCTAAAAGCCGCATACGGTCAAATAGAAGTCCTTCACGGAGTTAATTTCGACGTGTACGTAAACGAAATGGTTGTCATCCTTGGAGCTAACGGTGCCGGTAAAACAACTACGATACGTGCCCTATCAGGCATGGTAGAAACGACTGGAACGATAACATTCGCTGAAGAGGACATCAGCCGGTCAGAACCTGATGACATAGTTAGGAAAGGTGTCGCTCACGTACCTCAGGGAAGAGGAACGTTCCCCGAATTGACTGTTGAAGAAAACCTAAGGGTCGGTGCTTTCATCCGTTCTGATAATGATGTAGAGAACGACATTCAAAGTTGCTATGACACATACCCTGTTTTATTCGATCGACGAACCCAATCTGCAGGTTCGCTCTCAGGAGGAGAACAGCAGATGCTGGCAGTTTCTCGCGCGCTCATGTCAAAACCTAAATTACTTCTGCTAGATGAACCCTCTTTAGGTCTAGCACCTCAAATTGTTGAAGCGCTCTTTGATCAGTTCCTCGCCATGAATAAGGACCATGGAACAACAATGCTGATCGTAGAACAAAATGCTCAAATAGCTCTTGGAATGGCTGACAGGGGATATGTACTTGAAGCTGGTGAAATTGTTGCAGAAGGAAAAGCCGACAGCCTAATAAATGACGAAGCCATCAAACGAGCGTATTTAGGCGGCTGATATGGATCTTTTTCTTCAACGACTCTTCGATGGTTTAACTAATGGATCCGCTTACGCATTGATAGCAGTTGCCTTAGTCCTAATCTTTAAGGCAACGACACTGATAAATTTTGCTCAAGGAGAGCAAGCAATGTTGGGTGCTTTTATCGTCCTTCAACTATGGAATTGGGGCTTACCTATGTGGTTGGCAGTGATTATGGGAATGCTAATTTCCGGCATTCTCGCTGCTGGCTTAGAAAGGACCTTCATACGACGCTTTGATCCTGCCGACCATTTACCGCTGGTGATAATAACGTTGGGACTTTTCCTAGTTCTAAACGTAGCAGCAGCAATCGCCTGGCGTTACGACCCGTTATTATTCCCTCAACTTTTCCCACATGGAAGCGCACTAACAATCGTAAACGCCCGACTTAGTTGGTATTCAATCTTCGCCTTCGGAAGTTGCATTTCAGTCGTTCTATTACTTCACACACTTCTCAATCGCACAAAAATAGGACTCGCTTTTAGAGCCGTGTCATCAAACCTAGAATCAAGTAGATTATGCGGGATTAAAGTTGGCTCAACTTTACAATTCGGATGGGCACTTGCTGCCGCCGCTGGAACTTTCGGCGCATCCATCTATGCAGCTAATCCAGTACTCCAGATAGAGCCATCAATCATGTTACGAGCACTAATCTTTTCCATAACAGCAGCAGCACTAGGAGGGCTCGACAGTTTATGGGGCGCCCTTCTAGGAGGTCTAACTATCGGGTTTATCCAGAGTGTCTTAGTGCAATATATTCCCTTCATCCCAAATGAAATGACATTAACCGCAACCGTTGTTGTTCTTCTCATAGTCCTCACCTTCCGACCATCCGGTTTCCTCGGAACGAAAGCTGTTGAGAGGGTTTAATACATGGCATCAAACGTCACCTTCATAAGAGGGACAACACAGCATCGGAATTACCGAATCGGGGTTTGGGCATTGATCATCGCCATATTTCTCCTGATAGGTTTCGCCTTTGTAGACGTCGGGTCGATAAACATTGGTTCAAACAAATATAATCTTTCATTAATTCGTCTAAACAAAGCCATTGCATATGGAGTAGCCATCTTAGGCCTCCAAGTAGTTATTGGGTACACAGGGCAAATTGCCCTAGGACAAAGCTTCTTTTTCGGCATGGGTGCATACATATCAGCTTGGCTGGTTGCTGACTATTCATGGTCATTTCTACTCACGCTACTTATCGTCATCCCAAGTTGTTTTCTTGTAGGCATGCTATTCGGACTGCCAGCATTACGAATCAAAGGCTTGTATCTCGCTCTACTAACGTTCGGACTTGCCGCTATTTTCCCCACGATTGTAAAACTTGACAGCCTTTACAAATACACCGGCGGGGCAAACGGGAAATTAACCGGATACAAATTCAAGCCGCCGTCGTGGCTTCCGCTCGATGAAATAGCTCAAGCACTACAAACCATTCCACTCCTTGGATCTTTCTTTGGAGACGGGCCACTATCTAACAGAGAAGAATCACGGTTATGGAAATATATCCTTTTCGCCATCGTGGCAGGAATCTGCTTCTGGTTAGTATCGAACCTCATCAAAAGCCGCCAAGGTCGAGCGATGCGAGCAATACGCGATAACGAAACAAGCGCTGCTGTGTCAGGAATCAACCTAGCCATCACCAAAACCATTTCTTTCGGCATTGCTTCCGCATTAGGAGGAATCGGGGGAGTCATCTATGTTGCTGAAGTTGGAATAGCCTCACCAGACGACTTCAGTTCTTTAGTAGCTATCTATCTCATTGTTGGATTAGTCGTTGGAGGAGTCGGAACTCTCGAAGGCGCGGTTATTGGCGGATTAATATACGCGCTAGTACCAGACTGGGCATCTTCAACTCAGTCCATAGCCTTCGTTCCAGAGAGATGGCTTCAAGGACCTACGGGATCACTCATTTTGGGCATCATGCTAATATTGCTCACCCTTTTTATGCCCGGAGGAATAGCTACTGCCCTAAAAAAAGCAAAATCAAAATACATACGCATTCAAAATCCCAGCTACAGATAAGACCAGTTTAGGTTGCGCAACCAATCAAAAAAAGGTATGTTTCATAACAAATTAAGGGGTACCTATGAAAAATTCAATGATTAAAATACTGTCTCTTCTCAGCATCCTTGCCTTATTTGCAACGGCATGCGGAGATGACAGCGATGACGCTGCAGGTGAGCAGACTGGAGGCCAAGTTTCAATCGCTGAGGGAACAGTGCTAGATCTAGATGCCTGCCCTGATGACTGGGACCCATCAGAAGGAGTCACTGATACTGAGATAAGACTTGGAACCTCATTGCCTCAATCAGGTCAACTAGCCGCTTTTGGAACAATCGCCACTGGGATGCAGTACTACTTTGACTATGTCAATGCAACAAACCCAATTGATGGCAAAGACTTAGTTCTCATAGCCAAAGACGATGCGTACGAAGCAGGTCGAACTGTAGCAAACGTAGAAGAGATGCTCGAATCAGATAACATTCTCGGCTTTGTAGGAGTTATTGGTACCCCTAATAACTTCGCAATTAGACCGATCACAGATGACGCCTGCGTCCCTCAATTACTTAACCTCTCAGGATTTCCTTTCTGGGGCGACCCAGCCAACTACCCTTGGACAGTTGGAAATATTCTGAACTACATCACAGAAACAAATATTTGGTGCGAAGCCATTGTTGAAGAATTCGGAGAGGGAGCTACAGTAGCTGGTCTCTTCGCAAACAATGACTTTGGCAAAACTTACCAACAGACATTGAGAGGTTGCTCAGGCGTAGAACTGGTTGCTGAAGAACTCCACGACCCTGCAGCCCCAGATGTCACTAACGAAATGACAACATTGGCATCTTCAGGAGCTCAGGTTTTTGTAGCAGGAACAACCGGCGCATTCTGTCCACAAAGTGTTGGCGTCATGGCAGCAACACCGTGGAGACCACGCTTCTACATGTCGTACACATGCAATAATCTTCCAGCATTCTTCACACCAGTTAAAGACGCTGCAGCATTGCTTCAAGCCGAAGGAGCTGGAGTTCGAATGGCAAATTACAGCAAAGTTTGCGGCGACCCTCGCTTCGAAGATGATCCTGCAATCCTTCTAACTAAACAAGTACTTGACGAATACAGCGATGTTACTTGTGCTGACGGATCCTATTCAGGTGGCGTATTCTTTGCACAGATAATAGAAGACATACTGCGTGCAGCCTCAGAACTTCCAGGTGGAGTAAACCGAATCAACGTTATGCAAGCCACATGGAACCTTGACACTACAAACGGAAATAACTTCGTTCCTACACTGCGTCTTGATGGTGTAAATGACGCCTACTTAACAGAAGGTGCTCAACTACAAGAAGTACAAGTGGTTAACGATCAACTAACTTTCACCCCAGTAAGCGAAGTCTTTAACTTTGAAGGCCAGGGAGGTTCATACGGGGGATAACCCCCGTTTCCTATTCCTACACGATAGGAATTCTTCACCTTAGTTTTACATCTCCGCTTACCTATGATCTACAGTAAGTAGGTAAGCGGAGTTAAACAAAGGAGACCGCCTGTGCCATCGACCGTAGTCGTGGGTACCCAATGGGGCGATGAAGGCAAAGGTAAATTTACAGACCTTTTTGCCAAGGAAATGCAAATGGTTGTCCGCTACCAAGGCGGACACAATGCAGGCCACACTCTAGTCGTTAATGGCGAGACGACAGCTCTCCAGCTGATACCCAGCGGCGTTCTCTACGACCACATCACTCCGGTTATAGGAAACGGAGTGGTTGTAGACCTTGGTGTATTAATAAAAGAAATTGACATGCTTGAAGCTAAAGGCGTAAGTTGCGACCGTCTTAAACTAAGTGGTAACGCCCACCTAATTTTCCCATACCACCAAGAACTTGATGTTGTCTTTGAGAGACATCTTGGAGCTAACAAGTTAGGGACCACAAAACGAGGTATAGGGCCCGCATACGCTGATAAAGCATTCAGGGTCGGGATTCGAGTCCAAGACCTTCTCGATTCCAAAATCTTTGAAGAAAAACTCCGTGTTTCACTCAATGAGAAAGGCCCACTTCTCGCGAAAGTCTACAACAGACTGGCTCCAGAAATAGAAAACCTATCAAACACATTTTTGGAAGAATACCTGCCTAGAGTTCGCCCTTATATTGCAGATACAACAGATATTATTCATACCGCACTCGAGGCTGAAGAAAACGTTCTATTTGAGGGAGCCCAAGCAACATTTCTCGATCTTGATCATGGCACCTACCCTTTCGTAACCTCCTCAAATCCCACAGCAGGAGGTGCCTGCGCCGGTGCTGGTGTAGGACCGCGACATCTAGAACGAATAGTAGGAATAGCAAAGGCGTATACAACTAGGGTCGGGTCGGGCCCTTTCCCAGCAGAACTCTTTGACGATGTAGCAGACCATTTTGTAAACGTAGGACATGAATATGGAACAAATACTGGAAGGAGACGACGTACAGGATGGTTTGACGCAGTCATGCTCCGTCACGCCGTTCGGCTGAATTCACTCACAGAGATAGCTTTAACGAAACTAGATATTATGGATGCATTAGACACAGTAAAGATCTGCGTAGCGTATGACATCGATGGTGAACGAGTAGAGAAAATGCCCTATCACCAATCAGCATTCCACAAAGCAACACCAATATATGAAGAATTGCCAGGATGGAAAACCGACATATCAGGAATAACCAACCCAAACGATCTACCAGAAGCAGCCCAAAACTATATACAAGCTCTGGAAAAGCAATGCGGAATTCCAATTTCGTTAATAGGTGTCGGCCCAGGGCGAAAACAATACATCAATTGGCACTCGTGAAAGATAAAAGCATTCACCGAGCCGAAAAAGTTTCAAACAAACCCTACAACTGGAC
>MDTA01076481.1_pt1 | contig 12189 bp, 12 predicted proteins | sample 811151 | NCBI WGS metagenome assembly MDTA01 (sample SAMN05326648, study PRJNA326480) | marine metagenome | isolation source: seawater | place: Indian Ocean: South | collected 2010
CCAGCGGGTCTGGACACTGGCGGCGGAGCCCGGACTGCTGGTGCTGTTTCCATCCCGCCTCGAACACAGCGTTACTGAGAACGGAGACGAGGAAGGCCTGCGGGTCTCTGTCAGTTTCGATTTCGCCCTGACCGCGCGCGCGGTCGGACAGCCTCCTGAATATCTCTCACCGCATCCTCAGCAGTGGTATCGCTGTGCCCGTCCGACGAGCTGAGAGGATGCCCAGATCGGAGCATCTTCACAGGATGAGCGACACCTCAGAGGCCACTTACTGCATCAGCATTGAACTGAACGGTCAGCACCATCAGTTCCAGTGCGCTGGAAATCAGACCGTCCTCTCAGCGGCGGAGGCCGCAGGTGTGCCCGTGCCCAGCTCGTGCTGCGCAGGCGTCTGCACCACCTGCGCCGCCCGGATTCAGACCGGTGAGGTGCACCAGCCCGACGCCATGGGTGTCAAGGAGGATCTGCGCGCGGATGGCTTCGCGCTGCTTTGCGTCGCTTATCCCAGGACTGATCTCACTGTGATGGCGGGACAGGAGGATGCGCTCTATGACGCTCAGTTCGGTCAGTACCAGCGGTGATGGTTGTCGCGATGGTCAGCCGAGGTAACACTTCGGCGACGGCGACGGGCAACAGTCCTCAGGCCATTCCGCCTCCGTCGCGCCGGTCAGATCATCGACCGTCATCAAGACCATGGGCTGCCCTCCACGTCTGCTCCGGCAAGCAGGCTGCATGCTGATGATGGCGACTGCCTGCGGCAATACTTCTCTGACCGTGTCCGTTGTTCCGTCATCCGTGACCCTCGCCTTCCGCAGGATGTCGCTGGTCTGCCCTGAGGGACTCTCCTCTGCAGAGCTGCGTCGCTGGGTTCTCGAGCAGCTCCGCAGGGAGGGGGAACCGCTGCGCTGGGCCATCACCTCCGCAGATCTCTCCTCTGGGACCTGCAGCCGTTCCCTCGAGGTGGAAGCCGTGCTGATTCAGTCATGACATCGGTGACTGAGGTGAAGCCCCTGCCCACGCTCATGGTCGTGCCGACGGGGATCGGCTGTGAGGTCGGTGGTTATGCCGGTGATGCGCTGCCAAGCGCCCGTCTGCTGGCAGCGGCCAGCGGCTGCCTGATCACCCACCCCAACGTGATGAACGGAGCCGCTCTGTACTGGCGTGATCCGCGCATTCACTATGTGGAGGGCTATGGACTGGATCGGTTTGCTTCGGGTGCCTGGGCTCTGCGCCCCGTGCGCAGTCAGCGCATCGGTCTGCTCCTCGACGCTGCGATTGAACCGGATCTGCGTCTGCGGCACCTGCAGGTTGCCGACGGGTGCCGGGCAACCCTGGGACTGGATCTCGGACCTGTGGTCACCACCGATGCCCCGCTGGGTGTGCATCTGGCACAGGCCGAGAGCGGCACGAGCTGGGGAACCCTCGAACATCCTGATGCGCTGCTGAGGGCCGGTGAGCGTCTGAAGGCAGCAGGGGCGACAGCCATTGCGGTTGTGGCCCGGTTCCCCGACGACATGGAAACACAGGCTCTGGCCGCCTATCGTCACGGCGATGGGGTGGATGCTCTTGCGGGGGCTGAAGCGGTGATCAGTCATCTGCTGGTGAGACATCTGCAGGTGCCCTGCGCCCATGCGCCAGCGCTGATGCCGCTTCCACCCGACCCGCAACTCGATCCACGCGCGGCGGGAGAGGAGCTTGGTCATACGTTCCTCGCCTGCGTTCTGGTGGGGCTGAGCCGGGCGCCGGATCTCCTCACCTCGCCCTCGGTCGGTCCGATCGCCCATGGTGATCTTGCAGCGGAACAGCTTGGTGCCGTTGTGGTACCTGAGGGTGCACTTGGTGGTGAGGCCGTGCTTGCCTGCCAGGAGCGTCGCGTTCCAGTGATCTCCGTGGCTCAGTCGTCAGTGTTGTCGGTCACGGCCGAGGCCCTCGCTCTGGAGGGTCAGGTCTTGCCCGCGGTCTCCTATGCCGAGGCTGCAGGCCTGGTGACCGCATTGCGGGAAGGCATCGCACCAGCTGCCCTGGTGCGTCCGCTTCTGGATCTGCAGGAGCTGCGCTGATGGCGAGAGGATTCGCAAAACCCGGGGTGGGCCCCTGTCCCTGCGGCAGTGGCAGCAAGCTCAGTCAGTGCTGTGGCCCGATGCACAGCGGCGAGCGTCGCGCCTCGACCGCGGAGCAGTTGATGCGCTCGCGTTACTCGGCGTATGCGCTCTCTGAGCTGGATTATTTGATTGCCACCAATCCCGATGACACCAAGCCACTCTCACAGCGGCGTCGCAGTGTGCGTGACAGTTGCCGTCAGACCCACTGGCATGGCCTGACAGTGCTGGGCACCGAGGCTGGGTCCCGCACTGATCTGGAGGGAACGGTGTGCTTCGAAGCCATCTTCAGTGCTGGAGGTGAGCGTCATGTGCTGCGGGAAAACGCTCTCTTTCGTCGTCGGGATGGAACGCCGGATGGGGAATGGCTCTACATCGGCCCCCTGGACTGAGTTCTCATCGGAGGCAGGCCATCGGGTGTCTCGGCGGGACACCCAGGGCCTTGGCCACGCCGGGGTGGCAGACAGCTCCCTGCACGGTGTTCAGTCCTGACAGCAGTTCCGGTCGCTCCGTGACGGCTTCCTCCAGCCCCCGGCCAGCGATGCCGAGGATGTAGGGGAGGGTCACGCTCACAAGAGCCTCCGTGGAGGTGAAGGGAACAGCCCCGGGCATGTTGCCGACGGCGTAATGCTGCACGCCATGGATGAACATCGTCGGATCGGTGTGAGTGGTTTCCCTGCTGGTGGCGACACAGCCACCCTGATCCACCGCCACGTCAACGATCGCTGATCCCGGGGTCATCTGCTTCACCAGGTCTTCATCCACGAGCGTCGGCGCCCGGCCGCCGGGAGTGAGCACAGCGCCGATCAGCAGGTCGGCGGTGGGGACCAGCCGTTCCAGCAGCCCCCTGCTGCTCACCATGCTCGTCAGCCGACCACGGCGGTCAGCCTCAAGGCTGCGCAGGCGTTCCGGCGATCGATCCAGCAGCAACACTTCGGCATCCATCGCGGCGGCAAGCCGGGCCGCATTCCACCCGACCGTGCCGGCCCCCAGAACCACCACCCGCGCCGGGCGCACACCCGTGCATCCGCCAATCAACACGCCCCGTCCGCCATTGGGACGTTCCAGCAGACGGGCTCCCACCTGAGCCGCCAGACGCCCTGCGATCTCACTCATCGGGGCCAGCAGCGGCAGGCTTCCGTTCTCCAGCTGCACCGTTTCGTAGGCAACCCCGGTGGTCCCGGCATCCAGCAATGCCTGCCCGACCCGGCTGTAGGCGGCGAGGTGCAGATAGGTGAACAGCACCATGTCGTCGCGAAGCAGGCCGAACTCCTCCGGCTGGGGCTCCTTCACCTTCACCACGAGATGAGCGCCCCAGGCCTCCTCGCGGTCCACCAGCCGTGCCCCGGCTGCGGCGAAGGCGTCATCGTTGATGCCTGCTCCTGCACCGGCTCCATGCTGGATGCGCACTTCCAGTCCCTGGGTCACCAGTTCACGCACGGCGTCCGGGGTGAGCGCCACCCGCTGTTCATCGGCCTTGATCTCGGTGGGAACGCCGATGCTCGCCATCGGAGCCGTCAGGACGGAATGGGCCATGGCAGACGCAGTCGTCTCTTCAATCTGGCTCAGACAGCGGCGATCGGCAGCCGCCAGCCGCTACCGAACGCCTGGTTGCTCACCTTCAGTAAGGGAGCTGCCTGTCGACGTTTGAACTCCGCACGTCGGAACAGGCGTTCGATCCGTTCCACCTCCTTGGGATCGTGACCCGCTGCCACCAGCTGCTCTCCACTGAGACGGTGCTCGATCAGATCGATGAGCAGAGGATCGAGGCGGTTGTAGTCGGGCAGGGAGTCACTGTCCCTCTGGTCCGGACGGAGCTCGGCACTCGGTGGTTTCTCCAGGATGGCGCTGCCGATCAGCGGCCCATGGCCCGGGAGATTCAGCGCACGTCTGCATGGAGCGGCCTCCGGGCTGTCGAGCCAGCGGCACAGCGCAAACACGGTGGATTTGTAGAGATCGCCAATGACCGCCAATCCTCCGTTCATGTCGCCGTAGAGCGTGCAGTAACCAACGGCAAGCTCTGATTTGTTCCCTGTGGTCAGCAGCAGCTGTCCCTGTTGATTGGCGACGGCCATCAGGAGGGTTCCGCGGATGCGCGACTGCAGGTTTTCCGCTGTGACGCCTGAAGGCTCGGCCGTGAGTGCCGGTGTCAGCGTGGACTGGAACCCGTTCATCAACGCCTCGATGGGCACGATGGTGTGGGAGACCCTGATGCGATCGGCAAGGGTCAGAGCATCCTCGATTGACCCTGCTGAACTCCAGGGGGATGGCATCAGAAGGGTCTGCACCTGATCCGGCCCGAGGGCGGCTGCGGCGATCACCGCGACCAGCGCAGAGTCGATGCCCCCGCTCAGCCCGATCAGGGCGCGCCCGAAACCGCACTTGTCTGCATAGTCTCTGACGCCGATGACGAGGCAGCGGAACAGCGCTTCCATGTCATCGCTCCCTGAGCTGGAGGGCGAAGCGGCTGTTGCGTCCGGCTCCGTCCCGGCCTCCGCGCGGATGTCGGTGGCATCCCAGACCGCTGCGGTTTCGCTGCAGGCCGGGAGCTGAAGCAGTGGTGTCTCGGAGGTGCAGCCCATGACGAAGCTGGATCCGTCAAACACCAGCTCGTCATTGCCCCCCACCTGATTCACATAAACCACCGGACAGCGCAGACGCTGAGCGGCACTGGCGGCCAGCTTGCGACGCAGCGCCGCCTTGTGACGGCCGAAGGGCGAGGCCGAGCAGTTGATCAGCACATCGATCCGCTCGGGAATCAGCCTGGCGATGGGGTCAGGACCGGCCAGGCGTCGACCCTGGAGGGTCTCGTCCACCCAGAGGTCTTCGCAGATGGTGATGCCGAGGTGCCAGTCCCGACCTCCACTGCACAGAGTGATCTGCGCTGCGTCCTGGCTGGCTCTGAAATAGCGGGTTTCGTCGAAGACGTCGTAGCTGGGCAGCAGCTGTTTCCGGGCCACCACGCGACAGTCGCCGGCCCGCACAAGGGCGATGGCGTTGAACAGGGCTGGATGGCGCTGATCATCTGCCGCATCCGCCATGCCCACCAGCACGGCGCTCTGGGACTGACGGGCAGCAAGGCCCTGGCGTAGATCCTCGAGCGCGAGTCCCTGCAGCTGGAGATGGGTTGGACTGAAGAGCAGATCCCTCGGTGGATACCCCCAGAGCGACAGCTCCGGCGTGACGAGCAGGTCTGGGTTGTGCCCTGTGGAGCTGATCAGCTGGTCGATGGCATCGAGCACGCGGGCTGCATTGCCGCGCAGATCGCCCACCACAGGATTGATCTGGGTCAGGGCGATACGCATCGGCACTCAGGTGTTGGTGGCGTTGAATCCGTAGAGATTGTGCTTCAGCAGCAAGGGTCTGAGGGTCTCCGGCACCTGGTCCTGACCGTTGGCATGCCTCACCTGCGAACTCGCGGTGCCCGGAATGCTCAGCGGCAGCACCCGTGGACGGCCCCCCAGCTGACGCAGCGTGTCCAGCGCTTGGCTCTGCACTGGCCATCCCTGACGCGGCACGATGCCGAGGTCGCACTGAGTCAGCCACTGTCCGCACTGCTTCCACCCAGGGATCTGGCCGGCCAGATCACTGCCGACAACGAAGCACAGACGGTGACCGGGCCAGCGCCGCCGCGCCCGTTCGAGCGTTGTGATGGCAAAGGGACTGCTGAGATCCTGCGCGAGTTCCAGCCGGGAGTCCGCGATGGCTGTGACCAGGGCGCGAAGCAGCTCATGGCGTTGCGGGAGATCGGCGTCATGTCGTTTCATCGGGTTGTCGCTGGCCCAGGTGGCAACCCTGCTGAAGTGCTGCAGCAGTCCCTCGAGCAGAGCCTGATGGCCGCGGGTCGGAGGGTCTGCACTGGTCCCGAGCAACGCGATCTCAGCCATGGTCAGGGCAACAACGACGGAAGCGGTGGTCGCGTCTGAGGCTGGGGCCATGTCCGCATCAGCTGGACAATGTCGCTGTCCGATCGGGACAGTCGTCGCAGCAGCGTGGCTGGACCGGGCTGCAGGCGGCGACCACGCCCCCGTTCCTCCAGCAGCCAGCGGGCCGTCATCCGTCCTGTGCGCCGGGTGCTGTGCACGGCCAGCGCCGCCTGGGCCAGGGCCACTGGAGCGGCGGGTGCCAGGGTCAAACCGGCACTGAATGGTGCTGCCAGCATCAGCAGCTGGCGCACGGAGGCAAGGGCCACCTGAAGCCCCACCTGAGCGCCTCCGAGCAGGGCGTTCTGTCCACCGAGCTGACGCATCAGTCGTCGTGCCGCAGGGCCTCCGAGGGGAAGGCCATAGAGCACGCACAGTTGACGCACAAGGGCTGCGTCACAGGCCAGTCCTCCGGCCAGATCGAGCAGCATCAGGGGGTTGGCTGCCACACCGGTGGCCTTGAGAGCGGCATAGCGACCGATGAGTCCCTGGGCTTCCTTGCGACGTCGCTGCAAACGACCGGTTTCCAGCTGCTGCTGGATGCGCGTGGCCTGCCGGAGGCTGTTGAGCAGCAGGAGAGCGGGGCCGTGTTGTTTCAGCAGCTGGTCGAGGCTGATCTCCAGAGCCTTCACATCGGCCGGTTGTTCATGACTGCGAATGCGTCCATCAGGCAGCTGCACGGCCTGTCGGGGTGCAGCTGCGACGGTCAGCGGTGCGGGACATCCAGGCGGGAGCCGACGGCGGATGCTGCGCAGCAGGTCTGGCAGCTGCTCCTCCTGCCAGCAGTCACTGCGGTTGAGCACGGTGAGCACCGGTTTGCCCATGGTCCGGAGCGTTTCGAGCGCCTCCAGTTCCACGCGAGTGATGTCTCCGTCCAGCACCAGCAGCACCAGATCGGCATGAATCGCCACCCTCGCCGCCAGGCGGGCGCGTGCCGGACCATCGACCTCATCGATCCCGGGTGTGTCAACCAGCTCAATGCACCGCAGGCCGGGCACAGCCTTCGGCCAGGCCACTGCCCGCTGACGGCGCGTGCAGCCGTGCGCCACATCGGTGGCCATCAGTTGTCTGCCCAACAGAGCGTTCACCAGACTTGACTTGCCAACGCCCACACGGCCGAACACGGCGATGCGCAGGGTTGTCTGCTCGAGTCGTTTCAGCTGTCGATCCAAGACCTGCAGAGCGCCGGACAACACTCCCCGCTCCCGCTGGTTCAACTCCAGTCGTTCCCGCCAGCTGCGAAGCAGATTGCGGCAGTGGTCTCCTCTGACGCTCATGGAGCTGCTCCGCCTGCCGTCTTTCGCCACCAGCCAGCCAGCACCGCCAGCACCGCTTCCGGGCCAATCACGCCCACGAATCCCCCGAATTCATCCACCACCACCCGCACACCACTGTTGTCACGACGGAACGCGGTGAGCAGTCGATCAGCGCGGATCATTTCCGGCACAAATTCCGCCGGCTCGCTCAGATCCGCAGGAGTCAGCTGACCCTGATTGCGGACAAGGGCACTGAGCAGACGGTCGCGATTCGCGACTCCCAGCACTTTGTCGACCGCGTCACCGAGCACCACCCACCACTGGGCCTCGTTGTCGAGCAGACCTGCCCGCAACAGTTCCAGACGGGTTGCGCCGTCAAGTGTGGGGGCGGCCACGCGGGGTGTCATCAAATCTCTTGCCGTGAGGTCGTTCAGCAGAAACACCTTGGAGATCATGGCGGCTTCATCCGCCTCGATCTGTCCTTTCTGGGATCCCAGCTTGGCAAGCAGTCGGATCTCCTCCTCATCGGTGCTGATCTCACTCTCCTCGGTGATCGCCGGCAACAGCCGCTCCAGAAGCAGCACGAGGGGGCGCATCATCACGCCCAGCCAGTGAAGGACTGGGGCGCTGGCGAGCGACACCGGCAGGGCCAGCCGGCTGCCGATCGCCTTGGGGAGGATCTCTCCCAGAAGAATCACCAGCACCGTGAGGCTGACAGAAAACAGCGGCAGGGCAACGTTGCCCGCATCCATTTTCTTGGTGAACACCCAGGAGGCGTAACCACCGAGCATCAGGCTTCCGAAGATGTTGAACCCGTTGTTGGTGATCGCCAGCACCGAGAGCGTTCGGCCCAGGCGCTGACGCAGCTGGGCCAGTCGTCGGGCCCCCGCCACCGGTCGGGGGCGGGCCGCCAGTTCGTGCACCCTCACGGGATTCACCGTGAGCAACGCAGCCTCCACGCCGGAGCAGAGGGCTGATCCGATCAGCACCACCAACACCAGCACGAGAAGGATCAGCAGGTCGGAGGTCATGCGATGCGGCTTTGCCTGCCATCCTGACGTTTCTCAGGTGTCCTGTCTCTGCCGTGGCTGATCTGCCCTTTGTTTTCGATGCTCAGCTCTTCGCGAATCGCAGGGAGCAGTTCATGGCGGAACTGGGGGGCGCCGCAGCGGTGATCCCAGCGGCGACGCTCGTCACCCACCATGCAGACACGGAGTGGCCATTCCGGCAGAACAGTGATTTCTGGTATCTCACAGGACTGGATGAGCCCGACGCGGTCGCGCTGTTTCTGCCCCATCGGCCCGAGGGCGAACGCTTTGTTCTGTTCGTCAATCCGCGTGAGCCGGCCGCGGAGGTCTGGACAGGGCGTCGCTGGGGCTGTGAAGGTGCTGTGGATCGCTTCGGTGCCGATCTCGCCCACCCGCGCGTTGAGCTGGATGCTCTGCTGCCCAAGTATCTGGAGGGTGCAGAGGGCATTGCCTTCCGAGTGGGCAGCCATCCGTCGATTGAACCGCTGGTGCTGAGCACGTGGGGGGGGCAGCTGGATCGGGCCTCACGCACCGGCAGTGCCGCCTTGGCGCTGCTGGCCCCCTGTCCGCTGCTGCACAGGATGCGGCTGATCAAGCAACCGGCGGAACTCGCGCGTCTGCGTGAGGCGGGTCGCATCTCAGCCTCGGCCCATGAACTGGCCAGGACATCGGTTCGCCCAGGCATGACAGAGCGTCAGGTTCAGGCGCTGATCGAACAGCATTTCCTTGAGCAGGGAGCCCGCGGAGCGGCCTACAGCTCCATCGTTGCTGGTGGTGACAATGCCTGCGTGCTGCACTACATCGACAACAGCGCCGTTCTCCAGGACGGAGATCTGCTGCTGATCGATGCCGGTTGCTCGCTGCCCGATTACTACAACGGCGACATCACGCGGACATTCCCCGTCAGCGGCCGTTTCAGTGGTGAGCAGCGTGCGCTGTACTCCCTCGTGCTGGCGGCGCAGGAAGCGGCGATCGGCAGCGTTCAGCCCGGACACACGGCCGAGGACGTTCACGGCATGGCTGTGCGTGTTCTGGTGGAGGGACTGGTGGACCTCGGCCTGCTGATCGGTGAGGTGGATGGCTTGATTGAACAGGGTGCCTACCGACACCTGTACATGCACCGCACGGGACACTGGCTCGGGCTGGATGTTCACGATGTCGGTGCCTACCGGCTCGGTGAGCATCACGTCGAACTGGAACCCGGCATGGTGCTCACGGTGGAGCCCGGGCTGTATGTCAGCGATCGTCTGGCGGTGCCCGAGGGGCAGCCAGCGATCGAGGAGCGCTGGAAGGGCATCGGCATCCGCATCGAGGACGATGTCGCGGTCCGAGACCGTGCGGAGGTGGCTTGTGGTCACGAAGTGCTCAGCGCCGGCGCCCTCAAAGCGGTCAGTGCCATGGAGCGTTGATCAGACCAGTTCGAGCACCAGCCAGAACAGGAACACCACCAGGAGCATCAGCCCTTCACTGCCCAGCACCTTGGGGTGGGGCCGCAGGAGAAAGAGGGTGAGGGCCAGCAGCACCATGGCGGCTGGATCCAGGCCGAGAATCACGTCGGTTCCAGTGATCTCTCCGATCACCAGAACCGCCGGCACCGTGAGGCTGATGGTGGCCAGCACGGAGCCGAACAGTGTGTTGAGGGCCCGTTGCAGCTGTCCTCGGCGCGTGGCCTGGATGGCGTTGAGGACCTCCGGGATCAGGATCAGCATCGCCACCAGAATTCCAGCCAGAGCCGCCGGTAGGCCCAGTTCATTGACACCCTGTTCGATCAGACGGCCCATGGATTCCGCGATCACCACAACCACGGCCAGGCTTGCCAGGAGCAGTGCCCCTGCCTGCCAGGGGCGGTGGGTGATGCCGTCGCTGCCTGTCCCGGCGCCCTGCCTGGCGAGCCGTTCACTCGGGTCCATGAAAAAGCAGCGGTAGGGACCCATCTGGTTCACCAGAAAAATGGTGTAGACCCCCACCGACACAACGGACAGCACGACGTTGATCGGCAGGCTGAAGTTGCCTTCAGCAGTGTCGGTGCTGAAGTTGGGAATGATCAGCACGAGCACGCTCATGGTGCTGATCAGGTTGTAGAAGACCATCGACCCGGCCATGTTCGGCCCAGACAGATCGTTTTCGCTGAGTGGTTCGTCCGAGCTCAGATTCTGTCTTGACAACCAGGAGGTGAGCGTCATGCAGAACCCTGTGATGCCGGTGAGAGCAATCATCAGCACCGAGAACATCGAGTCTCTGGCGAGGGTGGGATTCTTGTCCCCTGTGAGCATGGTGCTGCCGATCAGAGACAGCTCGATCACGATCACCGAGAGGGTGAGCACCAGGGTCCCGTAGGGCTCACCGAGGGCCTCCGCCAGCAGCTCGGCCTGGTTGGCGACCTGCTGGGAGAGCAGCACCACCACACCGCCCAGCAGCAGCAGCCCGGCGACGATCCATTCCGCCTCGCTGCCCAGCAGCCAAGGGACGAGCCCACTGAAGTTGAGAAGAGCCAGCACCCCCACCCCGAGCGCAAGAGTGAGCAGCTCTCTCTGGTTGTCATGCAGACGATGCTGAAGACGTGAGGCGCTGTCCATGAAGCCCGGAGGATGAACTCACGTTGGCAGCTCCTTCAGATCTTTGCCCGTTCCTGCAGCCAGCGGGGAACGGCAGCGGTGCTCTCCAGGATGCGATCCGAGCCCGCGGCACGGAGCTGTTCCTCGTAGGTCAGCCGCGCTCCGCTCCCAGGGCTGAGATGGGGGGGAGGCACCGCCAGACTGATCCACTCTCGATCGGGTCGACATCGGCGGGCATTGAGCACAGTCTTCACATCAGCAACCGTGTCCCCCAGGTAGGCGACAGTCCCGCCCCTGACTGAGTTCAGGAGACTGTCGCTGAGTTGCAGCAAACCGCTGGGGTCCGGCTTGTCAGGGGCGTCGCCCATGGCGATCAGCGGTGGATTGTTCAGGCCGAGTCGTCGCTCGAGCACGTATCGAGCCGATGGCGGCTCAGCACCGCTGACGAATCCCCATCCCCAGCCCTGCTGTTCCACAGACTTGAAGAAAGCGGGATTCACCAGCAGTGGCTCATCGCCGATGTAACCGGTCCAGGCGCCCGGATCACCATTCGGATCAGCGCCGAAATAAAACCCGCTGAAGACATCAATCAGGGCGGAACGTTCCGGAGGGGGTGTCCCGTGTCGGCGAAGCAGTTCCAGGCTTGCGTCCCAGTCGTTGTTCCAGCTGCCTTCCCCCTTCAGCGCATCGATGCATGCAGGGCTGGGTCTCCAGCCGCTGTAGTGCTCAACCGTCGCCTGAAGCGCTTTGCGGTAGCTGCCCGAGACATCACGGATCACTCCGTCAATGTCGAACAGCAGCAGCCGGCTCGTGGAGAAGTGCCTGTTCAGGGTGACGGGTTTTGGCGGCTGGTAGGTTAGTTCTTTGTCATTGATTCTTGAGCGCTGACACCATGACGGTTTCCGAAGGCGCTGCCGTCGACCAGGAGGTCGCATCCGAGGCAGCGGCAGTTGATCAGGCATCTCAGAGCACCGAAGCCGACGCCGATCAGCAGCAGGAGCCGAAGGAAGGCCGTCCGGTGATGCGTGGCGGCAGTGCCGCGCTTGCATCTGCAACGATCGATGCCGATGGTGTTCCCTCCGGTTACACCCCCAAGGCTGACGAGGGGCGATTCCTTCTGAAGATTCTCTGGCTGCCCGACAATGTGGCCCTGGCGGTCGACCAGATCGTGGGTGGCGGCCCCAGCCCGCTTACGGCCTATTTCTTCTGGCCCCGCGAGGACGCCTGGGAAACCCTCAAGAGTGAACTTGAGGGCAAGTCCTGGATCACGGACAACGAGCGCGTCGAAGTGCTGAACAAAGCAACAGAAGTGATCAACTACTGGCAGG
>MDTA01102757.1_pt1 | contig 12189 bp, 11 predicted proteins | sample 811151 | NCBI WGS metagenome assembly MDTA01 (sample SAMN05326648, study PRJNA326480) | marine metagenome | isolation source: seawater | place: Indian Ocean: South | collected 2010
GGTTGCGGGGGTAGGATTTGAACCTACGACCTTCAGGTTATGAGCCTGACGAGCTACCAGACTGCTCCACCCCGCGACACTGTTATAGTCTCAAATAATGACTATTAGTTAATTCCTTCAAATTATCCTGACACTATTCGACCTCTGGTAAAGCCTATATACTCCCAAAAATGAGGGTATGTAAAGTGTTTCATAGCAAACGCTCATAATGTTTGCTTCAGTAAAATCATATTGATTATATTGAAGTTGGTAAAGACTTTAATCTTGATTATATCATATGTCAAATATGAGAGATTTAAAGTTCAATTTTATTTTTAAAAATTTGATTCTATAATTTTCAAAGTGAATATATAGCACAATAGTTTTAACTTTTTATTTTCATCTATTTAGATACGTTTTAATAGAGAATTCTAAACCAATAATTTATCTTTAGATAATTGGTTTTATCAACTTTAACCTAATCATATTATCAATTAAGGGCTTATTTTCTATTAGTGAAAAATTTTTCTTATTTGCTATATCAATTAAAGAAATCTTTCCATCTGATAAATTTAATAATTCTAAAAGAATGCGATTATTTTCATTTTTAGGACTGACATTAAATGCCATTGAACTAGGATATATATCAGCTTTAATCTTTGATAATTGTGGAGTTCCATTTAATACACGAGCAAGTGGAGTAAAATTCATTTCTAATGTATCAATTACTTTTGTATAAATCTTGTATGTCTCTTTGAATGTTTTCATATTAAAAAAATTTTTATCATCAAGAGATGTATGATATTCTTTAAATCTTGCAAAACCCGCTCTCATTAAAAGACCAAATTGTAAATTAAATCCTGGAGAACTAAACTGTCTTTCATCACTTCCATCTGGAAAAAAATCTAACTCTATAAATTTAAAATTTGAATGCTTCAATACATTATAAATAACTTTATTTATTAAAGAGTCAGTTTCTCTCGTTTTTTTGTAAGTAAAATCTTTACCATGTGCTAAACAGTTTAAAATTAACCCACCATCAAGATTTTTTTTTAAGTCTTCACCATACCGACTTAGGTAAGATATTGAACCAATATTTTCTGGGCATATCATAAATCTATAAGTATAATTTCTTTTTGGTAGAGATTTTATATATCTATAAAGTAGTGTCATCATAATAGGACCAGAAAGTTCATGATTTGCCATTTGGGGGTGACACAGATATGAAGTTAACATAATTTCTTTTTTCTTTTTTCCTTTTAGCTTTAAGTGTGAAGTTATTAGTTTGCCTCGATAGTGTTTGGAATTTATATAAGCTTTATATTTCCCTTTTTTCGGTAATTTTTTAAACTCATTATATTTTAGACCAAAGCCCCATTTTCTATCATAGTAACTGTGTGTGTAAGGTATTGCGTTTGGAAGTTTTGGAATCGTATAAATATGATTTTTCAATTCTTTATAAGTTAAAAACTTATTTACCGGTGATGAGTAATTCATTATGTGTAAATTATGTTTTTTAAAATCTGCAATTTTCTTTCCATCTGGTCTTAAAATATAACCTTCTTCTATCGACCATTCATCAGGAATAGTCCAATCATAAACGTTCATTCCTGTTTTAAATATATCATCTTGAAGAGGTATTAATTTTTTAATTATATTAAGACTCTCTCTATACCCTGGACCCATAATACTTCGACAAATTGGGTAGAGTTTATCGATTAAAAATTTTATTTCTGATGAATTAAATATTTTTTTACTCATTTTTCCAATATATAGTCACCTAAAACTAGACAGTCTATTGCAGTGGACTTAAAGCAATCGATTGCTTGTTGTGGAGTATTTACTATGGGCTGGCCTTTAACATTAAATGAAGTATTCAATAAAACTGGAATTTTTGTTTCTTTTTCAAATGCTTTAAGCAATTTATAAAAACGTTGATTACTTAATTCAGAAACTGTTTGAACTCTACAAGAATTATCGACGTGAACTACAGCGGGAATTAAATCTTTTTTGTCATCCCTCACTTTAACTGCAATTAACATATGTGGACTTTCTTGGTCTATTTCAAAAAATTTATTTGCTTGCTCTAATGTAACGGCAGGAGCAAAAGGTCTAAAATATTCTCTGAATTTGACGCGGCTATTTATATAATCCTTCATATCAGAAGAATAAGGCCTACATATTATTGATCTATTACCTAATGCTCTTGGTCCAAATTCTGCATTTCCTTGAAACCAAGCTATAATTTTTCCATTCGCAATAATTTTAGCTACTTTTTCAAAGAGGTTTTCTGGCTTATAAAAACTTTCTTTAGACAAATTCAAGGTCTTATAAATTTCATCGTTACTAAATCTTGATCCAAGATAACTATTGTATCTTTTTTTTATATCAATTTTATTCTCATTTTCTTTACTAGCAATGTAACAAGCACCTATTGGAACACCCGCATCACCACTAGCAGGCTGTACAAAGATTTCTTTAAATCCAGCGTTTCGATAAATTTTTCCATTCATTGAGCAGTTTAGGCCAACTCCCCCAGCAACAGCAACTTTTTCACATTTATATTTATTCTTAAGAAATTTTAATTGGCTTATAACAACTTCTTCAAGTCTTTTTTGAAGTGCAGCAGCAATATTTTTATGATGTTGTGTAATTTCATCTTCGTATTCTCTTTTAGCACCAAAATACTCTCGAAATTTGTCACTAACCCATTTATCTCTTCCTATATGATAGTAAATCCAATCTTTGTTAATTTTATAATTATAAGAATCATCAAGATTTATAATCTCTTTAAAAATATCATAATATGTTTCTTCTTTATTAGGAATTTTTTCATCTGCGTTTCCATAAGGAGCAAGACCCATGATAATACCCTCATCACAAAAAGTTTTCCAACCTAAAAAAAAGGTGATGGCAGTATAAATCAAACCTAAGGAGTCTGGATAGCGGCTTGCTTGATCATTAATAATAGTAATTTTTCCTTCATTGCCTATTGCAAATACAGAGGATTCAATTTCACCTATGCCATCATGACTTACAAGTAAACATTTATTAAACCCACTTGGATAATAAGCGCTAGCTAAATGTGCAAGATGATGTCTAATAGTTTTTATGGGTCCTTTAAAATTTGTTTTTTCTCTAATTAAATTTTTAATATTCGATATTTTTTTTATTCTATCCAAATCATTAATCAAAAATGACATCGTAACTTCTTTATTAATAACAGGCTTTAAGTATTTTTCCTTAATATGATATTCTGTATCAAATGGAATGATAAATTCGTCTACTTCATCAATCTGCACATTAGATATTTTAAGACATTCATTAATAGCTTCTAGTGGAAATGATCTGCTATGTTTATTAAGATCAAACCTTTCTTGTTCACATGCAGAAACTATTATACCATCGATCATGATACATGCTGATGTATCATGACCACCATAATTAATTGACAAAATTATATATCTTTTATTTTTCATAATCTAAATGTTCTTTAGATCAAATACAGCCTCAAATATAGGCTAATTTTTTTCCTTTTTTACTAACTTAGACATTAATTTCTAATTACTATGGAGTGTATCTCTGAAATCTTTGGTGAAACTTGTACAAATCTAGATACTTTTGTAACTTCATCAAAGATAACAATTCCTGCATCAATAGAAATATTTTTTGATAAACCTAAATTTCTTGAGTAGTTTCTATTTCTACTTTGCCCTACATAAAAATAATTTTTGTCGTGCGTTAGCCCCCTGGTAAATGCAGGAAAATCTCCTATTACTTGAAAATTATTTCCCTTTAGTTGACCTTTTAAAGAGTCTAAAACGTACATACCACCATTAATTATTTTTACATTATGAGGCATCCATAAATCAGAAGTTAATTGGCCTATTACTTTATTGGTAATTGTATCAACCTCTAAAATACCACCATCAAATACATCTATCTTCCAATTACCAGATATAGAAAACATAGAAATATATAAAGAATTGTTATGAATAAAACAGTCATTACAATGGTGATTTGGTGGATTTCCCAGGTTATTTTTATTTGACAAATTTATTATATCTTTGTGATTGAATTCTTTATCGAGAACAAGCACTGAGTCAAGGTACGAACAAGTTATATAGAATGAACTATTATTTTTATTGTACGCGACTCCGTGAGCTCTACTGTGATTAGGTAATTTTGAGGATCTTAAAATATTTAAATTTTTATCAAACTCAAAAATTCCGATATCTGTATCTATTGCAATAAAATTATCTTCAAAAGGGATCATCCCATAGCAATTTCCATCTATTATTTTATTACACTCCCAATTTTCTCCACATATATCTAATGCATATACACCACCGCCAAATTTTTCACCTGGCCTGGCTGGAGCACCACTCGTAAATAAGAGTTGTTGGTTTATTGTTTCCATTTCTTCGATTATTCTTAAATCGTTTAAAATTGGACTAACTGCATAATGTCTCTGCGCAGTAAAGCCTTGACTATTTAATTGGTCGCTAATCTCAACGAACGATGTAGAGCATATTAATATAAAAACTTCATTTTTGTTGATGGACTCCAAGTAAACAGGATCTTTTACTTCAACACCTAGCTGCTTATTGCCATGTAAATTGATAGAATTATCAATTATACAAAGTATTTGAGTACTATCAAAAATTCTACTTGTTTTTTCTGCTATATTTCCAGCACCAAAAAGAATAATTTTTTTTCCTATACTTCTTTTAATCACATCCTGCTTATTTTCAAATGGAACGGCAACATCAATCACAATATTTTTCCTTCGCTTTCAAGCTTTTTTCTTCTAATATTAAATTTTTCAATTTCACTATTAGAAAGAGCGACTGTTCCGTATGAGGATCTTTCATTCCACACATTTTCTTTCCACCACTGATTATCTTCAATACACCAAATTCTAGGATCCCTAAATTTATCAGCTGTAGACCAAAACTCATCTTCACTCATACCAACGTATTCTAGCCAATGGTACAGATCACTTGATACAACATGATCATATTTTCTTACTTTCTCAACTCCTTCTTCTCTACTTAAATATCCAGTTCTTATATCTTTAGAGGCATGGTCAGAGCATCTTCCATAGCCAAACTTAACAAACTTCATGAGATCATGAATACCATTTTCATACCTATCATCTAAGTTTGAAAACATTCTATAAGTTCTTTCAAAATGTTGCCTCGCTTGTTGCCAGCCATATAAATCTTGAACTAGCTTTGTATGAGCATTTGGATCCCACTTATAAAAATTTCCAATATACAACCCTCTAATCCCAACTTCTAAAATTTCTTTATCACTTGGATATTTTGCCCAAAGCATGTCTTTTTCATTGAGAGGATATTTTTCGTCATTCACAAAATCTTGCCACTCATAACCCCTTAAATCGTGTTCGTGTCTGACACGTGCACTAAACTCAATAAAATCGTTAGGATCAAACATACCAGAAATATCCCAATTAATCTCTCCCCAAAATATAAGCGGTATTTTGAAATTTGCAGCCACTTGTATTGGAGCAGAAAATATACCACAATGATTTTGCCAATTCATATCTCCCATTTTTTTAAAACCAATAATATTTAATTTTTTGATAACATCGATTGATGGGCCCCAGACAATATGATCTGCATTGAATACATGTCTCATTCTATCTCTATTGTAATCTCCTTCTGGCAAAAAGTTGTTACCATGATAAGTCATTAATAGAGGTTTTAATTTAAATTCATTAATTAATATATGAGTTTGATAATAACTGTCTTTACCACCACTTACTGGTATAAGACAATCATAGTTAGAAGAATTATTATTTTTATGTAAGTTAATTATTTCTGCTAACTTCTGCTTTCTTAATTTCCAATGCTCTTCAGGTATTTTCTTAAATGCCTCAAATGTTTTACAGCTACTGCATACGCCATCTTCATCAATATTGAGATTGACTGTAGCTATAGGATATACACATTTGGAGCAATAATTCATTTAAATATCGATGAGATCAGGTTTTCTAACGTTACTATTGTTATCATAAAGATATTTCTTTGCCAAGAAAACACTCTGATCTTGATAATGAAAGATATTCGCAGCTGCAGCTGCATCACAACTAGTCTCGTTTATTATTTCTTTAAAATGTGTCCAGTTACCTGCGCCACCACAAGCAATAATAGGACACCTAATTTTATTTGAAATTGATCTTAAGGTATTTAAATCATAGCCATCTCCAGAACCATCATTATCTATTGAATTGATAATAATTTCACCCGCCCCCATATCCTCAACTCTATGTGACCACTCCAAAGGAGATAAGCCGATAGCTTCTGTTCCACAGTTAATGTAGACTATTGACTGACTATCTTCATTGATTCGATAATCTATAGATACTACAATACATTGAGATCCAAATTCTTTTGCGGCTTCGTTTATAAATCCTTTTTCTTTGTAAGCGGCAGTATTTATCGCCACTTTATCAGCCCCTAGCTCTAGCCTTTTCTCAATATCTTTTAAATTAGATATTTTACCTCCAATTGTAATCGGCATGAATGTTTTATACGAAACGTCTTTAATAATATCAAAAAAAGATTGATTATTTTTATATCCTTGATCATCCCTACCCATATCATATTTTTCATCTCTCGAGATATCGAGATAAATTAATTCATCCGATGCCCATTCACTTAACCGCTGAACAGCTGTAGTTGGATTACCCAAATTTTGGTGTCTATTAAATTGTCGACTCTGAACAAGAAAGCCATTTTTTAAAAGTAAAATTGGTATTAGTCTTTTTTTTTTCATGAAATTGAAAAAAAGTTTTTAAATAGTAATTGCCCAGTTTTTTGACTTTTTTCAGGGTGAAATTGAACTCCATAAATATTCTCTTTTTGTACTACTGATGTGAATTGAACATCATATTCTGTAACAGCTATTGAATGTCTTTTATCGAGCGCTTCAAAAGCATAGCTATGAACAAAATAGAAATCATTAAAATCATCTAAACCATTAAGTAACTGTGACTCATTTTGAATAATTATTTCGTTCCATCCTATGTGTGGAAGAGGCATTTTTTTGGTTTTGAGCTTACTGATTGTTCCTCCTATAATACCCAAGCCCTCATGCTTACCAAACTCAAAACCTGTATCTGCTAAGACCTGCATACCAACGCATATGCCCAAAAAAGGTTTTTTAATTTCTAAAATTTGTTCTTTAAAAAAATCGATAGGTATATTTTCATTGATTTTCTTCATAGATGCTCCAAAGGAGCCTACACCGGGCAAAACAATATGTGATGAATTTTCTATATCATCATGATTATTTGAGATTTTGACGTTATAGCCAAGGTACTCAATTAAATTAAAGACTGATTTAACATTGCCACTTCCATAGTCTAAAATACAAACACTTACCATTAATTTAAAACTTCTAGTTTGACCCTCGTTCCTTTTTTTACAGATTTAATTAATTTTTTTCCAATTATCTTATCATAATAAGATGGCGACAAACCAAAAGATGGTCTAATTACTTTTATATTTGAACTATTAATTATATCACCTTTTTCCAAGTTTTTAGAGAAATAAATAGAGCGTCTGTATTTTAGGGATCTTTTTTCTGATTTTGTAGGCCCATAAAATACTTTGCCTTTTGACTCCCATGCTATGTTTGAATTTACACATAACAATTTCAATTCACGAGGGTCCATTGAGAAAGATGAATCTACACCCTTATCTTTTTTTGATAATGTAAAATGTTTCTCTATTAAGGAAGCACCATAGGCCACGGAAGCAATAGCAGATCCAATTCCTTTAGAGTGATCAGAGAGTCCAACTTCGCAATTGAATTTTTTTCTCATATCTTTTATTGTTTCTAAATTACTCTCACTATGAAGTGCTGGGTAAGAACTAGTACACTTTAGTAACATGAAATTTTTTGAATTTTCTTTTTTAAAAATATTTACTATTTTTCTTATTTCACTCTCGCTAGCCATTCCTGTTGAGACTATTACTGGCTTTTTTGTTCGAACTACTCGACGAATCAGAGGTTCATGATTATTTTCAAATGAAGCAATTTTGTATGCTGGACAATTCAAATCCTCGAGAAAATCTACAGCTGTCATATCGAATGGAGCGCTGAAGCATAAAATATTTCTTTGTTTCGCATGCTTAAATAATTTTCTATGCCATTTCCATGGTGTGTGTGCCTTATCATATAAATCGTAAAGCTTTTTATTTTTCCAAATACTCTGTTGGTCAGTAACAGAAAATTCTTTACTTTCTAAATTCATTGTCATTGTATCAGCAGTATAAGTTTGAAGTTTAATTGCATCTGCACCACATGCAGCTGCTTTGTCAATAATTTTAAGTGCCCTTTCAAGTGATCCATTATGATTGCCAGACATTTCAGCAACAATAAAGGGTTTGTAATTTAAACCTATAATTCTTTTATTTATTTTGAATGAATACTTGTTCATTGTTTATTCTGTATATTCTAATCAAAAGCTTTTGTTAATATATTCTAACGATTTGTTACTTCCTAAGTTTGCAATTAGATCAACAACAGATAGGTAAGGTATAAAATCATTTAGTGTTCGTTGATTATAGCATATTGACTTTGGTGATTGGTATTTAATCTGAATATTAGTTTTTTCAAAAAGACGTTCGTTCTCAATGTATTTTTTTGATCCAAATGGACTGTAATATAAATTACTTTTATGTTTATTGCATATCTCTATCAATCTAGTAGACTTATCAATATTTTGATTAATTTCCCTGTCAGTAGAAAATGTTACAGAGATACCTAAATATTCACATATAGTTTTAATTAGAGTAATATTTAATTCTTCAATCATAATAATCTCTTTACTCTCAATTATAGGAATAATTAAGTCTAAGATATCTTTTCCATAATCATGGTTTTTATAATTATAAAATAACGAGTTTATATGTTTCTTTCTCCAGGAAGTCTGCTCATTTATTTCAACTTCTTTTATACTTTGTAATCTAGACCCTTTAATAGGAACAGTTAATGCTGTTTTATTTCCACTAATTAAAAAATAATTTCTATGGTGCCACGAAGATTTTTCAAATTTTACCCCCGATAGAAAAATAAATATATCAGATTTATGAATTAAATTAAAATATCCAGGCCAGGGTAAGTAGGTTGGTTGCATTATTGATATTGAAGTCATTTAATCTTAGGAACACCATATACTTTAATGTGTTTGTTGATTATTTCACATATACTAATTGCCATATCCTCATTAAATCTAAAATCATTAAAAAGATTAATGATGTGATTTGAAATTTTAGTACTCTTCACACAATTTGTGTGACCAAATAGCTTCGATGATGGATAATAATGAGAACTTGCAAATAAACCCTTTAAAAAAATTTTTTTTAATAAAATTTTTTTGTTGTTTACAAGAATATTAAATCTCCAATGACATAATTTGAGAGGCATTTGTGCTTTTTTATATATATTTTTACTATAAATTTTATTTAATTTTGTTTTATGATTACTAGATTTTTTAGCTAGTTTTAAAACTTCTTTTTTATATAGATTATAATTTAAATTAGACTTGTTACTTCCAAGCCAGTTTGAGTCTTTGTAACAAATTTTTAATTCATTATTAATTGCTTTATGAAAACTATTTACAAGGTTTTCATGATCTTTTGCATCAAATTTAATATTATAAGAAATATATTTATGTTCTTTTTTCATAAGTGCAAAACCTCCATAATCTAAGTCAGTGTATTTTCCATATCCACTGCTAAACACAACTAAGTCAGAAAATTTACTTCTAAATTCAAATGAGGGTTTACAAAGACATCTATCATCTATTAATAATAAATTTGGATCAATTGATTTCAAAATTTTAAATAAAACTTCATTACTATGATTAGATCCCAAACCATTTGTCCATAAAATACCTCCGAATTTTCCAAGATTATCTTTCAATAAATTTATTAACATATCTTGATCTATTTCAAGATTTTTTAAGTCGATATCGACAAATAGTATTTGTCGATTCAATTTCAGAAAAATAGATGGCACTATAGGACATATATTTGATGGAAGAATAAATGGCTTATCTACTCTTTGAGCCTTAATAAAATTATGAATAATAATTGATGCTCTTTTTTCAAAAATAAATTTCAATTTTTAAATCCTGATATATTTTTTGCAATTCTCAATGCTCCAAGTCCATCAATAGTATTTCGGCCAACTTGAGACATTTTTAGTCTGATATTTCGTAAACTTATAGTTTGTAAAGTTTTTATTATTTTTGATTCCAAGGTTTTAGAGTTCCAATTCCCAATATTACATAAAAAACCAACTGCTTGGAAACCCTCTGTATCTTCTTTTTGATTTTTATATGACAAAATACCTATTGTGGGTGTACCGACACTAGCTAGCTCATATAAGGTTTGGCCTCCAGATGTAATTGCAATATCAGCTGAATACATTAATTCTCTAATTTCTTTTTCATCTATTCTATAATATGTTTTGACCTTATTGCTCTTAAATAACGATTTTTTTTTATTATTTTTAAGACTTGAAATCACAACACTTACTTTAATATTTGGATCATATTTTAAAATTATTTCAATTACCTTCTTTGACAAATTTCTATTATCTCCACTAAATGAAACTAAGACATGGTTTATATTTTTACTAATGAACTTTTCTCTTCTTGACCAGAATGCTTTTCTTAGACAAGTATATTTTGACCCAAAAAGATAATTAACTTTAGACGAATATTTTCTTTTTTTTGCATTTATTGTCCAATCTATAATTGTTCCACTACTGTGTTTCCATCTTTTGAAATCATCTATGTACCAGAAGTTTATTGATTTCTTCTTAATCAATTGTAAAAGAGAATACTTTATCGATAATGTATCAACAAAAATATTTTTATAATTTATCAGATATTTTTCTAATTTTTTTTTATTATTGTACCAATCAAAGCAATCAATTATCTGGTGATTATTTAAATACTGTAAGCCGCTTTTACTATTAATTATGAAGTAAGAGTCCACTTTATAACTTATTAAAGCCTGTGATATAGCTTTACACCTAGTTAAGTGACCAATTCCTTCTTTACCACATCTTATAAGAAATAAGACTCTCATATATTTAATATGTTAATTTAATCTAGTGAATCCAGAATGGCAAACAGGTCCATCTAAATAATTGTAAATATTATCACCGTCTTTTATAATGTTTCCAATCTTATTAAAAATATCATTTATATTTTCAAAATAGCCATTAAGTATTTCGTCATTGTGGACAATACTTACATAAATTAAATTGCCAGCAAGGTAACCTTTTTTAAGCATTTCTTGTGTAATAAAAGTCTTAAATGCAATGCTATCTTTATGCTTAATAGTAAAAGAACATAATGCGTCTAGCCCTGTAATTTCTATTGGAACAGAATTATTTTCCGCGATTTGCTGCCATGTTCGCTTAATTCGTTTTCCTGTTTCCGAAATAATTTTCCATGAATGAGTCTCCTCCATAAGGGATATCGTTTTTAGGCCGGCTACTGAGCCAATCCTTTCAGTCCAAAATGTACTACTTATAAATGTATTTTGAGCAGCATCCATAATTGATCTTTTGCCAATCACAGCGGTAATGGCATAACCATTTCCAAGCGCTTTCCCAAACATTGCCATGTCAGGCTCTACATTATAAAGCTTGTGAAGACCCCCATTTGTTTCTCTAAAACCAGAAGTACACTCATCAAAAATAAGAATAATATTTTTTTTGTTGCATAAATTTCTAACTTTTTCTAAAAAATTATCTTTTGGTCAAAAATTTCTTGATACTTCCATTTTAATTATTCCAATATTTTTTTTTGATACCAATTCCTCAAGCTGCGCATAATTATTATATTCAAATGTAAATATCGTTTCTTTAAGACTATTAGGTACTCCTGATGGATCTAATCCGGGTAAAAGATGATTTTCTAAGCTGTTATCGCTAGTAAGGTTAGCGGCAAGATACCAATCATGCCATCCATGATAGCCGCAAATCGCTACTTTAGGATTACCACAAGCAGCCCTTGCAATTCTAATTGCTATTGCATTTGCTTCACCGCCTGATCTTGCAAATCTAACCATTTCTGACCAAGGATGAAGTTCTATTAATTTTTCTGCTAATTTTACTTCTTCGGCACTATTCAATGAAGTCATATTGCCATCTTTA
>MDTA01207789.1_pt1 | contig 12189 bp, 11 predicted proteins | sample 811151 | NCBI WGS metagenome assembly MDTA01 (sample SAMN05326648, study PRJNA326480) | marine metagenome | isolation source: seawater | place: Indian Ocean: South | collected 2010
AAAATCAGGAATTATTAGAGATTCAAAATAAAAAAGGTAGTGAGTTAATCAGATATCTTATTTACAGATATAAATATAACAAATTTCCTGAATTAAAAATAATTGAGGATTATCCACCCAATTTACAAATCGAAATTTCATCAATATGTAATCTTAGATGCGTTATGTGTTATCAAAAAGATAAAACATTTTCATCTAAAAGTAATGGATTTATGGGATATATGGATTTTGGACTATTTAAAAAAATAATTGATGAGGTATAGGGAAAACTAGAGGCGATTACATTTGCTTCAAGAGGTGAGCCAACTCTTAACCCTGAGTTAGAAAAATTTTTAAAATATTCAGAAGGTAAGTTTTTGGGACTTAAGTTAAATACAAACGCAACAATTTTATCAGAAAAGATTATAAATATTCTTCTCTCCTCAGATTTGGAAACTCTTGTTTTTTCCATAGATGCCGCCAATAAAGAAATGTATGAGAAAATAAGAGTAAATGCCAATTTTGAAAAGATAATTAAAAACCTAGAAATGTTTCATAAAATTAAGAATAAAAATTACAAAAAATCAAAATTAAAAATAAGAATATCAGGCGTATTAATAAATGATAAACAAAACTTAAAAGAAATTAAGAACTTTTACAGTGGTCTTGCCGATGAATTTGCTTTTGTTAATTATAATCCTTGGGAAAGTGCTTATGAAAATGAAATTAATGATATAGAAGAACCGTGCAGTGACCTCTGGAGAAGAATGTTTGTTTGGTGGGATGGTAAGGTAAATCCATGTGATTATGATTACAAATCAACACTATCAGTTTGGAATGCAAAATCTATGTCGATCAGAGATATTTGGAATTCTGAAATTTACAACGATTTAAGAAATAAACATTTAACAAAAAACAGAAAAAAGATTGAACCTTGTGCTAGATGTATAGCAACCTAAATATATGTATTATAGGCGATGGTGTTCACTCTAAAAGAATTCAAGATATTCTAATTGCAAAAAAAATTAAATTTGAAATTTTTAAACCAAAAAATAAAGTTAATTTTGTTAAAGAAAATTTAAACAAATTAAAAATATTTAATACATTTTTTATTACAAGTCCTGATAACACACATTTCCATTACATTACTAAACTACATAAGTTTGGTTATGTATTTTGTGAAAAACCTCCTTGTACAAAAATAAAACAACTCAATTCATTAAAAAAAATAAATTCAAAAAAAATATATTATAATTTTAATTATAGATTTTCAAAATTATATGAAATTCTCAAAAATAGAAAAAAATATAATTTAGGTAAATTATTACATGGGGCAATTTTAAATGGGCATGCTCTAGGACTAAAAAAAAATTATCAAAGAAACTGGAGGTCAAAAAAAAAGATTTCTAAAAAAGGAATTTTTGAAGTTGTTTCTATTCACTTTATAGACATAATTAACAATATATTCGAGATTAAAAAAATTGAATACTTAAAGCTAAATAACCATAGTGTATATGGAGATAGTTATGACAATGCTAATATTACTCTTACAACTAAAGATAATGCAGTTCTCTCTATTTTTAATTCTTGGACATCTGAACTTGTCCAAAAAGTTATTTTTATCTTTAAAAATGGTTCAATTGAGAAAAATGATAACTCTATAATTATTAAGGGACCAGCGCTTAATTTAAATAAAAAAAACTTTACTAAACCTCCAAAAGTAAAGGCAAAATTTAATTTGAATTCAAAAAATTTGAATAATAATACACTATTAAAAAGTGTGGAATATTTTTTGGAAATATCATCGAAAAGAAGATATTTTAAAAAAAATGAGATTATAAATTCCCTGACATCTAATTACTTTGTGCTTTAATTTACTTCTAAATATTCAAAAAAATCATATTAAGTTTTTAAGTCGCAGTGATTTTATTGTAATTTTAATCTATTTAAAATTATGGAAATAATAATATTCATAATTTTAATGTTATTTGTTGCCTTTTATCTTTTTAGACCTACATCTAAGGAGGAATTAAAAAGATTTAAGGACAATGATAATTGGTCAAATATGGGTTTTTAGAAAGGATTAAAATGAAACAAATATTTCTATCTTTAGTTTTCTTGTTTTTTATAAGTTCTGCTAACGCAGGATCGTGTCCAATGATGGCGGGAAAACTACAAAAGAAAATTGAGGAGGCAACAAAACTTCATGACAATGGTATGAAAGCGCATAAAAGCGGTGATCATGCTAAATCTGAAGAGTTGCTTAAAAAGGCTTTAAGTATGTTTAAAGGTTAAAATTTTAGGGTAAATAAATTTTATTTACCCTATAATTAAAATATATATTTGTCAGCTAAATAAAAAACTAAACCGAGCGCTACACCTGTAAGTATCCAAAAAATATAATCTTTCATGATATTAAAAACTTAGACAAATCTGGTTTAAAATAATTTGGGCCTTTCATAACTTTACCATTCTCATTATATATTGGCTTTCCATTACTATCTAATTTACTCATATTTGAATTTTGAACTTCCTCGAAACATTTGTCTAGATCAATACCAAAAGCATGTCCTGCACCGTATGTTACGTAGAGTATATCGGTAAGAGCATCTGCTACTTCTTTAATATTCTTTTCTTTTAGCGCAACATTGAATTCTTCAAGCTCTTCGGCTATTAAATCATACCTTAATTTAACAATTTTTTGCTCAGGAAATTCTGCTTTATTTTTAACTTCTTGACCAAATGTCTCCATGAATTTTCCCACTTTTTTAAAATTACTCATATTTCCGCCTTTATATTTTTTTAAAATAATTATAATTTAATATATCAAAGAATCATAAATGAAGTATAGAAACGAATTTGATAGTATTGGAAAAATTAAAGTGCCTGGTGATAAGTATTGGGGAGCTTCGACACAAAGATCTAACAAATACTTCAACATTGGGGATTTTTTAGTAAGGCCGATTGTAATTCATTCCATCGCTATAATTAAAAAAGCTGCCGCAATTGTTAATAAAAAAAATGGTGATCTTGATACAAAAATTTCTAATTACATAGTTAAGGCGGCTAATGAAGTTATTCAAGGAAAGCTGGATAATCATTTTCCACTAAAAGTTTGGCAAACAGGTTCTGGAACTCAAACAAATATGAATGTTAATGAGGTTATTTCAAACAGAGCAATCGAGATGCTTGGAGGAAAACTTGGAACAAAAAAACCAGTTCACCCAAATGACCACGTGAACAAGTCTCAATCAACGAATGATGTTTTTCCGTCTGCTATGCACATTTCGATAGCTATAAAAACTACACAAAAACTTCTTCCGTCTCTAAAATTACTAGAAAAAGAACTATTTAAAAAAGTAAAAAAATTTAAAAAAATTGTTAAGGTGGGTAGAACTCACTTGCAGGATGCTACTCCAATTACTTTGGGTCAAGAATTTTCAGGATATCACTCACAGTTAAAAAAATGTATCAATAGAATTGAAAATGCATTACAAGAAATTTACTTTTTAGCTCAAGGAGGCACTGCTGTCGGTACCGGTTTAAACACAAAAAAAAAATTTGATGTAAAAATTATCAGAGAGATATCAAAAATAACAAAGCTTCCCTTTAAACCAGCTAAAAATAAGTTTGCTGCTCTTGCAGCTCACGACGCTATTGTAAATTTTTCTGGAACTATGAATACTACTGCGGTTTGTTTAATGAAGATAGCAAACGATATAAGATTTCTCGGGTCTGGACCACGCGCTGGATATGGAGAATTAATTTTACCATCAAATGAACCGGGTTCATCAATAATGCCAGGTAAAATAAATCCTACTCAGTCTGAGGCTGTTACGATGGTTTGTGTAAAAGTAATTGGTAATCATAACGGTATAACTATGGCGGGTTCACATGGGCATTTTGAATTAAATGTTTTTAAACCTTTAATAATTCATAATATTCTTCAATCGATAGAAATAATGGCTGATTCAGCAAAAACATTTGCACTATATTGTATTAGAGGAATAAAGGCTGATAAAGAAAGAATTAAAAATCTTCTTGATAATTCTTTAATGATTGTAACTGCCTTAGCTCCAAAAATTGGTTACGATAACGCAGCAAAAATTGCTAAAGCTGCGTATAAAAATAAAACTACATTAAAAGAGGAGGTAATGAAAACAAATCTCATTACAGAAAAAGAATATAAAATGATAATGGATCCAATTAAAATGACCAGACCTAAATAAATTCAATTAGCTCTTTTAAAAATAAATAAACTCTCTTTTCATTTAAATCTCCATTAAAAAAAATTGATGCATTTTTATCAAAATAATTTTTTAATTTAATAAGTTCATTTTTTTTTAAATCTTTTTCATTTATTTTAATATTATTAAAATAATATTTTTGAGCTTCAAGATTCACATTTCCATTCATAAGAATTTTAACTTCATTTAATTTTTTATTCTTTTTAATGTCAATTTTTTTATAAAATTTGTTAATGTCATCATTTTTAATTGATAATTCATAATCTAAATTTTTGTATGATGGATATTTCTTTAGATAAAACTTCAACTTAACATCAAAGTTAAAAAATTTAAAAAAAGAGTTATTAGAAATAATATCACCATTTTTAAATAGTAGGTTTAAACTTAATTTTTTTGTTCTTTCTTTTCCTATTATTTTTTTTGTTGCATTATTGATTACCAATTCACCATTTAGTTTCTTGTCTGATATTTCTTTTATTAATAGATGCTTTATTTTTTTTAAATTAAATTTGTCATAATTAATCCTTTTAATTTCAGTGGTTATGTTGAAATAGAAAAAGGGATCGAATTTTAAATACCCGTTTAGTTCAGCTTTTAAGTTTTTATTTTTTATAATTGACTCCGAAAATTTAAAACTTTTATTATAATCGAAATTAAAGATTAAATTATGATCAAGGATATCTAATTTCATTATTCCTGATGGCTTATTAAGTTTTTTTTTATTATCTAAGAAAACCTTTGACTCGATACCCAAGTTTTCTAATCTGAAATAAAGAATATTTATATTTTTTTTAGGAAAATAATAGCCGTTTATATCGTTTCCAAGAAAATTTCCCCTAAATTTTATATTTTTTAATAATATCTTTTCTGGTTTGTATAAACCTTTGACGTTAAGGAAAACTTTAATTTTTTCTAATTTTAATTTAGGAATTTCTTTACTAATTTTAATTTTTGAGTTTTTGATTTCAAGATTTGGTTGAGGGAAGATTTTGTATTTTATATCATCGTAATTTTCTATTACAAAACCATGTTGATTCTCTAAAATATTATTTAAACTTTCAATCTTATCAACATGTTTAAAAAATTTAGGAGAAAGGAAAAGAATAATAACAATGCATATGAAAAAAAATATTAAATATCTCAAATAATATATAAAATATAAAATTTTTTTTATTAAACCTTGTTTTTTGCTGGTATTAATTATCATCTTTTTTATTATTTTAAGTAGTGTATAAAATTAATTATAATTCATGTCGTCTGAAAACAAATTATTAGATAGCTTAAATACTGAGCAAAAAAAAGCGGTATTGGATACAGAGGGGCCAAACTTAATTGTCGCTGGTGCAGGCTCTGGAAAAACAAGAGTTTTAACCACTAAACTTGCTTACTTAATTAGTGAAAAAAAAGCCTGGCCCAATCAAATATTGTGCGTAACTTTCACTAATAAAGCTGCGAAGGAAATGCAAAACAGAGTTTTGGAATTTATTAGCGGAAAAAATAGTGCAGTACCATGGTTAGGTACCTTTCATTCTATTAGTGTAAAATTCTTAAGAAGACATGCTGAAGCTGTAGGATTTAAAAGTAATTTTACAATTCTTGACACAGATGATCAAAAAAAATTGATTAAAAGAATCTGTGAAGCAGAAAATATCGATGCAAAAAAAATTTCTCCACAATTTATAATTTCTTTTATAGATAATTGGAAAAATAAAGGATTGATGTGTGAAGATGTAAAAGTAAAAAAAAATAATCCTCTTGAAGCTCAAATTTTAAAAGTATATTCAATTTATCAAAAAAAGACCCAAGATCTTAACGCAATGGATTTTGGTGATTTAATTTTATTTACAGTAAAATTATTTGAAAAAAATAAAGATATAGCTGAAATCTATCAAAAAAATTTCAAGTATATTTTAGTCGATGAATATCAAGACACAAACTTTATTCAAAATAAATGGTTAAACTTATTAGTGAATTCAAGCCAAAATATATGTTGCGTTGGAGATGATGACCAGTCGATCTATAGCTGGAGAGGTGCTGAAATTAAAAATTTTTTAACTTTTGATAAAATTTATCCTGACTGCAAAATTTACAAGTTAGAACAAAACTATAGATCAACTAAGAATATATTAGAAACTGCCTCAGGTTTGATTTCAAACAATAACAGTAGAATGGGAAAAAAACTTTGGTCATCTGGAGCTAGTGGAGAGCTTGTAAAATTAAATTGTTATAGTAATGGAAAAGATGAAGCTGAAGGAGTAAGTGATATTATTGAAAAAAAAATCAAAGAAAAATATTCATTAAATCACGTAAGTATACTTGTAAGAGCTATTTATCAGACAAGAGAGTTTGAAGAAAGATTTCTAAAGATTGGCTTAGGTTATAGAGTGTTGGGTGGAATAAGGTTTTATGAGAGGGCTGAAATAAAAGATGCAATTAGTTATTTACGACTAGTAAATCAAAAATATGATGATTTAGCATTAGAGAGAGCAATTGGTTCACCAAAAAGAGGTGTGGGTGATGCAACATTAAAAAAAATATATGATTTTGGAGCTAAAAAAAAATTATGTTTAGAAGACGCAATTATTCATTTAATCGAATTAAACCAATTTAAACCAAAAATAAAAAAAACATTCACTATTTTTATAAAAATGATTAATAAATGGAGAAAAGACGCAAAACATATGAAGCACTATGACTTATTAAAAATAATTTTGGATGAGTCAGGATATTCTTCAACAATCAAAAATAAAAAAGACTTAGAGAATGAAAATAGGCTTGAAAACTTGAAAGAGTTAATAAGAGCCATGCAAGATTACGATAATTTAGAAAGTTTTTTGGAGCATGTATCGCTAGCTACTTCAGCTGATCAAGAGTGGGAAGGAGAAAAAATAAATTTAATGACAATGCATGCAGCGAAAGGTTTGGAGTTTGACGTTGTCTTTTTACCAGGATGGGAGGAAGGATTGTTTCCACATCAAAAATCTTTACAAGAAAAAGGTGATTTTGCTTTAGAGGAAGAAAGGCGGCTTGCATATGTTGGAATAACGAGAGCAAAAAAGGAGGCTTTTTTATCTTTCGCAATGAGAAGAGCTTATCAAGGTGACTGGATGGATGCTATTCCATCAAGATTTATAAACGAGTTACCTGAAAACAATATTGAAAAAAATGAAGTAGTTGAAAATGAGTCTGATGATGAATTTGATTTCAATCAAGACAACTCTTTGATTTTAGGTGATGAGTATAGAAGTCCTGGTTGGGATAGACTTAAAAAAAAATTAGTTAAATGGAAAAAATAAAAAAATTAAGAGCTAAATTTCAAGAATATAACTTAGATGGATACCTAATTCCTAAAAATGATGAATTTTTTAGTGAGTATGTACCTGAGCATAAAGATGATTTAAAATTTATATCCGGTTTTTCGGGATCATACGGTTTGGCTTTAATTTTAAAGAATAATAATTTTCTTTTTGTTGACGGAAGATACACCATTCAAGCAAACGAGCAGAGTGGAAGAAATTTTAAGATTATTCAGCTACCGCTTAAAAAAAATAATGTAATCAATATTAAAAATAAAAAAATTGGATTTGATCCAAAATTATTTAATGAAAATTTTATTAAATATTTTTCAAAAAAACTTGGTACTAAATTTATTGCTACAAAGAATAATTTAGTAAAAATGTTAAAAAAGAGAGAGAATAAAATTAAACAAAACAGTTTTTTTTACAGTTTAGATGAGTCTGTGACTGGCTTAAATAGGTTGAAAAAGATTAAAAATCTTAGAAAAAAATATTTTAAAAAAAAAATAGAACTCATGCTTATAACTTCTTCGGAAAATGTAGCTTGGCTTTTAAATATTAGAGGGCATGACTCAAATTTTTCTCCTATTCCCAATAGTTATTTAATAATTGATAAAAAAATTGGAATTTTTTTATTTTGCAATATGAAAAAAATTAACTCTAAACTTAGAAAAAAATTGAGTTTTATTAAAGTCTTTGAATTTGAATTTTTAGAAAAATTTTTGAAAAAAATTAAAAACAAAAATTTTTCAATAGATAATTCAACATGTTCAATTTTCTATAAAGACATAATTAAAAAAAATAATAAAATTGTTAATGTTGTTGATCCTATTTATTTTTTAAAGTCACAAAAAAATACTGTTGAAATAAATAATACAAAAAAAATTCACGAATATGATGGTGCTGCTTTAACTAAATTTTTATTTTGGATAAATAGTAATTTTGAAAAAGAGAAAATCACTGAAATTAAAGCTCAAAATAAACTTTTGTACTTTAAAAAGAAATTTAAGCATTTTAGATTTCCAAGTTTTCCAACTATTTCAAGTACCGGATCCAACGGCGCAATTGTACATTACAATGCGTCAAAAAAAACAAATAAAATTTTAAAAAATGGAAATATTTATTTAATCGACTCGGGTGGACAATATTTTTATGGAACAACTGATGTTACTAGAACAGTTTCCTTAAATTCAAAAAGTGAAAGGGTAAAAGAAATTTTTACTAGAGTTTTGCAAGGTCATTTGAATTTATCAAATAGTAAAATAAAGAAAAATACTTCGGGATCCTTTTTAGATAGAATTGCAAGAAAGAAATTAAAATTAATTAATTTAGATTACGCTCACGGAACTGGTCATGGTGTTGGTTTTTTTTTAAATGTTCATGAGGGTCCTCAATCAATCTCTAGATATAGCACAACAAAACTTAAACCCGGCATGATACTTTCCAATGAGCCAGGATACTATGAAAAAGGAAAGTTTGGACTTCGTATTGAGAATTTAGTTTATATTAAAAAAGAAAAAAAAGAAATGAAATTTGAAAATCTCACATATGCACCTATCGATAAAAATTTAATTTTAAAAAGATTATTAAACAATAAAGAAATCCTGTGGTTGAATGAGTATCATAAAAAAGTTTATCAAAAACTTAAAAAATATATGAATAAAAATGAATTAAAAATGTTAAAAAAATCTTGTTCAAATATTTAATAACTTATACCAATCGTTTTCTGAGTAAATTTTAATTTTTAATTCTTTAGCTTTTTCGATTTTTTTTTTGGTAGGTTTTGAGTTACCAACAACTAAAATATTTAGTTTTTTTGAAACTGAACCGAGCACTTTTCCGCCTAAATTTTCAGTTAATGTTTTAGCTTCTGATCTGCTAATTTTTTTAAATCCTCCAGTAAACATCACATTAGTGTTGCTCAATTTTCCCTTTTTGTTTGTTTCTTTAAAATCTTCTATGTTAAGTTTTTTTTCAAGTTTTTTTACAATTTCAATATTTCTTTTATTATCGAAAAAATTTTTTAAAGATAATATCTGGGTTTCGCCAATACCATCTAAATCATTTAAATTTTGAAATATTTCTTTTTTTTTTATCTTTTCAAATAATTCACAAAACTGGTTTATTGTTTTAAAGAAACTTGCTAAAATTTTAGCATTTTCTTGACCTATATGCCTGATGCCAATTGAATAAATAAATCTATTTAATGAAATATTTTTTGCTTGATCGATAGCAACTTTAAGATTTTGAACTGAAAGTTCTCCCCATCCCTCAATTTTTTTTATTTTTTCAAAATCAAGCTCGAAAATATCTGATGGAATTTGAATTAATTTTAATTTCCAAAACTGATCTATAACCTTCTTTCCTAAACCTTCAATATTGAAAGCCTCTTTAGAGACAATATGTTTTAGTTTTTCTATTGCAATAAAAGAGCAATCATAGTCTTTGACACATCTTCTTACTGCATCCTCTTTTTTTGTAGATAAATTGAATTCTTTTTGAATTTTTCCTCCGCACAAACATTTATTCGGAAAGATATATTTTTTTGAATTTTTTTTTCTTTTTGTTGTATCGACTGAAACCACCTGTGGAATAACATCTCCAGCTCTTTGTACAATAATAGTATCGCCTATTCTTATATCTTTTCTTTGAATTTCATCTTCATTATGTAGCGTGGCGTTTGATACTACAACACCTCCGACGTTCACTGGCTCAATTTTTGCCACCGGTGTTATTGCGCCCGTTCTTCCTACTTGTATTACTATGTTTTTAATTTTGGAAGTGGCTTTTTCAGAAGAAAATTTGTAAGCTGTAGCCCATCTTGGAGAGTTTGAAGTACTTCCAAGTCTTTTTTGCAAATTTAAGTCGTCAATTTTGTAAACAATTCCATCAATATCATAATCAAGTGAAGATCTTATGGACTCAATTTTTCTATGATGTTTTTCTATTTCCTCGACACCTTTTACTAATAAATTGTGAGGGTTAACTTTAAAACCCCATTTTTTTAATTTTAAAATGAATTCAGATTGTGATTTAAAAGTAAAAGGACTAATAATACCAAATCCATAAGCAAAAAATTTTAGAGGTATTTTTCTTGTCTCACCGGGATCCTTTTGTCTTAAAGATCCTCCTGCAGCATTTCTTGGATTAGCAAAGTCTTTTTTAAGTTTTTTAAAATCATTTTTTCCTATATATACTTCTCCTCTTATCTCTAAAATTCTAGGTAAATTATCTTCAGATATATTCTTTGGAATGTCTTTTATTGTTTTTAAATTTTCAAGTATATCTTCACCGGTTATTCCATCACCTCTAGATAATCCTTTTACTAAAATTCCGTTTTCGTATGTTAAAGCAGCCGAAATTCCATCAATTTTTAACTCTGATGAAAAACTAAAATTTTCATTTTTAACATTTAAATAATTTGAAACTTTACTAATAAAATCCTTCATGCCTTCTACATTAAAAGTGTTGGAAAGAGAAAGCATTGGAATGGAGTGTTTAATTTTTTTAAATTTTTTCGATAAAGGAGCGCCAACTTGATCTGAGATCGAACTTTTTTTTTTTAATTGAGGAAATTCATTTTCCAACTTTATTATTTCATTTTTAATTTTATCATATTGAGAATCGTTTACTAAAGGAGAGTCCAAGTTGAAATAATGATGGTTATATTTCAATAATAATTTTTTTTGTTTATTATATTTCTTTTGAATATCCTCTATTTTCATCTATTTAAAATTTTATCAATTGTTTTTTTAACTAATCCACGTTCTTCTTTTTTAGATTTTTTTTTCAATTCTATTTGTTCCTTTTTATAATCTTTATTTAGTAATACATAAGAATTTTCGTACCACTTACTTGAATTATAATTATAACCTAATATGTTTGCTGTTTTTTCAGCTTCAGCAATTAGGCCTAAATTATAATATATTTCAACTAGCCTATGAAGAGCCTCTTCTATAAAAATTGTTTCTTGGTATTCATTGACTACAATTTTTAATCTATTTATCGCTGGGATCCATTTTTGGGTTTTAATATAATATTTTGCGACGTAAATTTCTTTAGCAGCTAATTGATTTTGAATTAAACCTAATTTAAATTTTAAATCTAGTGTGTAATCAGTATCAGGGAATTTTTTTATATAGTCTTCAATAATTTTTTTTGTTTTTAAAAGAGGTTTTAAATCTTTTTTTTCATCTAATATTTGTTCATAATTTGATAGTGCTATTAAGTAAGACGCATATTGAACGTTCTTATCAGCAGGGTATTTCCTTAAAAAATTTTCTAGTGACTCAATGGCTTCCTCATAAAAATTTAAAACATAAAAACAATAGCTTGACATTAATAGTGATTTAGCAGAATGCTCTACGATTGGTAAAATTTTCTCAGCTTCTGAGAACTTTCTAGCAGCAAAAAAATAGTCCCCGTTATTCATTGCATCTAATCCTTCATTGTAAATTTTATAAGACTCTGCTTCGTCAGGGGGCTTTACAGTCAAATCGTCTTTTTTTTTTGAGCAATCCGTTAAAAATAAGACTAAAAAAATAATTAAAATTAATTTTTGATACATTTTAAATTCATATCAAAAAAATTATATTTGGTAAAATTTTGTTTTTTTTAAATACTTACTGAAATAGGTTTTTTTAACTTTTCATTAATTTGAGCATTTT
>MDTA01128833.1_pt1 | contig 12187 bp, 3 predicted proteins | sample 811151 | NCBI WGS metagenome assembly MDTA01 (sample SAMN05326648, study PRJNA326480) | marine metagenome | isolation source: seawater | place: Indian Ocean: South | collected 2010
TGTAGCGTTTGCCACTAGCGACAAACAGCAAGAAAAGGTTGGTTACATAACAGAACGTGCAAACAGAATTGCCAGCATATCGCCTTATCTTAAAAATATCATACTTGATCCTATGAAACCTGTGCCTAGACCTAAAGTAAGCCTAAGTCCATTTTCTATAGGTGCTGGCATTATGAGTGGTGTAAATGCTGGTGTTAACTACAACATTATGCAAAATCAGTAATGGCAATTTCTTTAGGCAAATCATCTGGCGATAGCAGCCGTAAGACATCAAAAAGGTTGCTAAGTCAATATGGAGTAGATTCAACCATCACTACTAAAAGTATTGTAGCTCCAAGAATTAAACCTTCTGCATCTATTGTAGATACTTATGGGCAAGTAGAAAGAATGAATGTTCCTAGCGTGCAGTTAGGAAAGTTTGCAGATATGAGTGTTGGTTTTGATAACTCAAGGGATTTACAGAATTTAGCTAACTCACTTGGTCAATTTAACTCACAACTACAACAACTAAGTGGTACGCTTGCAAAAAGAGAAAAACAGATTGATACAAAAGCAAAAGACTATAGCAAAAGCCTTGCACTACAAAACTTTGGCAGCAAAAAATCACCCGTAGAAATACTGCAGGAAACAAGACAAGATTTAGTTAAAATTATAGACAGTGATGATACAACCTTAGAAGAAAAGAAAGCAGCTATAACGAATTTAGATTATATAGATTCTAGAAATAACATAATAATACCTCATTTACAGTCGCAAAATAGAATAATAAATATACAAGCAAACGCTGCAACGCTATCTAGTAAAGCTGAAGGCGCAATGGTTATAAAAAATGGCATAGAAGTGCCGTTAAGTTCGTTAAGACCTGATGATCCTACATATTTAAAATGGAGACAAGATAATGTATATGGAGATGGTAGCGGTGGAATAATACCTTTAACGGAAAGAGAAGGGAAAGAAGTGTCACCTACTGTTTTATCTGCCTATGCAAACGATATAAACAGGCAAGAAAAAGCAGTTATAGCGTATAACAAAGATGTATATGAAAAAGAATCTTTAGTTCATGTTGACGCACTAGCAGGGATGCACATTGAAGGTAGCAACCCAGACGATGTAGTCAGGCAGTTAAACGCAATTTTAGACGACTCAAGATTTATGCAATTATATAGAACAAAAGAAGATAGAGATAAATTTATCCAAAGCATATTAACACAATGGAATCAAAAGTTATTAATGCACGGCTTGCAGAATAATAAATTTTTAGAGGCAGAAGAAGCGTTTAAACCCTGGGAACAGTTAATGACAGGTAAGAAAGAAGATAGGTTAGTATTCGATAAAGAAACTAATACAGAAGTTATTAATGAAAATTTAAGGTGGTATAAAGGTCAAGAGCCTGGATGGTTAATTAATACACAGACTGCATATACAAAAGCATTAGGAGAGTTTAAAAAGCTAAACAAAACTACCCAAGAACAAAAAGGAACAGTAAAAATAACCGAAAGGTTTACGGAAGAAATATTACCTTTGTATAAAAAAATTGATGAATTAGCAGGAACAGATGGTTTTGATAACCCAGAGGTAGGGTTGCAACTGCAAAAAGCAAATGAACAATATGAACAGCTAAAGTCTGAGATTATTGCAACAGTACCATTAGAGCATCAAGCAACAGTTCTAAAGTATGCAAACACTTTACAAAAAACTAATGACGCATTATTTTTTGGCGCAGAAAGAACACAACTTAAAAATGATTTAAGAAAAGAATATAGACAGGTATTTCAAAATCCTAGATTATCAATAGGTTTTAGGCAAAAAGTTACACGTTTAACTAATAGTGGAGCTATACCAGAAACATTTGGTATGGATCTTATAAACAAAACAAACAGCATTGCTGAAGGAATAGCTACGCCTTCGCAAAATTTTGCTAATAAATTAATTAAAGAAAGATTAGATAAATGGAACGGAGAGAATGGATTTTATAGACTTGCTGCATCTGGATCTACAGAATACACTTTAGAAGAGCTAGGTGTTGTTAATAATGCAGAATTAAAAATGATAAACGACACTGATGAAATAATACAAAATGGTCTTAAAGCAAATAAAACAGACGGACAGATACAAGAGGATTTACTTAAATACTTTAAAGATTTAAAAGACGATAAAGATTTAGGATTAATGAAAACAGTTATGGCTGACGACACAGTAGGAATATCTTTTAATTCAGTAGAAGATTTTAAAAATCAATACTTAGGTAGAAACTATAAAAGTGGTATAAGCAATAAAGAGGCAGGAAGATTAAAGGCGATGTATAACAGTAACCAGCCTATGTTTAGTAAAAAGGTGCTAGTAGAATTATTTGATGATTACAACAGCACAGGCAAAGTAGATCCTGATATAAGAAAATTAATTAATAAATTAGGCATAGATGCTGGTATAGACGCAGAAACATTTTTTAAGAATCAACTCACAAAAGCTGGACTTACAGATGTACAAGTAAAAGACAAAAAGAAACTAAACGAGGATTATTCAATGTCTGACAAAAAACCTAGAGAATTATCAATGCTAGAAAAACTTATGTTTGGTATTGCCTTTGTACCTACATCTTTATTCTTTAGTAGCGCAGCTAATGCAGGAGAACTAAGAAGCGCAGATCCTTATAACTATCAACCAGCAGAAGGAACACAGACAATATCAGATATGTTAAAGATAAGTTTAACTTCTGATTTTACGGAAGATGAAGCAGTAATTATGGCAGCTATAGGAATGGCAGAATCTAGTGGTAGACCTCTTGCACATAACACAGAAGGAGATGATAACAGCTATGGATTATTCCAAATAAATATGTTGGATCGACCTGGATTTATGATGGGAGAGGAGCGCAGAGGTCAATTTGGGTTAGACTCAAATGAGCAACTGTTTGATCCATTAGTTAATGGCAAAGCTGCTAAGTTTATCTATGATATGCAAGGCTTTGAAGCATGGACAGTTTACAGAACAGGTGCTTACCTAAAGTATCTGCCAGCAGCACAAGAGGCTCTTAATTCACTTTCTAACTAATCATGCCAATAGAGATTTATAAAGACGAAGAAGGTAACGAAAAGCAGCGTTACGTTCTTCCAGAAAGCGTTAGCGTGAAAGAGGAGACACAGGTTGAAGGACAGCAGCCTACAAATGTTAAACCTGACGATGATAGTGATTTAGGGGATGCAATAGGAAGAACACTTGCTCAAGGTGGCCGTGACTTTGTGCAAAATATTTATGATTCTATTTATGACGAGATAGCTACATATAACCCTACTGACGCATTAACAAACGTAATGTCAGGTGGAAAATTATACGAAAGTATTACAGGTAGAGATTTTCTTACAAACCGACCTAAAAAAGATGAGCCAGGAGTGATAGGTAAAGCATTAAATATGCAACCTACTACTTTCGATAAACCAGACGCACCTTTACCTTTTTATGGCAAACCATTGCCAGAGTTTGCGCAGACAGGAACAGAAAGGTTTTTAGGTCAGATGATTTCATCTATCTCGCAATTTATGCTTATTGCAAAAGGCTTAAAAGCTAGAGGTGTAAAAGTACCACAAGTGCCTATAGGTGGCAAACTATCTAAGTCGTTACTAAAAACTCCTAAAGGAAAAACATTAACAGAAGTAGCAACAGGTGTCGGAAAAAGAGGAGTAGGAAGATTTATTAGAGGTGCGCAGGAAGGATGGTTGCCTGGTGCAATAAATGACGTATTTCTAGAAGATCCCTGGGATGGTAATGCTGCAACATTGTTAACTGCAATGATGCCTGATGGAGATATAAAAAGATTAATTAATCAATTCCAAGTTGACGAAGATGATACACGCTCAGAGGCGATGCTTAAGAATGGAATTATAGGTACGTTTCTAGCTGGTCCATTGTTAGGTGGCGGTATAGAACAATTTGGTGGTGTTAAAAGAGAAGGATTAATATTGCTTGATGCTTTTGCAGATTATCTTACCAGCGGAAGTAAAGTTGCTAAAAAGTTAGACATCGAGAGAGGTGTAAAAAATCCAATAAAACCACCAACAGAAAATGAATTAAAAGATTTAAACATAGTAAAACTTACAGGTAGAGAAAAGAAAACAGCAGCTGAACAAGCAGTAGATTTAATTAAAGAACAAGACAAAATACAACAAAGAAAAGATTTTCCAGGAACAGAAGGAACGCAACTTAGGACAGATGACATACCAGAAGATCAGTTTGGTACTGGCGCAGCAATAAGAGAATTTGAACAAAACGAGAAAAAATTAAAAACTGTACTAGCAAGAACAAAGATTTTAGCAGAAGCACAAAGAGGTACTAATACGACAAAGAATGTAGATATACAGCCTCCAACTATGGAGAATATGCAAGTTATAGATACATTAAGTATTCGCCAAGATCCAGTAAGATTTCAATACAAAGATATAGGTAGCAGAACAAAGACAGGAACTACTGGCTCACTAGCAGAGGTAGCTACATATAATCCTGACTTAGCTGGTGTAATTAGTGTATGGAAAGATCCTGTTGACGGAGAAATTTACGTTGTTAATGGACATAACAGATTAAATGCAGCTATAAAAAACCAGTATCCAACTATGAATGTTAGGTTTTTAGAAGCTCCAGATGCAGCAACTGCAAGAGTAAAAGGTGCTATGCAGAATATTGCAGAAGGAAATGGCACAGGTATTGATGCAGCAAAAATAATTAGAGAAACAAAAATGGGTGCAGCAGAGATGATAGAGCAAGGTATTAGCCCTAGTGGTGCAGTTATGAGAAAAGCTATACCTTTATCCAAATTACCAGAGCCGATATTTGTAGAAGTTGCAACAAAAAGAATGACGGAAGATATGGGTGCTGCTATTGGAAGTAGCAACTCTCCCGATCAAGTCATGTTTGACCTTGCAAAAGCTGCAAAGAAAAAAAATTGGAGTGCTAGTAAAACAGCAGAAGCTGCAAGTATTGCGCAGTTTGCAAAAGTTAGTGAAGGTGTAGACCCTAACGCATTGCCTTTGCCTGGCTTTGATAGGCTTGTTACTTCTAATTTTGAAAACATATTAAATATACGAATAGCTATTAGGTCGCAACTTAAGTCAGAGATTAACGCATTAGGAGTAGCTGCTAATACTAAGAAAGCTGGAACACTAGAAAGCGTAGGTAATGTTATAGATGTTGATGCAAGTAAAGCTGCGAGAGATCAATCAATACAGGGAGAAAGAATATTTAATAGACTTGCAAATTTAAGTGGACCACTAAATGATGTTATTAATGAATTAGCTAAACAAGTAAAAGGTAACACCAGGGCAGCTACTGTCGTACAAGCAAATATTAAAAAGATTAAGAACGCAATGGCGCAGGAAAACGTGCAGCCTAAAGGTCGAATTATAAATGAAGATCAAATAGCAAAGAAAACTTTTGTTGAAAAAGATGGAACAGTAAAAATAAGAGGCACATTTGTTGATGAACGTGGTTATGTACAAACACCAAAACCAGAGGACACAATAGTTAAAAATAACCCAACAGAAATAAACAAAAAACCTGATTTAAAAAATGTAGAAATAACTGTAGAACCTACAAGAGTAGGAACTGTGAACACACCTGTAGAACCAGTATTACCTAAAGACTTAAAGAGAAAAGATATTAACTATAGAGGTATGCGTGTATCTTTTTCTACTGATATTGACTACGCTGCATACGTTGTAACTAAAAAAAGAAACGGAATTGTACGAGTAGAAACCACAGGTGGTAGTAAGAGAAATGCTGATTATTTAAACTTTTTAATGAACGATGTTGGTTTTACAGAGCAAGATATTGTAAGAATAAAATCTAGAATACTAGAACAACTTTCTAGTGAATATATACAAGGAGGAACAAAACGTTATACAGGAAAAGGTGTTTATTATTATTTAGGACTAAAACCTGGACAACTAAGTTTAGATCCACTTAACGGAATAAACCCAATACATAAGAGGTCTTATGGAACGCTAGGTAACGACTATACAGGCATGAATATGCTGAACTATAGAGAGAAGTTCGAGTTGTTAGAAGAGATACAAAGGATGGCTGGTAAGGATGTAAACGTACAATTTGTAGCGGAACTAGAAGGTACTCTTACAGCTAAACAAGCAGCTGACTATGGATTGAAAGAAGGCGATAGTTACAGCGCAGCTGGAGAATATATTTCAGCTAAAGATCCAGCAGATGATTTAATAATGATTTCTATGTTTAGTAAAGGTGGATATAGAGGGTTCAGCAAGCTACTAAGAACTGCTTTCCACGAATCATTCCATAGAATACAAAAACGATTATTAAGCAAAGCAGATCAAAAAGCTCTTATAGCAGGAGAGAAAGAGATAAGAGAGTTAGCTGCTAAGACTATGCCAGAGTTCAGAGACAGCATCTTGGATGGCACATTGGGTAGGCAAGAGATAGAGGCTATAGCATTTAGTGATTGGTATATGCGCAATACTGACTATCCAAAGGCAACCTGGGCAGAGCCATTTAAAAAGATTGCGCAGATTATTGAGCGTACAGGTAACTTCTTAAAAGGTAGAGGCTATCAAACTTGGGATGACGTGTTCGAAAGATCAATGCGTGGAGAAACAGCAGAGCAAGCTCTAGCTGACAATGTATCTGCACCAGCAACACAATTAGCTATTGACCCTCCAGATGCAGAATCATTTTCTAAGGCATTTAACGAAAACTTAGAAGCAATAAATAGTGGAGATATGTCTATCGAAGATGCGTTAAGCAACGAGGCAAGAAGATTAGTTAGTCGTAGTGGTAAAACACAGTATGTAAGTTCGCCTACAGAAGCAACACTTGCAGCTAATAAAACTATAAACGATGTTCTTTACGAGCATATTTTTAATAGAGCAGAAGCAACAGGCATACCAGAACTTAACCAGGCTGTTGTATTTAGAGGAGCTATAGATTTCTTAAAAGAACATGGAGGAGATGCAGATACATTATTACCTGTAGTAGAACGTGCATTAAAAGGCGACATAAAATCTCAAGAAGATTTAATAGCTATAAGAGCAATGCAAATACAAAGAGATAGAGTGCTTAAAAAACTAGGGGTACAGGCGCAAACATACTTAAATGCAACTGGCGCAGAAAAAGCAACAGAGCTACAAGCACTAAAAGCAATGCTAGGAGATCAAATAAAATTAGATATTGCATACATGAGTCCACTTAGAAAGTCTGGTCAAACCTTAAATATTGGAAAAAGTATGTTTAGAGATGATATAGATTTAATGGATTTACCTAGCGAAGTAACTTTAAGAAAAGGCACATCAACTCTTAAAGCATCGCAAACACTTGCAGATGGTTTTGACATAACACAAGAAACTGGTGCTATGGGTCAAGCTGCTTACTTTACTACTGACGAAAGCAGTATTAGATTGCAAGATGGCTTTGAAAATGCAGAAATATATGGCGATTTAATTAACGACATAAAGATATTAGATCTATCTGCAATGAATAAAAGAATAACTGACTTAATTGTTGACTTAGGGTTAGGTAATCCAAAGAAAACAAAGAACGGATTAGAACTTACACCAGATCAAATAAATGGAATAAAAACATTTTTAGCAGAAAGAGGTTACGCAGGAATAAGATACGAACCTAGAGATACTGGTCGCCCTAATCCACCAGCAGATGAAATAGCTATCTTTGATAACAACTCTGCAAACAGAATTGTAGGATCAGATGCAAGTGTACCTCCAACAGCTACTCCTGACGCACCTAAAAGAACATTGTTAGAGCAAGCTATTAGTAAATCAAAAGATGTATTTGACGAAAAGTTAGATCCAGATTTATTAGAAGCAATAGATAACGGCAAGTTAACTCCAGAAGCAGAACAAGCTGGCGATGTTATGGTTGCTATTGCAAATTATGCGCAACAAAACAAAGGATTTAATAAACATTTTGCTGACTTATTAGAGCAAACACCTGATAAATCATTAACTGGTCAAAGGTTACTTAACTACTATCGAGGAGCAATATTGCTATCAGGAGAGACTACATGGAAAATGATGATAGGTGGTTTATACAGAGCAGCTACATTGCCTGTAATACAAAGTATGGGTGGGTTTACACAAGGTTTTGCTCAATCATTAAAAGGCAATAAAGGAGCAGCATATAAGAGTTTTAGAAGAGCAAGATTAAGTGCAATGCTTTATGGAAAGTATTACCAAAACTTAGGCAATGCTTTGCGTTTAATGAGAGCAACTATCTTAGAAAACGAAACATTTGGAAACTTAGGCGTAGATCAAATGCAGCTAAGAACAGCAAGCAAGTATAACCCTACAGAGCAAATGAATTTAGGTAGCTCGCCAATAGAAATAAATAAAAAGAATGATATATGGTACACAGATCCAAATAATAAAAATTGGATTGCTAATACACTTATAAGAGTTGCATCTGTTGTTCCTAAGACAACAGGTAGATTAGCTGGTTCTGTTGATACTCTTATGAGTACACTTGTTGGACCAAGCCAGGAATGGGTTAGATATGTAGACCAGGAGTTATATAAAGCAGAGACAGTACTAGGTATGCGCCCTGGTTCTGATGAAGCATGGGAGTATGCAAGCAACAAAGCGACTGAATTAGTAAAAGCTGAAATGGTTGACGTTACCCTGGCTAACGGCAAAACAATACAAAACGCTGCACTTACTGGCGATAAAGCAAAGTATGTTATGGATTGGGTTAACTTTACTGACTCATTAGAAGTTGTACCAGCGCAAAGAACATACGAATATGGAGTTAGACAAGCAAGAGAAAGTGGTCTAACTGATCCTACTGACATACATAATCACGCAAAGAGATATGTTGATAACGACTCTAATATTTTTAAAAATAATAAAGTTGCAGGAACTGCACAGTTTTTAGGTGGCATACCTAAAGCTATGGGCAACCTTGTAGAGAATAACGCATGGTTTGGTCTTATATATCCACTACCTAGAGGACCAGTAAATATTGTTAAAGCCAGCATGAGATCGCTAGGTGTAACAGCACCATTAGTAGATACATTCTGGAGAGATATAACATCTGAAGATGTATTCGCTAGAGATAGAGCAATAGGCGAAATATCATTTGGTATTACTACTTTAATGTCAGGTATAGCTTTACTTAATACAGGTCTAGTAGAGTTTACAGGCTTTAGATCGCCCAATTATAGGCGCAGAGAAATAGGTGCTGAAGGCATAGAAAGAGGTAGAGAACCTATGAGTATTAGATTTAAGAATCCTTTTTCTGACAGCGAAGAATGGTCAGACTATTATTCATTACAAACTCTTGATACTTTATCTAATATTTTTGGTGCAATAGGAGAGTATGTAGAGTTTGGAAATAGTGTGTCAGAAGAAGAACAAGCAGAAGCATTATCAACGCAAGTATTAGCTATAGCTCATGTAGCAAGATCATTAGGTGCTGGTCAATTTACAAAATCTATACTATCTAGTATTACAGAATTATTTGACGTAGTAGCTGGCTTCGACCAGGACTCACAAAGAAAAGCTAAAAAAGGAACAACAGATAGCTTTAGCAGATATATAGAAAGAAGATTGTCAGGTTTTATGCCAGCTTTTGTGAGAAAAATGAATACAGGCGCACCAAGAAGAGACATTGTTGCAAGCGAATTGCCTTATCCATTTAACATGGTTGATAACTCATTTCAAAGAATGAGACAGCAAATACCAGGTTCACTTGGAGGTGTTGGACTTACTGAAGGCTTACCTCCTATCTTGCATAGTTATTCTGGAGAACCAATAAACGAAAGGCATTATGCTGGTACAAATTTAATACCAGAAGATATGCCCTGGATGCGATATTTATATAACTTGATAACACCTACAGCTGCGTTTCCTAGTCGCACAAAGTCAACACATCCTGTAGATGTAGAGCTAAGTAAACTCTATGGTAAAGGTGCTAACTATATGCCCTGGCATAACAATATATTTAATATCCCAGGACAAGTTTTAAATACAGATGAACTTAATAGATTAAAAATTATTGGTACACAAGAAATAAAAAATGCAGCAGGAAATACTCTATGGGACGAGCTAACAGATTTAGTGACAATAGATTCAACTTATGCTGGTTTGCCTTATAGTGTAAGTAGTGAAGTTGAGTCCGCAAGGATGACAATGATTAAAGAAAAAGTTAAATATTTTAGAGATGCTGCAATGAAACAGTTTTTAGAAGAAAGGCCAGATATTAAACAATTATTAGACGAAAGAGATCAAAAGATTGTAGACAAGAACTTTATAAGGGATAATCTAAATAAGATACGAGAAAGATCAAGTCGTATTGAAACCAAGAAATTCTTAGATCAATTTAACTAATGGCTTTCGCACAACGCATAATAACTAGCAACTCAGCTGGAGATCAGGAGTTTACTTTTACCTTTGACTACATTAAGGAGGAACATATTAAAGTATTTGTTAATTTTGCAGAGATTAATCAAGGGACAGGAAGTAATGAATTTCAAGTAATTACTAATACAACGCCAAAAAAAATAAGTTTGAATACAGGATTAGCGGCTGATAATACCAGGGTAGAGATAAAAAGAATATCATCATTGAATACACCATTGGTGGATTTTACTGATGGATCAACTCTTACTGCTTCTGACCTAGATACAGCAGAAAAGCAAAGTTTGTTTATAGACCAGGAGCTAGATGATTCTCTTAAGCAAGGCTTATCAATAGATCCTACAACAGGTTTGCCAACATTAAATAATCAAAAGTTAACTAATGTTGCAGATCCAACTAATGCTCAAGACGTAGTAACAAAAAATTATCTAGAAAGAACTGGCAGTATTACATCAACGCAGATAGCAGACGGAACTATTGTTGATGCTGACATTAATGCGTCAGCCGCTATAGCTGGATCAAAATTGCAAGCAGCCAGCGGTTCTAATGCTGGATCTATGTCTGCTGCAAATTTCACAAAACTTGCAAACATTGAAACGGCAGCCACCGCAGATCAGACCGCAGCCGAAATAAGATCACTTGTTGAAAGTGCTAGCGATAGCAACGTATTTACAGACGCAGATCACAATAAATTAGACAATATAGAGGCCAACGCCACCGCAGATCAGACTAATGCAGAAATTAGGGCAGCAGTAGAAGCTGCTTCCGACAGTAATGTATTTACTGATGCAGACCATACAAAATTAAATGGTATATCTGCTGGTGCTGATGTTACTTCAACTAACTCTATAAATGCTTTAACAGACGTAAACACCTCTGGTGTAGCTGATGGTAAGATTCTCAAGTATCAAGCATCAAGCAGTAGTTTTGTTATTGCTGATGACACAGGAGGTGGAGGAGGGTCAAGTGCGTTTACAGGATTATCAGATACTCCTTTAAACTTTACTGGTGCTGCTAATAAACTATTAATAGTAAACAGCAATTCTAACGCAATTGAATTTGTTAATACATTAGCTGGTGATATTACATTTGCCGATGATATAAAAGTTAAATTTGGTGCTGGAAATGATTTAGAAATATATCACAACAGTTCCGATGAGTTTTCATACATAAGAGAAACAAATGCTACGGGTAGTCTTAGAATACAAGGTGAACAATTAATTTTTGAAGATCTTGCAGGTGATAATTATATTTATTGTCTACATGATGCAGAAGTAAGACTTTATTATGATAATGCTGCAAAACTTTATACAACCTCATACGGCATAGAAGTTAGAGGTGACGGCAATACTGGTGATGGAACATTACAGCTTAACTGTTCACAAAATAGTCATGGTATAAAATTAAAATCACCACCTCATAGTGCCGCACAAAGCTATACACTTACATTTCCTAGTAGCATTTTAGCCAATGGATTTTTAAAGACAGATGCAAACGGAAATTTGAGTTTCGCAGCAGTAGATACTGATTTAGTTAATGACAGTTCACCTCAACTCGGAGGGAACTTAGATATGCAATCTAACAATATAACTGGTACTGGTACTATTACAGCTAATAGTGTTGCTTCTAATGCAAATGGTATGAGAAAAATTACAACGTCAACATCAGACCCTACAAGTAGTGATGGTGCTGATGGTGATGTCTGGTTTACTTACGCAGCTTAAATTATGGCTATTCGTACAAAAGTTAGTGGCACCTGGAAAGACGTTTATAAAATATTTACGAAAGTTAATGGTGCCTGGAAA
>MDTA01156232.1_pt1 | contig 12187 bp, 11 predicted proteins | sample 811151 | NCBI WGS metagenome assembly MDTA01 (sample SAMN05326648, study PRJNA326480) | marine metagenome | isolation source: seawater | place: Indian Ocean: South | collected 2010
TACTTTAAATTAAAAATATATCTATTAATTTTTCTATAAAAAAGGCCTAAGTTCTTGGAAATTTTAGGAATTTCTTCCGGCTTTATTAGAAGAATCAAAAAAAAAAAAATTACAAGAAGCTCAAACAATCCAATATTGAACATTAATTTTTTTCTTCATCATTTTTTTTTTCATCTTTTAAACCTTGTTTGAAAGACTTAATTCCCTTAGCCAGCTCACCAGCAACCTTTGGTAATTTTCCTGCCCCAAAAACAATTAATACTATTACTAGTATTAAAATAATTTCCCAATGACCTAATCCAAACATATAAAATCCTATCTTTAAAAGATATTACAAGATTATTGACTCTAATTCATCTACTTTTGGTAAATCTTTAATAGACTTTAAACCAAAATGTTTTAAAAATTCAATATCAGTTATCCAAGTAACTGGTCTTCCCGGAGTTTCTCTTCTTCCTGAGGGTTTTATCCATTTAATTTCCAACAAAGAATCAAGAGTTCCTCGAAACACTGGCTTTCCCCTAATTTTTTCAATTTCAGCTCTTGTTACCGGTTGATGGTATGAAATTATAGCCAGTGTTTCCATTGCAGCATTTGAAAGGTTTTTTGTTTTTTTTGTCTGTATTGACAAGAAATCTCGAAGACTATCAGATGTTTTGAAATAAAACTTATCATCTGAAGAAAACAAAACAACACCTCTATCCTTATAATCATCAATTAGCTCATTTAAAACTTTAGTAAGATCAAAGTTGCCATATTGTAATAATATTTTATTAATATCATTTTTGGACAAGGGGTCATCTGCTGAGAAAATTATAGATTCAACAAAGTTTTTTAGATCTTTTTCATTCATTTTCTTTCCTTGACCATTATTTTTTCAAAATGACTTTCTTGACTTAACAATATTTTACCGTTTGAAACTTCATTTAACGATGCTAAAAGTATAGATACAATTGCTGATTTCTTTTTCTTTGAACTTTTGAAAACTTTTGGCAAAAATTCAAAAAGGGAAAACCAATTATTCTCATTAATCTGAAAAATTTGGTTTAACCATTTAATACCATCTTCAACTGAGTACAAATCTGTTTCATCAGCTAGCATTTTGATTGTTTTACCTCTGTTATTAATAATTACATATTTTAAGATTATATCCTGTAAGTCGACCTTTGGTACAATTTTGCTACTAATAGTAAACTTATTTTTAATTTTTATTGTCTGAAAATCTCTGCCATTTTGAGGTAAATCAAAAATTTTTTTAGATAATTTTTTAATACCTGCATAATGAATAAGCCTTTGAGTTATATCTTCCTGAAGATCCTCTTCTTCTATTTTTTCATCCTCTGGTAACAAAAGCTTAGATTTTAATAAAGCTAATAATGAAGCCATTACTAAATAATCTGCTGATAATTTAATTTGGTTAACATTTTGATCAATAAAGTCTAGGTATTGATTTGCTAATTCTAAAATTGAAATTTTTCTTATATCAACTTTTTGTTTCTTTGAAAGTTCCAAAAGTAAATCTAAAGGACCTTCATAACCACTTATATTTAAGTTTAGTTGCATTAATTCTTTATTACATTATTCGAGGAAAGTATTTTTCTAATATTTAAAATACTTCTCTTTTTTAAGCTTAAATTCAAAATATCATTAATAAAGTAATCATAATATTTTTTTTTAATTTTTTTTGTGTGCTCATAAAATTTCTTAAGTTCGTTAAGCTTTCCGTTACAATGCAAAATAACATCACAACCTGCACTGTATGATTTTTTTAAAATTTTAGTTAAGTTATCACTTAGAGCTTTCATTGATATATCATCTGTCAATATTAAACCTTTAAAAAATAATTCCTCTCTAATTATTTTATTAATTTTTTTTGAATACGTTGCTACCTCGTTATCAATCTTTGGATAAATAATATGTGCCAGCATCATGAGGCTTTCATTTTTTAAGTTTTGAAAGGGAATAAAATCATTTTTTCTTAATACTTCCAACTTTTCATCTACTTTTGATGGCTCTAAATGAGTATCAACTAAAGACCTACCATGTCCAGGAAAGTGCTTCATAACAGGCAAAATACCAGAATCTCTAAAGCCTCTACAAAATTGTAAAACTAAATCTCTTACAATTAACGGGTCGGAGCCAAATGAACGATCTCCAATAATTTCATTAGCATAATTAAAAAATAAATCACAAACTGGTGAAAAATTTATATCGACTCCAACACTTTTTAGCTCATTTGCTAAAAGATAAGAATTTAAATATGATAATTTTTTAGATTGCATTTTATTTCTTTTATACATTTTGCCAAAAAATCTTTGTTCAGGGAATGTTGTAAACTCTGAGTTTTTTAGTCGCTGAACTCTCCCTCCTTCTTGGTCAATAAAAATAAATGCAGATTTATTTAATGTTAGATTCTTTAATTCATTTATAAGTTCAACTATCTGCCTCTTGTTACTATAATTTCTTGAAAATAGTATAAAACCTAACGGGTTCGTTTGCTTAAAAAAATCATATTCTTTTTTTGAAATTGACTGACCACCAATAGAACAAATTATACCGTCAGGGATTGGCATTATGTATCCATGACTATTAAACATTGATATTTTTTATCTAACATTTTCTTACAAAGCTTTTTAGCATCCACTAAAGACAATGCCTTATCATTTATTACTCTAAAAAAAATGTCATTATTTTTTAAAACTATTTGTTTAACTTCAAAGTTAATATACTTTTTTGACGAAAATTCTTTCATTAGTTTTTTTGAAACTTCTAAGCTTTTTTTCCTTTCTTTAAAGGATGCTATCTGAATTCTAAATCTTTTTTTTACATTTTCTTTTTTTTCTGGTGCAAGTTTTTGTTTATTTTCAATCTCTTTTTCAATTATTTCTTCAATTGATTTGGCTTTTTTTTCTAAGATTTCATAAACAGTATTTTCATTATTTACAAAGGTATCTTTTTCTTCTTTAATCAAAGACTCTGAATTTTCCAATATAGGTACATCATCATCTGGTATAATAGATACGTACGAAATAATGATTAAAAAAACTAGTAGCAGGTAGCTTAGGACTATTAGTGAATATTTGAGTTTAATATCTTTCATTACATACTTTTTGGTGAGTTAATTTTTAAAAGAGACAAACCTTTGTTAAGTGTCATACTAACAACTTTAATTAGAACGAGCCTTGATTTGGTCACCTCATCATTATCTGTAATTACCTTTTTTTCTTTATCTATATTTCCTAAGCCCCAATAATTATGAAAAATTTTTGATAGGTCATAAAGGTAATTGGTAATTCTATGTGGTTCGAAAAATTCGGCAGAATTTTTTATTACATTATAAAAATTACAAATATATTTAATAAGCATTTTTTCTTCATGTAAAACTAAATCTTCTAATTTATAATCACCTTTTTCAATTTCTTTAATTTTTTTTGTTGATATCTCCAGAATCGACATACATCTTGCGTAAGCATATTGGACATAAAAAACAGGATTATCTTTATTTTTATTTTTTAAAGTATCAAAATCAAAATCTATTGTTTTGTCTGCATTTCTAGAAACCATCATAAATCTTAATGCATCAACGCCAACCTCTTTTGTAACTTCACGCATTGTGATGTAATTACCTTTCCGCTTGGACATTTTTAATTTTTCGCCTTTTTTAATAAGATTAACTAAAGATGTGAGTTTAATCTCCAAGATATAATCATCTTTAACAAGACTTGATAATGCACTTTTTAAACGTTTAACATATCCAAAGTGATCCACTCCCCATATGTTAATTAAAATTTCAAATTTTCTTTTTATTTTATTAGTATGGTACAATAAATCAGACATAAAATATGTTACCTCTCCATTTGGCTTCATCAAAGCTCTATCAGAATCATCACCAAATTTTTTAGAACAAAAAAGTAGTTGCTCTTTTTTCTCCCAATGTTCATCAGATATATTTTTGGGCTTTTCTTGAAAACCAAAATAAGCCAACTCTGATTTTAATAATTTATTTTTAAGTTTGTTAATACTATTTAACGATGAAATATTCTTTTCAGAAACAAAATTGTCGTGAATAATATTAAGTTGAACCAAATCTTTTTTTATGTCAGTTAAAACAATATCTATGATTTTTTCATCTAAATTTTGCAATTCACTTACATTTTTTACAGTAAATTTATTTAATATTTTTTTTGCAACATTTTCTAAGTACTCTCCAGGATACAAATCATCAGTTAATTTTTTTGTTGGGTTTCTATTCATATTGTCCAGATGGAAAAGTATTGTTTCTTTTAATTTCTTTATTTGTTCACCCGCATCGTTTATATAATATTCTCTGGTAATATTATGTCCAACTTCTTCTAATACTGATGAAATAGCGTCACCTAGGACTGCTCCTCTAGCGTGACCAATATGCATTAAACCAGTAGGATTAGCAGATACAAATTCAATGCAAATAGATTTAGTTTTTATATTATAATCATAAGAGCCATCAATTTTAATAAATTGACTTAATTGATTTTGCCAAAATAAATCCGAAAAAAAAATATTAATAAAACCAGGTTTTACTACTTCTACCTTTGACACGTACTTATTTTCTCTTAATTTATCTGAAATAAGTTCGGCTAAATTTTCAGGTGAAGTTTTAAAAAACTTAGAAAAAACTAATGCTACATTTGAGGATAAATCACCAAAATCAGGATTATGTGATAATTCGATATTAAAAGATTTATTTTCTAAAAAATCACTTTCAAGATTCTTTTCATCTAGTAACTTTTTTACTATTTCAAAGATCTCACCCTTTAAATATTCATAAAACAACATTAAAAACTATATAGATCAAAAAATTTACGATGGATATTAATTGCGTAATTATCTGTCATACCCGATATATAATCACAAACATTAATATGTTTTTGTTTGTTATTTTCAAATGTATTCCAATTATCTGGCATCAATGTTGGTTCTTCAATAAATAAATCGAATAAATCGGAAATTATTTTTTTTGCTTTAATTGTCATAGTTCTAATTCTTGGGTGTAAATACATTCTATCTTTTAAAAAAAGTTTCATTTTTTTTTCTTCTTTAATCATATCATTACTTAATGAAACGATTTTAACTTTTTGATGTCGTATATCATCTGAAAATTTAATCTTATATTTTTCAAGATTATCCTTAGTATTTTGTATTAGATCATCCATCATTATTTTTATCAAATTTCTAACTAATTCATATCTAGTTCTTGAGGAATCGTTAAAGTTATTTTTTTTTATTTTTTTTAGAACTACTTTTACTAATTCAATTTCGGAAAGCTCATCGATAGAAAAAAAGCCAGCATGCAAACCATCATCAATGTCATTATTATTATAAGCAATATCGTCGCAAATTGATGAAAGTTGTGATTCAAATGATCCATTTTTAGTTAAATCGCCATTAAAAAATGTAATAAAGTCTGATATGTAATTTGGTACCTTAAATTTGATAGGTCCATTATGTTTTAAAATACCATCAAGTGTTTCATATGTTAGGTTAAGACCATCAAATCTTGGGTATTTTTTTTCAAGTTTAGTCAGAATTTTTAGAGCATGAAAGTTATGATCAAAACCACCATTTTTTTTCATTTTGTAATTCAGTTCATCTTCTCCAGCATGCCCAAAAGGTGTATGACCTAAATCATGTGCTAGTGATATAGATTCAACTAAATCGTCATTAACCCTAAAAATTTTTGCAATTGATCTAGCTAGCTGAGAAACCTCGATGCTGTGTGATAGTCTTGTTCGAAAATAATCTTCTTTATTGTATATAAATACTTGAGTTTTATATTTAAGTCTTCTGAAAGCAGAGCTGTGAATAATTCTATCTCTATCCCGCATAAAACAGGTTCTATATATATCATTCTTCTCGAAAAACACTCTGCCCTTAGATTTTTTATAATCTATTGAAAAATTTGAATATTCTTTCATAATCTATTATGTAATTATTATTAACATAAATTTACCTTTTGTATAATGTTTGATGTATCTAAATCTGCTATAAAAAGAATTCTTCAGGTTTCGAAGAAAAACCAAAAAAAGTTTTTTCGAATTTCTATTGATGGAGGAGGATGCCAAGGCTTTTCTTACAAATTTGATTTTGATGATAAAATCAATGAAAGTGATAAAGTTTTGGATTTTGATGAGGTTAAAATTTTAATTGACTCAACCTCACTAGAATTTATTAATGATGCGAAATTAGACTTTGTTGAAGATATGATAGGGTCATATTTTAAAATTTCCAATCCTAAAGCAACATCTACTTGCGGTTGTGGCATTTCTTTTTCTGTTTAAATAATGATTGTATGTTCTTGGAACATTAATTCAGTAAGAATGAGAGAAAGCCTTTTATTAGAGCTAATAGACTCTTTAGATCCAGATGTGATTTTTTTACAAGAAATTAAATGTCAAGACAACGAATTTCCTTCTGTAGATAAAAAGAATGAGTACAGTCTCGTAATTAATGGTGAAAAAGGGAAGTATGGTGTTGCGATATTGATAAAAAAAAAATTCGAATTTCAAAAAATTAATTTTGATTCTAGTATTTTTCAAAGTGAAGCTAGAATTTGTGGTGTCAAAATTAAAAATAAATTGAATTTACATTTAATAAATATTTATGCTCCGAATGGAAATCCAATTGAGTCAAAGGAAAAATTTTCATTTAAAATTAAATGGTTAGGTGAACTGAATAAAGTCATAAAAAAATTAATCTATTCAAAAACTAATTTGATACTTGCTGGAGATTTTAACGTACTTGAAGATCCAGATGATGTTCAGGACTTCAAAAATTGGCAAGAAGACGCCTTAGGTCATATTTTATCAAGAAAAAAATTTAGAGAAATTATTTTTTCTGGCCTAACTAATATTGTGAGATTATTTTATAAACCAGGAGAAATTTATTCATTCTGGGATTATCAAAAAGCTAGTTGGGAAAGAAATTATGGGCTCTTAATTGACCATTTTTTGGTCTCACCCAAGCTTTCATGTTTGGTAGAAAGAATTTCTTTTGAGAAAGATTTTAGAAATAAGCAAAAACCCTCTGATCATATTCCACTATGGGTTAAATTAACAATATAACATTTATATGTCTGAATAAGTTTTTTTCTCTTTAGATGCTCCAGGATGAGTTACTGCACCATATCTTGCCGACCCTACGCTTTGAGAAAACTTCCATAATGCTCCAGATCCAAAATCATTATCCTTAATTTTAAGCTTTTTATTTCTTTTTTCTAATTCATTTTTATCAACATTCAAATTGATAAAGCCTTTATTTGCATCAATTTCAATTATATCACCATCTTGAACAAGCGCTATGGGTCCTCTTACTGCAGCTTCTGGACTTACATGACCAATGCAAAGGCCTCTTGTTGCTCCTGAAAATCTTCCATCGGTAATCAAAGCGACTTTATCACCCATACCTTGGCCATATATTGCAGCAGTAGTCGCAAGCATTTCTCTCATTCCTGGACCACCTTTTGGTCCCTCATATCTTATAACTATCACATCACCTTCAGAATAATCACCTTTGCTTACTGCCTGAAATGCATCTTCCTCACAATCAAAACATCTTGCTTGACCTTTAAATTTTAATGATTTTGTTCCAGCAACTTTTACTATTGAACCATCAGGTGCAAGGTTTCCAGTTAAACCAACAACTCCTCCAGTATTTGAAATTGGTTTTTCGGTTGAATAAACTATTTCTTGAGACTCATAATTAATTTCTACGTTTTTCAAATTATCCTCTAACGTTTTTCCAGTCACTGTAAGACAATCACCCTTTAAAAAACCACCATCAAGTAATGATTTCAATATAATTGGTACTCCTCCAATTTCATATAAATCTTTAGCTAAATATTTTCCTCCTGGTTTTAAGTCAACAATATATGGAGTTTCTTTAAATATTTTTGCTACATCAAAAATATCAAATTTAATACCTATTTCATTTGCTAGTGCCGGTAAATGTAAAGCTGCATTAGTTGAACCACCGCTACAAGCAACAACTCTTGCTGCATTTATCAATGAATCTCTAGTAACTATATCTCTGGGTTTTATTTGTTGTTTTATTAACTCCATAACACTGAAGCCTGAATCAAAAGCAAATTCATCTCTTGATTCATATGGTGCTGGGGTTGATGATGAACCTGGTAATGCGAGACCAATTGCCTCTGCAACACATGCCATAGTGTTTGCCGTAAATTGTCCACCACATGAGCCAGCGGACGGACAAGCAACTTTTTCAAGTTCACAAAGGTCTTTTTCAGAAATTTTCTTAGCATCAAATTCACCTACAGCTTCAAAAACATCTTGGATTGTGACTTCTTTATTTTTATATTTTCCTGGTAATATTGAACCACCATACAAAAATACAGATGGAACATTCAATCTCAACATTGCCATCATTAATCCTGGAAGAGATTTATCACACCCCGCTATACCTACTAGACCATCATAACAATGACCGCGAATAGCAACTTCAACAGAATCAGCAATTATTTCTCTTGAAACTAATGATGACTTCATTCCCTCATGACCCATCGCAATACCATCTGTAACTGTTATAGTTGTAAATTCTCTTGGTGTTCCTTTATTCTTTTTTACACCATCCTTTGTGGCTTGGGCTTGTCTAGAAAGAGAAATATTGCATGGTGCGGATTCATTCCAACAAGTAGCTACTCCAACAAACGGTTGTTGTATTTCCTCTTCTGTAAGACCCATAGCATAATAATACGATCTATGAGGAGAACTTTTTGGTCCCTCACTTACGTGTCTACTAGGTAGTTTAGATTTATCAATCATTTATTTACAGTTATAAATAAGTTTTAAAAAAATACTTAAGAATCTTGTTTTATCATCATAAAAGGCAAAATGTCCCGTATTTTTTAAAATTAATCTTTCTGAACCAAAATTAAATTCTGAAAAATTTAAAATAGAATTAGAACCTAATAAATATAATTTTCTTCTAAAAAAAACTCTAAAGAACTGAAGAAGAAATTCTTTTTTAGATAATTTTACAGCATCTTTTGAAATTATGTAAAAAGCCCGCGATGAGGTTTTTTTTAAGGAGTCTGACCATAATCTAATTGCTCTTTGGTTAGATTTTTCACATATTTCAACAAGCTTTTTAAATTTATCATTAAATTCACTCAGTTTATAACTTGAGGTCTTTCTTGTGATAGTGTCAGTATCATAATCTGTGAGGTTTCCTTCGTAGTTAAAAAACTTTATAATTTTTATTTTTTTTTTTAAATGTTTGGCAATTAGTATTGGAATTATACCCCCAACTGAATGCGAAAAAAAAACTAAGTTACATAAATTATTTCTCAATATGAACAGTACAATTGACATGGAATAATTAATAAGAGAAAATTTATTATTAAATTTATCATTATTATGACCGGGTAACTCTGGAATTATCAGTTGATATCTTTGATGAAGTTTTTTAATTAAAAAATGAAAGTCATCACTTGAGTTTCCTATTCCATAAAAAAAAAATATAGTTTCATATTTTGACGAAACTTTTTTTTTATTTGAAATTAAAATCAGATCTTTATATTTGGTTTTGTACATTTTTTTTTAAGAATTCTAAATTTTTTTTTGCCTCTATTAATTTTGTTTTATTTTCATTAACAATTTTTGTTGGTGCCTTACTGATAAAATTTTTATTATTTAGCTTGTTCTCAAAAAAAATAATTTCTTTTTTGTAAAACTCAATTTTCTTTTTAATATTTGATTCTTCAATAATAGTTTGTCCATTTTCCAAGATATTAAATTTTATTTTTGAGCTAATAATAAACTTTGATTCATTATCAAAGTCTTGATAAATGATTTTATCAAATTTAAATAAAGATAAAAGTAAAGCATTATGATTATCGATCCATTTAACCTTACTTTTTGAAAATATTATTAATGAAGAGTTTTTTAGATTCTTCCCTGTAAACTCTGCCCTAATATCTTTGACAAGCTTAATGAGTTTATTAAAGTCAGTTATTCCTGTATTTGATATTTGAGTTTTACTAAAAAAATTATTATCAAAATTTTCTAAAAAAAGGCTACTTCTAGTAAACTTTAATTTTGAAGATATTTCTTCAGTAACAAATGGAATAATTGGATTTAAAAAATTTAAGATTTCTTTAAATACCAGACTAAAGTTACTAGAAATTTCTTTTTTATTTTTTTCATTTTTTAGATAAACCTTACAAAACTCTAAATATAAGTCACAGAAATCATTCCATACAAAATGGTATAGTTCATTTAGTAATAGGTTAAATTTATATTCACTTAAATTTTTAAGAATTTTTCTTTTTGTTAAATTTAATCTCTCAATTATCCAATTATTTAGAGGAAGTTTATTTTTTTGAAACTTATATTTTTCATCTAAACTAAAGTCATTAAACTCATAAAATCTAGCAACGTTCCATATTTTTGTAATAAAATTTCTACTATTTTCGACAAGTTTGTTTGATAACTTTATGTCTCTTCCCTGTGTAGACAAATTTGCAAGGGTAAATCTTAAAGAATCTGAACCATATTTTTTTGTCATTTCAATGGGATCAATTACATTTCCTCTGGATTTTGACATTTTTTCTCCGTTTTTATCCTTCACCAGTGGATGAATATATATGTTTTTAAAGGGAACCTTTTTCATAAAATATAACCCCATCATTATCATTCTTGCTACCCAGAAAAAGATTATGTCAAATCCGGTTACTAATACATCTGATGGATAGTACTTAGATAATATTTTATTTTTTTTGGGCCAATTTAGAGTTGAAAAAGGCCAAAGAGAAGATGAAAACCATGTATCTAAAACGTCCAAGTCTTGATGAGTTATTTTACCTTTAATTTTTTTTTGTTTTAAAATGTTTTTGGCATGTTTAAGATTTTTCGCTGCAATTTTATGACCATTATCAGTATACCAAATGGGTATACGATGCCCCCACCAGATTTGTCTGGAAATGCACCAAGGCTCGATATTATTTATCCAATGTTTAAATGTATTCATCCAGGATTCAGGATGAAATTTAATTTCTTTTTTTTTAATGGATCTTAAAACTTCATCACACATTTTTTTTGAGTCTAAAAACCATTGTTTTGTCAAAAATGGTTCAACTACAACACCAGTCCTTTCTCCAATAGGAACAAACATTTTGTTTTTTTCTATTTTAGTTAATTGACCATTTTCTTTTAAAGATTTAATTATAAATTTTCTTGCATCATATCTATCCATTCCAATAAGATTTTCTGGAACTGAAGAGTTTAATTTTGCATGCTTATCAAAAATATTTATAAAATTTAAATTATGTTTTTTTGCCACTAAAAAATCATTAAAGTCATGAGCAGGTGTTATTTTTACAGCACCTGAGCCTTTAGAAGGGTCTGCATACTCATCTGCGATAATGTGAATGGATCTTTCTGTTAACGGAATTATTGCTTTTTTACCAATATACGATTTTAGATCTTTATTTTTTGGGTGTATGGCTATAGCAACATCACCAAACATAGTTTCTGGTCTTGTAGTAGCAACTTCAATAAAACTGTCGGTCCCCTCTACTTTATATTTAATAAACCATAAGCTTCCGTTTACTTCTTTTTGGTTAACTTCTAAGTCTGAAATGGCAGTTTGAAGTTTTGGATCCCAATTTACTAACCTTTCATCTTGATAGATATAACCCTCTTGATAAAGTTCAATAAATGCTTCTTTGACAGCGTTACTACATTCATTATCTAAGGTAAACTTGCTTATTGAACAATCAACAGCTGTTCCAAGCTTTTTAAGTTGATCGATGATTTTATTACCAGATTGTTCTTTCCATTGCCAAATTTTCTCTAAAAAAATTTCTCTGCCAATATCTTTTTTAGTTCTTTTTGTTTCATTAATTATTTTTTTTTCAACAATAATTTCTGTTGCAATCCCAGCATGGTCTGTTCCTGGTTGCCAAAGAACATTCATCCCTAATTTTTTATTAAACCTGATAAGAATATCTTGAAGTGTAAAAGTCAATGCATGCCCCATATGCAAACTTCCTGTAACATTTGGTGGAGGCATTATTATAGTATAAGGTTTAGAAGTACTATTATCTTTAAATGAAAAAAGTTTTTCTTTTTCCCATTTATCTAAAATATTTTTTTCTATTTCTAAAAAATTTAATCTTTTATCTAACATA
>MDTA01191613.1_pt1 | contig 12180 bp, 10 predicted proteins | sample 811151 | NCBI WGS metagenome assembly MDTA01 (sample SAMN05326648, study PRJNA326480) | marine metagenome | isolation source: seawater | place: Indian Ocean: South | collected 2010
CGCCCATGAATTCAGTCACATCTTCAATGGCGACATGCGCATCAACATTCGTCTCATCGGGATCATTCATGGCTTGCTCGTTCTCGGTGTCACCGGTTGGATCTGTCTGAGGTTCCTCGGTCCGGCCATGCTCGGTTCGGGGAGACGGTCATCCTCCAAGAATGATGGTGGTGGGGGTATTGGAATCGCCATCATGTTGTTTGGCCTGGCGTTGATGTTGTGTGGTTTCATCGGCACCTTCTTTGGTCGTCTGATTCAGGCAGCCGTATCACGACAACGAGAATTTCTCGCGGATGCTTCAGCGGTCCAGTACACACGCAATCCGGACGGCATCGGCGGTGCCTTGAGAAAAATCCAGCAGGTCGGCCGGCTGAAGACGGATCAGCTGCACGAGAAGACTTCAGATATCAGTCACATGTTCTTCTCCAAGGCAATGAATTCGATGTTTGCAACGCATCCACCATTGCCCGAGAGGATCGCCAGAGTCGAAGGGCTTTCAGTCGATCAGGTCCAGCAGGAACTGACACAGGCCACTCCTGTGATTCGTGCACCGGAACCGCCACCGGCATCGCTGAATCGAGGCGAGCAGTCCAGAAGGACCGCGGCAGGCGACATCATGGGCGCCGTCATTCTCGGATCCGTCCTTGACGATGCCGTTGGTCGCATCGGAACGGTTGATCAAGAAGGCCTGCTGCAGTCCAGGCGGATTCTGGATTCGATCCCGACGCCACTCGTCGATGCGGCACATGCAACCGCAACCGCGAGGCACGTGATCTTCGCCTTGTTGCTCGATCGCGATCCCTCAGATCAAGCGGTTCAGTGGAATCGAATCCAATCGCTTCTCGATCCATCCGAGATCCAGCAGCTCAAACGCCTTCAACCCTGCATGGATGATCTGGATCCATGGGCTCGCCTGCCTCTCTTGGATCTGTGTATTCCCGCACTGTCGCAGCTCAGCGAATCGCAGTACAGGACGTTCCGGGAAATCCTGGATGTCATGATCCGTGCCGACGGAACCATTGATCGATGGGAATGGGTGGTCGATACGGTGCTGGACCGCCACCTTGAAGAGCGGTATCACAAGCCTGGCGCTGAACGCAAGGCTCGTGCTCGACTGCAGTCCTGCACGCAATCCGTCCAGAGTGTTCTGGCGACACTGGCCTGCATGGGGGCTCAGGAGGAGTCCGAAGCACGCGCGTCCTTCGAGCAGGGCATGATGTCACTTGGCTGGGATGCTCAGTTTCCCGATCCATCGACGCTCAAGATCAGCCTGTTGAGAAGTGCCTTGCGTGATATTCGGCGTGTTCGATTCACGGAACGTGCCGCGTTCCTGCAGGCGTGTGAAGCGACGATTCTTCATGACGGCGCGACTACGATCGAGGAGGCCGAGACGCTGCGTGCCATCGCGGAATCCATCGACTGTCCAATGCCACCGTTTCGCATGCCTTCCGACTGAATCAGGACCACGTCAATCCCTCGGGCAGCGTATTGAGGTTGTCGAAACCGGTTGACGTCACGATGATCATGTCCTCGATACGCAATCCACCGATGGCTGGCGCATAGAGACCGGGTTCGATGGTGAGCGCATCGCCCTCCAGAAGTACCGGGCCTCCGAAATCCAGAAGCGGTGGTTCATGAACATCGAGACCGACACCATGACCGGTTCCATGCGTCATCGCGATTCGATCTTCAGGATCCTTCGGGCCGGGAAGCCCGGAAGCGAATCCATGGGCATGGATCCGACCCAGGGTTGCTTGATGCACATCTTCTCCCGTGACACCGCTTCGGGTTGCCGCTGCCGCTGCCGCCTTGGCATCGATGATCGCAGCATGCATTGAAGCAATGACCGGCGGGACCTCGCCATGGACGACGCATCGCGTGCAGTCACCTACATAGAGCGTGGTCTTGTTGCGAGGGAAGACGTCGATGATCACTGGTTCTCCGGTTCGAAGCACACCGGTGCCACGTTCATGGCAGTCACCTCCGCAGCGACCCCCGGCAACGATGCTCGGTGTGGTCTCGTAGCCGAGCCTGAGCAGATGCATGTCGATCATCTCGCGGACACGCTCGGAGGTCAGCACATCGCCATCGAATTCAAGGGTGCCGTCCCCGGCCGCTGTTGCCGAGGCAATCGTCTCGCAGGCCATCCTGATGGCGGATTCCGTGTCCTGTTGTGCCTGACGAAGATGCACGATCTCCTCTTCGGTTTTTCGCCTTCGGTCGAGCACACCCAGTTCAGGGTCGTACTGAATGGCGATGTTCCGTGATCGAATCTCATCGAGAAAACTCAATGGCAGTGTCCGATCCGAAATGACCTGATCGATGCCCTCTCGAACCAGGCACTCGGCGACTGCCTGGGCTGTCGCGGTTTCACGATCACCGGACAGTCCTTGCTCCGGTGAGAAGTCGGCGGGGCAGGCAACGGAGTCGGCGGCTGCCTGTTCGCGTGCACGAACCATTTCGATGTCACGGATGATCAACAGACGCCGTTCGGTTTCGTCACTGACGAAACGGATGAGGGCTGCGGGATCACCGACATTGAACTGCATGGCCTGGTACAGGCTCTTGTTCACGGCAGGGATCCCTGCCATGACGATGGCTGTCTTGCTCATGCTGAAAGTGTAGACGGAACTGGCCGTTTCAGCCTGCCTTCAAAAGCGAGAACCGCCCCGGGAAGCCCGGAGCGGTTCTCATTCAACGAAGGAACTTGTCTGTTACCGCTACTCGTCAGTCTTCTGTTCCTGCATGAACATGAAGCCCATGTCGAAGCCACCACCACTGATGTCATCGACGTTGTAGAGGTACTGGGCATCGAGCGCCCGTTCAATCTTGGAGCGTGCTTCAGCAAGGTGAGCCTTGGAATACGCATCCATCTTTCGAGTCTTGACTTCCTCGATGTCATCCAGGATTTCACGCAGCTGCATTCGGCTCAGGTTCGAGACCGGGGCAGCGGCTGAACCCATGCCATTGGATGGCATGCTCATGTCGATCAGGCGATCGATATGGGTCCGCTGCAGGTTGCGGCGGAGGCTGGAGATGTAAGGAGACTGGTTGCTGACGTTCGAATCAGGCTGCTCGTCGAGTTCGGACCAGACGATGACCTTGACTTCATCCATGGTTTCAGGAAGCGTCAGGACGTCTTCCTCACCCATGGCACGGAACTCGTTGTCATAGATCCGCTGAAGCGTCGTTGGATTCAGGACCTGCGTCAACGCCATGGACTGGATACCGGAGATCCGGCTGTGGACCGGATAGGTCTCATCCTGATAGAGGAATCGCATGCCACCCTGGTCATACCACTTGTCGACGGTCATCCGGTGCAGCAGCTCCGAGTTGAGCCCGTAGCACTCGTCCTTCATCGTGTTTTCCAGGACGAACGCCAACGCTCTGCGCTGCTGTTCTGCCGGGATGTTCTCGATGGGTCGAACGGCATCCGGATCACCCTTCTTGTGTCGGTTCAGGTAGCTTCCGCCGATCCAGTTGGCGGCAATTCCGACGGCAGAGGAATGTTTACCGAGGAGCAGTTCGTAGGCCTTGCGAGCCTCTGACCAGCTTTCGCCGTCTTCAACCATGTCTTCGATGATCTTGACACGCAGATCCTTGATCAGAGCGATCTGGGAATCGGCATAGTCAAGAGGGTTCTTGGCATTGTCGAAGCGACGTGCGGTTGGATCCGGACCCCAGGTGTCCTCATCCGTGGCATATGCAAGTTGTGGTTCCGCGACTCGTTCCAGGACCTTCTTGTAGTTTCGGTCGTTGGCATAGCCGTATTCGATGACCCAGTAGTCATAGGGCCCGATCGTGACCATGGTGTAGTCGCCCTGATTGGCGTCTTCACCATAGTTGATGTTGACCGGAAGGTAGTCCATGACGGAACCGCCGATGGCCTTGCCTTTCATCTCTTCGGCATTCATCTCATCGAGATCGTAGATCCGGGAACCCTTGAAGTTGTGACGCAGGCCGAGCGTATGTCCGACCTCGTGCATGATCACATCCTTCAGCTGAGGACCAATGAAGGATTCAGGAACACCATCGATCAGCTGGACATCACCCTTGCGGCTGGCCTTGCCGGTCTTGACGGTTGTTTCCTCTTCTTCTTCTGTTGCCTCTTCGGCATCGGCGTCCTCATCCATGTCTTCGACGGTTTCTTCCTCGGTCTCATCACCATCATCGGAGGATGAACCCGAGGAGTCGGCTTCAACGAAGCTCTCACGTTCCGCCCAAATGGTCAGGGACATCTGACCTTCGCTCATGTCACCAGTCAGGCGACCATCCTCGAGCTTCAGAACCATGGGTTCTTCATCGGCATCGACGGGCTGTACCGTCAGCGTCGACGTCTTCGAATCCCATGTTCCGGAGATCTCCATGGAGCCCATCGGGCCGATTTCGGCCTCACCGGTCACCGAGCCATCGGATTGCAGCTGAAGGTCCATCGAGAAGGACATTTCCTGCGACATGCCTTCAGGTCCGCTGAAGGAGACCATGCCGTTCCACTTGCCTGAGATCGGATCCTTCTTGGAATCCGAATCGTCATCCATGGAAGTCGGCTGCTCCATGTTCATGATCAGGTCGTAGTTCAGGCGGAACAACGCGACATCGAATGCCTTGCAGCACGCATGCTGACAAGCGCCATTCACCTGACTGATGCGTCCTGTGAGTCCGTCATACAGATCGTCACCCATGAGTGTCGGATCGCTCGAGCTCATCCGCTCGTGGTGACCGGGGAGCTGACCGTTGGCTCGCATGACGGCTTCACGAGCAAGGGTCTGGCGAACAGCTTCCTGCTGAGAGGGTGGTGCCAGAGTCACGCGTGGATCCGCACCGGGTCGGCTCTCAAGCCAGGTGTAGGTTTCAGGACCGAAGTTTTCCATGGCCATCTGCGGGATGAGGCTTTCCCAGGTCTTGGACCAACCCGTGATGAAGCCTTCGTCCATCACGATGTCGGCGTCCAGGATCTGACCGGTTCGTGGGTGAACGCGGCTGGGGCCAATGGCAAATCCCATGTCGGAGTTGGTCCAGAGGATGAAGTTGTAGCGGGCGTCCTCAGGATCCTTCTCCATGTGAGCGCCTGTGGCCTCATCCTGCTGATAGACGACGATGGCACCATCGATGCCGACCTTCTCGAAGGCCTTGTTCCATTCGAGAACACCATCACGTACCCAGCGACGGTATCGCACGGGCGTGGTGTGCTCGATGTAGAACTCGATGGGCTTCTTGGGGGGGCTCAACTGAAGGGAAGGATCGGCCTTCTCAAGATGCCAGCGGTTGATGTATCGCTTCCAGGGCGATTCATCTGAGGCATCGCCAATATCCCGGTGGGACGTGACGAAGTAACCGAGCCGTTCATCGGCTTCACGCGGCTTGTAGCCGGTGTTCTCCGGAATCTCGGCGAAGGAATAGTAGATCGTTCCGAACTTGCCACCTCGAAGGGGCATCTCGAAGGCCAGTTCGACATTCTTCGGGAATGCCTTGGCCTTGGCGATCTTCGCAAGTCGAGTGTTGGCGCCTGCTGTTCGAACACCAAAGAACTTGGTGGACTGGTTGACGAGCAGGTTCGTGAGATCGATGACGGGTCCACCCTTGGAGCCCATGGTCACGATCGGGACATCGAGGATCACACGATCCGTGTGGACTCGACGATAGCCAGCCTTGGACTGCTTGTCGCCCGTCGTGCGGACTTCATAGTTGGGCTGAATCAACGCGAGACGCTTGCCGAAACGCTTCCAGTAGGCGTACATGTCGCCTGCCTGGACACCGGCTTCGCTGATGCCACCCTTGATCGTGAAGGCGATGAAGACCTTCTGTCGCTCAAAGTTTCTGGGCAGTTCTGCCAGGACCTTTCCGGTCTTGTCATTGACGAAAAGGGTGTACATGCCTGCTTGGCCATCCGCAGTCGGCGTCACCTTGGAATACTCCTTGGTGACACTGTCAAAGGACGGAAAATCAGACTTGCTGCTTCCTGATCCGGGTGCCATGACGGTCTCCGCCGGCATGGCTGAGGTGGGCTCCTGCAAGGCAGCCGCCTCTGTGCCAATCACACCCAGCGCGGCCAGACATCCGGCTGCCAGGAGGTAATGACGCTTCGACATGTTCAAGCTCCTTCGTTGTCGAATAGGGGAGTTCCCCGACCTTGCGGCCAGGGTTAGGCAATGGTACTGGGAGGGACCCGTTCAGGGCCCCGAAAATGGGAGTTCCCCTATTGAATATCGTTGATATGGGCAGAACAGCGAGGGAGATCGATCTTTCATGCCAGTTCGGCCATATTCGATCAAGAAGGCTGTTCCAGGCCATTTCTTGGGCTACCTTGCATCATCGCTTGGGCATCCACAGTCCACACGGAGGACCTATGAACGATTTCGAGGGCGAGCAGCTGGATCTGGAATACCCATGTCATTGGGAATACCGGGTCATCGGGGCCGATCTGCCCACGCTTGAACGGGCCGTGCAGTCGGTCATGGCCGACAAGCCGTACACCTGCAAGCCCGGCAATACCAGTGAAGGGGGGCGATGGTGCACCCTGGTGGTCTCGCTGGAAGTGGTCGATGAAGGTGAACGAGTTGGCCTCTATCGTGCCCTGCAGGCACGTGATGACATCAAGATCGTGCTTTGATCATGGTGGCATCACAGATCAATCGGGTTCAGCCAGATTGACCAAGATGTTCTTCGATCCGGATCAGTGAGTCCCGGATCTCCCGTAGAAGCTGATCATCAGGGACCGTCTGCGGCGTTACCTCTGCAGAGGCCGCACCCTTGTTGGATGCATCACGCGTGTCGAGAACCCGTTCCCGGAAAGATTCGGAGTTCTCGATTCCCAGCAGGGTCACGAGTGCACCAGCCGCACCTCCGGATTGCCCAGCTGTTTCAAAGCTCAGGGAATGGAGATCGAAGTGCCTCATGATCGGCCCCTGGACCGAGCCCACATCCGTGATCTTCTCCAGTGGAATCGTCTTCTTCACCTTGACGAACAGTCCCTTTTCGACGTGAACCGCTCTGTTCGTGAGTACACACTTCCAGGTATTGATCACTCTGGGCCAGATCAACAGAATCAGGGGCACGATAATCAGGAGCAACGGGATTCCAACGATCGTGGATCCGAAGATGATCACCGATGACCACAACTGGTACCGGACGATGACATCCTTTTGAAACGTGGCCGTTTCGATGACGGTCTCGTTGTGATACATGGAACTGTCTGAACTGCTCATGTCGCAACAACCTCTTCGGCATCCGTGTCCCACAGGAGGACCTTGTTCTGTCGATAGGCTTCGACGCCCATCTTGATGGCTACCATCACGCTGCAACCCAGATCGACGTCACAGGCAAGACGATCACCGTTCCGAACGGCATCGAGGAAGTTGCCCATGTGATCCCGACGGGGAACCGCATCCAGATGGATGGATGACTGACCGTTGGCTTCCTGGAATTCTTCGGACCAGGTGGCCTGTTCCGCCAGATCAAGCCCGTCACCGAAATTCATGGTGCCATACTGCCCGCGGATCACATACGGCCAGGTATCGTCGTTGGTCATCACGCTTGCGAGAACCACCGTGTGTTCACTGGGATAATCGACCATCATGAAGAAGGTGTCGGGAATGTCCCGGTCATCCTTTTCCAGATAGATGCCACCGCTGGCGACGACGCGCTTCGGGTATTCGCCCGAGTGTCCACTGATGGCCATGATCAACGGCGACAGCCGGTGATACAGCAGATCGGTCGCCAGACCACCGTTGTATGCGAAGTACTTCCGGAATCGGAAGAAGTGATCGGCATTCCAGTCGATCTTCGGTGACAGGTCGTATTCATGACCAAGCCATCGATCCCACCAGACGTATCCCTCGGAGGCAGCGTCCTTGTTCGGTCCGGCGTCGGGATGAATCGGCCAGTTGAACTGTCCACCTCTGGAATTGCGGCAATACGCGCCCTGACTCCAGGTTGGTTTGCCGATTCGTCCGTCCGCGATGGCCTGACGGGCCGCCCAGAAGTTGCCTTGACTGGTTCCTTGCGGACCGACCTGAAGTGTTCTTCCTGTTCTCTTGACGGCATCTCGGCAAGCAAGTGCTTGAGGAATCGTGTGTGAGAGTGGTTTCTCGCAGTAGACGTCCTTGCCGTTCTCCATCGCTTCGATCGCGATCTTGGTGTGCCAATGGTCCGGTGTTGCGATCAGGACGGCATCCACATCAGGGTCATCGATGATCTCCCGATACTCCATGGTGCCCGAACCGGGTTTGCCGATGATGCGTTCCGCTTCGTTGAGTCGTCGACGGTAGACATCGCAGACACGAATCACATCGATGTTCTCGGCATCCTTGCGACCCATGAGATTTCTCGTATGTCCGGTTCCCGTGCCGCCGGTTCCGATGACGGCCATGTTGAGCCGATCATTGGCGCCCAGCACCTTGCCCCATGAGACCGCAGGCAGAAGGCTTGTCCCCAGAGTGGTGGCCGCGGTTGTCTTCAGGAATCGGCGACGGGTGGACTGTGGCTTGCTCATGGGGGCTTCTCCTCGAGTTGGTTCGGACGTTCACAGCCTACCGTCGAAGCCGCCCATCATCGGCCTGATCATTCCAGGTTTGCGCCCTGATCCCTGTAAAAAGGCCCCAAGGACTCGCGACGGGGGGCGCTGAACTTGGCGGACATCTCCTGAGACCAGATTCGGTCACCAGCGCCTCTCTCCTGGAAGTACTGGAGCATGGTCTGGTCGTAGGTTTCCATGCCGGCCAGCATGGTGGCATCATCGGGATATCGCTCTTCGAAAAGTACGGTTGGTTGTGGCAGTCTGGGTCGAATGGTCGGGTCCTGTGCCGGTCGTCCAACGCAGAGGCCGAAGAGGGGGTAGAGACCTTCCGGAAGTTCGAGCAGTTTGCCGACTGCGGGAAGGTCATTGCGAAGGCCGCCGATGTAGCAGATGCCGTAATCCATCGATTCGAGCGCAAGACAGAAGCTCTGTGCGAAGATCGTTGCATCAACGACAGCCAGAAGAAACGCTTCACATCGCGTGTCATAGGGGACGCCATCGCGCTTGGCCAGAATTCGATGTCGACGCGTATCGCCGCAGATGATGAAGAACGCGCCGCATCGTGCGACCTTCGTCTGGTTGCCCGTCAGCTCGACAAGAGATTCCAGTCGTTGCTCGTTCCGGATACGAAGCACACAATAGGACTGGATACCGCCACTTGTAGAAGCCATCTGTCCTGCGGCAACGGCTTGTTCGACATGCTCGTCAAGAACCGGATCTTCGCTGAACTTCCGGATGGACCTGTGGCCCATCATGAGATCGATGATGTCATTCATGGTGGCGGATCCTACCGTCACCAGTGAGATTCCGTAGCGCTGTGAGGGTGTTCAGGATCCCACGTAACGATCGTAGATCGCCTTGGCACGTTCGGTGGAATCCACGCGACCGACCATGGCCCTGAGATCCTCGAAGACGGTCAACTCCACAAGATCACCGTCCCCATTGCGTTCCTCATGCAGCTGGCCTCTGAGGATGCCGTCATGCAGAGAGAATTCACCGTGGGCCTCGAGGCGGATGGAAAGATCCTTCAGGTCCACACGGGTCTGGCTGCCCGGGAGGATCTGCACGGCACCACGGCCACACAATGTGGTTGTTGAACCACTGCGATCGCCCTCGAGCCATTCGAATTCTCGACGACCACAGCAGATGCAGTCATCGTCCCGCTTGGGTGCGGACAGTCTCCTGATCTCGTTGTTCCACACATCGAAGCTCACCAGTGCATGGTCGAGGTCCGCTTCCTTCATGAGCAGGAGTTTGAGGACCTGCATCGCTTCATGGGCGGCGACCATCGTGATGATCGGTCCGAGGACACCGGCCGTATCACAGGTTGCCGTCGCACCCGCAGGCGGTGGTTCGGGAAAGACGCATCGAAGACATGCTGACTGCCTTTCGGGCAGGATCGGGAATGAAAGACCCTCGGTTCCGACGGCACCGCCATAGATGTATGGAACGCTCATCGAAACAGAGACATCATTCAGCAGATAGCGCGTCTCGAAGTTGTCGAGCCCGTCCACGATGACATCGCATCCTTCCGCCAAGCCGCCTACCGTCATCGGATTGATGTCGGAGACATGTGGATCGATCTCGATCTGAGAGTTGACCGAATGCAGACGTCGTGCGGCTGCCTCGGCCTTGGCAAGACCAACATCGGATTCCTGATAGAGAACCTGACGTTGGAGATTCGACAGTTCGACGAGATCGCGATCGACCAACTTGAGACAGCCGACCCCTGCTCTCGCAAGCAGATCCGCAACGGCACAACCCAGTGCACCACAACCCGCGACCAGGACATGGGCAGAGGACAACAGGGACTGCCCGTCCTCTCCGACCTGAGGCAGGATGACCTGCCGCTGGTAGCGGCTTGCATTCATGACATCACGAATCCGAACGGAGGCCGGATCACCAGGCGAAGTGGGAGAAGGCCTTGTTGGCTTCTGCCATTCGGTGGGTCTGCTCCCGGACGTTGACGGCCTTGCCTTCGCCGTTCGCTGCGTCATACAGCTCCCGAGCGAGTCGTTCGCACATCGGCTTGCCCTTCTCTGCACGGGCTGCCGTGATGATCCAGCGGAAGGCGAGGCTCTGACGACGACGTTGCGTCACAGGCATGGGTACCTGGTAGTTGGCACCACCGACACGCTTGGATCGGACTTCGACGTTGGGCTTGACGTTGTCGATGGCCTGATGGAAGGCGTCGATGGCCTTCTCCGGCATGTTCTCACGCTTGTCCTTGTCGATTCGAGCCTGGATCTTGTCGAGTGCGTCGTAGATCACGCGAGTGGCGACCGACTTCTTGCCATCGACCATGACTGAATTGATGAAGCGACTCAGGACCTTGTCGCCATGACGAGGATCACCCTTGAGCTGCTGTTCCGACTTTGTGATTCGACCGGCCATGCCGACCTCCTTTGGCTCATCCACCCCAAACGGGGCCTTGTGTTCACCGCGATCGTGCAATTCGGGAGGGGGTGATCGCGATTACTTGCCTTGAGTCACCTCGGTGACTCGTTGAATTGAAAATCCCGACCATCAACGGATGATCGGGAAAAGAACATCATTTCTTCGCGCGCTTGACGCCGTACTTGGAACGGCCCTGCTTGCGGTCATCGACGCCGAGGGTATCGAGTGAACCTCGGACGACGTGGTAGCGAACGCCTGGAAGGTCACGGACTCGACCACCACGAACGAGCACGATGGAGTGCTCCTGGAGGTTGTGTCCTTCACCGCCGATGTAGGCAGTGACTTCCTTGCCGTTCGAAAGGCGAACCCTGGCGACCTTTCGGAGTGCCGAGTTCGGCTTCTTCGGGGTCACTGTGCGAACTTGCAGGCACACGCCACGACGCTGAGGACTGGCATCAAGGTCCCTGCACTGGGACTTCACCTTGGGTGTTCTGCGGGGCTTGCGGACAAGCTGGTTAATAGTCGGCACGCGATCGCTCCTAAAAATCAAGTCCAGCAGTCTATCAGCAGCGGGCCCTCAGGCCAAGCCGTGACTTCCCAAACCGGTTTCGGGGTCCCTCCGGAAGGCTCCTGAAGGCCTCTGGAGTCGCCAGAGCCTGATACTCTCCTCATTCATGAGCGAGTCCAATCCCGAATCCCTGCCAGAGGTCGCTCTTTTCACCGACGGGGCCTGTTCCGGTAATCCGGGCCCTGGCGGCTGGGCCTACATCCTCAGGAGCCTTCCTGGTGGCCAGGAGGCGGTGGAATACGGGGGCGATCCAGCCACCACGAACAACCGCATGGAGCTGCTGGCCGTGATCGAAGGCCTTCGACGACTCAAGGTTCCCAGCCGGGTCGCGCTCTATTCAGACAGTCAGTACGTCGTGAAGGGACTGGCTGAGTGGATGGATGGATGGAAGCGTCGTGGCTGGAAACGACCCAAGAACCAGCCTGTGCTGAATCTGGATCTGTGGCAGGAACTGGATCGCGCCAGGGAGATCCATCGGATCTCGACGCACTGGGTACGTGGTCATGATGATCACGAAGAGAACGAACGCTGCGATCGCATGGCGGTGCAGGCACGTGACGAAGCGGCACGTGGGGGATGACGGTGTACGGCGAGCGTGCTCGCAGGAGGCTACCTTGCAGTCAATGGTGATTCACCGGATCGAGGTTGGAACGAGGGATGGCATTGATGATGCCAGAGGCCGCGCCGCACTGGCAGCCGC
>MDTA01223455.1_pt1 | contig 12180 bp, 16 predicted proteins | sample 811151 | NCBI WGS metagenome assembly MDTA01 (sample SAMN05326648, study PRJNA326480) | marine metagenome | isolation source: seawater | place: Indian Ocean: South | collected 2010
AATATTATTGGACTAGACAACACTTTTACTGTTGGAAACAAAAATTTTTCAGGATTTGATTTATATTATTGTGGTGTTATTGGACTAATAGTAACAGGTCTAATTATTTGGGTTACAGAATATTATACAGGTACTAACTATAGACCTGTTAGAAGTGTAGCAAAATCTTCTACCACTGGACATGGTACCAATGTAATTCAAGGGTTGGCTGTTTCAATGGAAGCTACAGCTTTGCCTGCATTAATTATTGTAGCTGGAATAATTGCAACAAATGAATTAGCAGGATTATTTGGTATAGCAATTGCAGTTACAGCAATGTTAGCTCTAACTGGAATGGTAGTTGCTTTAGATGCATATGGTCCTGTAACAGATAATGCAGGTGGAATAGCAGAAATGTCAAAACTACCAAAAAATGTTAGAAAAACTACTGATGCATTGGATGCCGTTGGAAATACAACGAAAGCAGTAACAAAAGGTTATGCAATTGGTTCCGCAGGTTTGGGAGCGTTAGTTCTTTTTGCTGCTTACACAGAAGATATTAAATTTTTTTCAACTGTTTCAGGTTCTGCTCTTGAAGGAATAAATGTCAGCTTCGATCTTTCAAATCCATTTGTTGTTATAGGTTTGTTGGTTGGCGGAATGCTTCCTTACTTATTTGGATCAATGGGAATGCAAGCTGTTGGAAGAGCGGGAGGTGCAGTAGTAATTGAAGTAAGAAGACAGTTTAAAAAAATACCAGGTATTATGAAAGGAAAAAGAAAACCTGATTATGGTAGACTAGTAGATTTATTAACTAAAGCCGCAATAAAAGAAATGATCATACCTTCTTTATTACCAGTTTTATCTCCAATTGTTTTGTATTTAATAATTTACTCGATTGGTGGTTTAGAAGCTGCGTTATCATCGGTTGGAGCAATGTTATTAGGTGTTATAGTCACAGGTTTGTTTGTTGCAATATCAATGACAGCTGGAGGAGGCGCTTGGGATAATGCAAAAAAATTTATAGAGGATGGAAATTATGGCGGTAAAGGTTCAGAGTCACACAAGGCTGCCGTAACAGGCGATACTGTAGGCGATCCATATAAAGATACCGCTGGCCCAGCAGTAAATCCAATGATCAAAATTACAAATATTGTTGCTTTGTTATTATTAGCAGTTATTTCACATTAAATTTTAATTACTAATCTCTTCTTTTGGTTGGTGTGTTCGCACGCATTTTATTTCTTAAGCTAGATAAAAATGAGTCTAAAAAGGTACCTCTAGTAACGGTATTGTCAGTAACTTCTTTAGCAAATTTATGTTTTTTCATTTTATTTTTATCATAAAATAGCTTTTCTTCTATTATGCCGTATTTATTGAACTTAACCACTAAAACGTTATTATTTAGAAAAACATCTCTGCCAAGAGTGTGTGGACCAGCTCTTGTTTTAGTTCTTTCTATATAAAACCAGGTGTTTTCATCTTTAATTGATTTAACGTGTGGCTCTCCAAGAATATCTATTACATCATTTTTGTTACTAATATTTTCTTTTATTAATAATTCCCTTTTTTCTAGGAAAATTATACCATGCGATTTTACAACCTTATTGTTTTGGCAATTAGATAAAAAAGAGGTTAAAATTATAATTACAAGTATTTTAATATGTTTAGTTCTTATAAAAGACATAACAACAAACTTTACAACAAATTAGTTGAATTATCACGAAATAAATTTTTTTATCAAGATCTTAAATTATCAGATAATTTTGAAACTAGAGTTTTGCTAATTTTTTTTCATTTTATAATAATTTTAAGACTAAAAAAAAGTGAGAAATTAAAAAACAGGTTTCAAAATTCGTTTGATAATTTGTTTCATAATATAGAGGTTAATATAAGAGAACTAGGATACGGTGATACCGCAGTTAATAAAACCATGAAAAATCTAAATAAAATATTTTATGATATATTGTCTAAAATTGAAAAAGATAATTATTCATCATTTTTAGACAGAAGTGAGTTAATAAGCAAATATTTTTATAAAGATAAAAACACAAATGATAATAAAACTATAAAATTGGCTAAATATATGGATGAATTTAAAAATTTTTGTTTTGATTTAAACATCGATAATGTGTTAAACGGTTCTATAGACTTTAAATTTAGGTAATACATCTATGGCTGTACCAAAACGAAAAACATCTGTCTCAAGACGAAATAAAAGAAGATCACATCATAGAATAATTGGTGTAAATGTTATTGAGGATAAGAAGAGCGGAGAGTATAGATTACCTCATCATATAGACCTAAAAACCGGCGTATATAACGGAAAAAAAATTTTAGACAAATAGTCTGAATTCAAAAAAACCAAACATGTCAGAGAAAGTAAAAATTGCTATAGATTTAATGGGTGGTGATAATTCACCAGATAAAAATTTAGAAGGTATAAATCTTTTTATTAAAAGAAATAATAAAATCAAAGATTATTTTTTTTATTTATTTGGTGATGAAAATAAAATTAATAATAAAATTAAAAATTACAAACATTTAAAAGATAATTATAAAATTATTCATACGAGCATTGTAGTTTCCAATGAACTTTCTGCAATGTCTTCTATAAAAAAAGGAAAAGACTCTAGCATGTGGAAGGCAATTCAGGCACAAACAGATTTTTCGGCTGATGTAACACTATCTGCTGGAAATACTGGAGTTTTGTTAGTTATGTCAAAAATGATTTTAAAAACTTTAGAAAATGTTGATAAACCAGCTCTAGCTGGTTTATGGCCAAATGAAAAAAACATGAATGTTGTTTTAGATCTTGGTGCAAATGTTGAATGCAGTGAAAAAAATTTATTAGACTTTTCTGAAATGGGTTCAGCTTTATACAAATCATTGTTCCCAGAGGAAAAAGCAAAAGTTGCTTTATTAAATATTGGCTCAGAGGAAATCAAAGGAACTGGTATATTAAAAGCAACATTTACAAAATTGAAAGAACTAGATAAGTACGGTGATTTTGAATTTAATGGCTACATAGAAGGAAACCAAATCACAAAAGGCGAATCAAACGTAATTGTAACTGATGGTTTTACAGGAAATGTTGCACTTAAAACAGCTGAAGGAACTGCAAATTTTTTAACAAAAAACTTAAAAAATGCTTTGTATGAAAATTTATTTTCAAAACTTTCATTAATCTTTTCTTATTTTTCTTTAAAAAAATTTAAAGATAAACTAGATCCTAGAAAATATAATGGAGCTATTCTTCTAGGTTTAACCGGCCCTGTAGTTAAGAGTCATGGGGGAACAGATGGACTAGGTTTCTCTTATTCAATTGAAGTTTCATATAAAATTGCAAAAAGTAAATTAATGAGTAAAATTAAATCAAATTTAGAAAATACTAAAATTTTAAATGAAAAGACATAGCATCACAAAAAATGAATTACTAAAAGAATTAAATAATAATCTAGGTACTCCAAAAACTTTTTCAGATAAAATTTTAAATCTTATTTTAGAAACAATTACAGAGGGTTTAAACGACAACAATAAAGTAAAAATATCTGGTTTTGGAACTTTTAAAGTCCTTAACAAGAGTGCGAGAATGGGAAGAAACCCTAAAACAGGAGAAAAATATTTAATCAAGGCAAAAAAAACTGTTGCATTCTATCCATCTGAAAAAGTTAAAAAAATAATTAATGGTTAAAAATAGAAAATCTTATAGAACAATAGGTGAGGCTGCAAAAGAGATATCTGTAAAAACGCATACCCTAAGATTTTGGGAAAAAGAATTTAAACAACTTAAACCAACATTATTTTTAGGAAAAAGAAGATATTATTCTGAAAAAGACATAGATACTCTTAAAATAATTTTTCAACTTTTAAAAAAACAGGGATATAGTATTGCTGGAGCAAAAAAGTTATTAAATGAAAGTTCAGTAAAACTTGACGATGAGTTAGATTCAGGTATAAAGAGAAAAAATTTTCAAAGTTCTCTGAAAATAAAAGCTCAAAGAATTAAGATTATTTTAGAAAAAATTAAGGAATTAAAAAATGGCAAAAAAAACTTCGATAAAAATTAGACTAGTTCCAGAAAGTAAACCTGATAGTCCATTTTTTTATTATGCAAAAAAACCTTCAAAAGGAGAAAAAGCAAAAATTAAACTTAAGGTTAGAAAATACAACCCTGCTACGCAAAAACATGAATTTTTTGTTGAAAAAAAATTACCTCCTCACAGCAAATAAATTATTCCCTTTTAAAATTTTTAAATTCATACTCAATAAATCCTTTAATCATTGAAACCCATATTCGATTTGTAATTTTTGGGTCAATTTTTTTCTTTAATGATTTTTTTCTGATTTTTTTAAGTATAATCTTAATTCTTTTTTTATCTACTATCTGTTTTTTTTTAGTTTTATTTGACAATATTTTATCTACCAAGAGACTTCTTTTTTTTATAATATTCAACATCTTTTCATCAAGTCTATCTAATTTAGATCTGATTTTTTTGATTTTATGATTTTTCATAGCGACATAAATGTTAATAAATAATAATTTAAATAATATATAAGAAATATAAATGTTTTTAGAAAAAAAAGAATACCAAAAACCTACATTATTATGGTTATCATCATTGTTAATTACACTTTTTATTATTGTAATCGTTGGTGGTTTAACAAGATTAACTGACTCGGGTTTATCAATAACCAGGTGGGAAATTATATCAGGAATTCTTCCGCCTTTAACAAATTCTAGTTGGGAGAATGCTTTTAATTTATATAAAGAAATTCCTCAGTTTTATTTAATGAATCAAAATATAACTCTCGAAGAATTTAAAATAATTTATTATTGGGAATATATTCATAGGCTTTTGGGTAGATTATTTGGTTTATTATTTATAATCCCATTAATTTATTTTTTAACTAAAAAAATCTTTTCTACAGAATTTAATATAAAATTAATTTTGTTATTTTTATTAGTTTTAGTTCAAGGTTTTATTGGTTGGTACATGGTTCAAAGTGGTTTGGTTGAAAATACAACTGTCAGTCATTTCAGATTGGCAGTACATTTAAATATTGCTCTTATATTATTTGTTTCAATTTTTTGGTATTTTTTAAATATACTTAAATCCAAAAGTAAATATTTTTTTTACGTAAATAAGGAAGATTTTTTTATAAAATTTTTTGTTATAATTTTATTTTTACAAGTAACTCTAGGTGCTTTTACTTCCGGTTTAGATGCTGGTCAGATATATCAAACTTGGCCTTCAATGAATAATAAATTTTTACCTGATGATTATGATTTCAGTAATATTATTATTAAAGATATTTTTAATAATCCATCAGTAGTTCAATTTTTACATCGAATTATGGCTTATTTAATTTTAGTATATTTTCTTTCTATTTTAATTTACTCACTCATTAACAAAAAAAAATATTTATACAAATACTTATTTTTTGTTTCCATAATGATATTTGTTCAAATTATTTTGGGTATTTTTACTTTAACAAGTGGATTGAATATAATTTTAGCCTCACTTCATCAAATATCTACAACTATACTGCTTGTTTCATCAATGGTTTTATCTTTCGTAGCTTCAAAAAAAAATAGTTTCTAATTGACATAGCAAATAATAACTTGTAATTATGCCCAAGTTTTATGACACCATTTGCAAAAAAAAAAGAGCTTAAAAATAATTGGTATTTAGTCAACGGGGAAAATGCAATTGTAGGCAGATTAGCGGCTTATATTTCCAAAGTATTAAGAGGTAAAAATAAAAGTCAATACAATCCGCATTTAGATAATGGCGACTTTGTTATTGTAACAAATATCGATAAAATAAAATTTACAGGAAAAAAATTTAAAAATAAAAAATATTTTAAACACACAGGTCATCCTGGTGGTATAAAAGAAACTAAACCCTTTAACTTAAAAGAAAAAAATAAATCTCAAGATATATTAAAACTTGCTGTAAAAAGAATGCTCCCTGACGGTCCATTAGCAAAAAAGCAATTGAGCAAACTTAAAATGTATTATGGTGAAAAACATCCTCATGAAATTCAAAATCCTGTTGTAATAAATTTCTCTCAATTAAATAAAAAAAATACATTAAAAAATTCATGAACAATCCAAATTTAGAAGATCAAAAAAATAAAATAGAAAAAAAAGTTAAGCTTGATTTTAAAGAAAGTAAATATGCAACTGGTAGAAGAAAACAGTCTATCGCAAGAGTTTGGGTAAAAAAAGGATCTGGTAAAATTTTTGTTAATGGAAAATTAATGAACGCATATTTTAAAAGACCAGTTCACCAAATGTCGGTTGTTAGACCATTAAATGAAATTAATGCATCTGATCAATATGATGTAAAATGCAATGTTAAAGGCGGAGGTTTGTCTGGCCAAGCAGGAGCAATAATTCATGGTTTGGCAAGAGCGTTAGTGAATATAGACTCAAGTACAAAAAAAATGCTTAAAAAAAACAAATTTATAACAAGAGACTCCAGGAAAGTTGAAAGAAAAAAATATGGGCATAGAAAAGCCCGAAGAAGTTTCCAGTTTTCTAAAAGATAAATCGTTTATTTTCATTAACATTAAAAGTGATATAAGGAAATTATGTCATCAAAAAAAATTAATATTGTTATAGCTGGAGCCACTGGGTATGTTGGCCTTGATTTAGTAAAGATTCTTTCTTCACATCCTAAAGCTAATATTAAATACCTTTGTGCTCAAAAAAAAGTAGGTAAAAAAATACAATTTTTTGATAAAAGAATTAAAAAAAAATTACCAAAAATATCTAAACTAAAAAGTGTTAATTGGAATTTTATAGACATTCTCTTTACTTCACTTCCAACTGGTGAGTCTCAAATCTTAGCAAAAAAATTGTTAAAATATGATAAATTAAAAATAATTGATTTAGCTGCAGATTTTAGATTATCAAATAAGCAAAATTATAAAAAATTTTACTCAAAAAAACACAAAGCACCTGGACTTTTAAAAAAATCAATTTACTCATTAAGTGAGTTTGTTAAAAAAGATATAAAAAAATATAAAATTATTTCATGTCCAGGATGTTATCCAACATCTATACAACTTCCGTTGATACCTCTGTTTAATAAAAATCTAATTAAAAAAAAAGATATCCTTATCGACTCAAAATCTGGTTACTCTGGTGCTGGAAAAAATTTAAAAAAGAAATTTCCGCATAAAAATATTTTTTCTTCAATTCATGCCTATGGAATTTATAAACATAGGCATACCAGTGAATTAGATCAGGAATTTTCAAAAATATCAAAAAGTAAAATTAATTACGTTTTTATACCTCATTTAATACCAACTTTTAGAGGCATGCTCTCGTCAATTTATCTTCAGCTAAATAACAATGTTTCAATTAACAAAATATATAAAGTATTAAAAAAAAGTCATAAAAAAAATTATTTTGTTAGAATTTTACCTATAAACAAAGATTTAGGTACTGAAAATGTTATAAATACAAATTTTTGTGAAATCAGTATTTGTAAATTAAAAGAAAAGAATAGAGTACTAATACTATCAGCAATAGATAATTTGATAAAAGGAGCAGCTGGTCAAGCAGTTCAAAACATGAATATAATTTTTGGTTTTAAAGAAAACTTAGGATTAAAATGAGATTACTATTTTTTTTTCTATTATTTTTTGTTGTAGGTTGTTCAACTCCGTTTAATTCAACAGAAAAAATATTTATTTGTGGTGATCATAAATGTAAAAATAAAAAAGAAATTCAAGAATATTTCGATAACAACATATCCATCGAAATTTACACTATAGTATCAGATAAAAAAAATCAAAAAAACTTTGATTTGGTTGAATTAAATACATTAAAAAATAAATTTGAAACTCAAAAAAAAATAAAATCTATTGATAAAAAAAAAAATATTCTAAAACAAATCAAAGAAAGAGAAAGATTTGCTAAATTAAAACTAAAAAAAATTGAAGAAGATAAAAAAATAAATCAGAGAACAAAATCAATTGAATCAATTAAAACAAAAAAAACTGTAAAAACTAACAAAATTGTTAAAAAAAATAGAAACAATAAATTTACATTTATTAGAATTTGTAAAAATTTAGAAGAATGTGATATAGATAAGATATCGAAAATAGTAATGGATATAGGAAAACAAAAAGATTTTCCTGATATTAATAATTAATATGAAAAATAAAAAAAAATTTAATATAGCAATCGTTGGTTTAGGAAACATAGGTTCAAACCTTTATCAGCATTTAATAAAAAATAGAAAAAGTATAGCAAAAAAAACTAATGTAAATCCTATTGTAAAATTTGTGTCAGCAAAAAACCGACAAAAAAAACGAAAAATATCTATACCAAAAAAAAAGTGGTTAAAAAATTATTTAGATGTCACAAAGCATCCCGAAGTAGATCTTGTTGTTGAGCTTATTGGTGGATCAGATGGAGCAGCAAAAAAATTAGTTTTCAACTCTTTGAAAAATAAAAAACATGTTGTCACTGCAAATAAGGCGTTAATCTCTAAGCATGGAGATGCATTATCAAAATTAGCTGAAAAAAATAAAGTGAATCTTGAATTTGAAGCTGCAGTAGCTGGTGGTATTCCAATCATTCGTTCTTTAAAAGAGGGTTTAATTACTAATAAAATAAAAAAAATTCATGGAATTTTAAATGGTACATCAAATTATATTCTATCGAAAATGTTAGAAAAAAATATGAATTTTGTAGATGTATTAGAAGACGCTAAGAAATTAGGATACGCAGAAAATAATCCAGCTTCAGATTTAAATGGAGAAGATGCCAAGTCAAAAATACAAATCCTTTCATCTTTGGCTTTTAATTCTTTTATTAATAGATCTAATATAAATGTAGAAGGAATTACTAACGTGGATAATATTGATATACAAAATGCAAAAATTTTAGGTTACAAAATCAAGCATTTAGCTATTGCAGAATTAAAGAAAAATAAGTTAATACAAAGAGTACATCCATGCATGGTAAACGAAAATACATACATTAGTAATATAAATGGAGTTCTAAATGCAGTAATCATTGAAGGTGAACCAATTGGTATTTTTACTATTCAAGGTGAGGGAGCTGGTCCCGGACCAACAACATCAGCATTAATTTCTGATATATGCTCAATTTTAAGAGGTAATATAAAATATCCTTTTTCAATTCCCTATAAAAATAGAAAAAAAATAAATTCTATTGATATATCAGAAGAAATTTTTTCTTCATATATTAGACTTGATGTAATTGATAAAACAGGTGTTTTGTCTTCCATAACTAAAGTTTTATCTAAAAACAAAGTCTCAGTTAAAAGATTGATACAAAATCCTCTTAAAAGTAAAAAATATTCCTCAATAATAATAATTTCTCATAAAACAAAAAATTCTAATTTAGTTAAATCCTTAAATGAATTGTCCAAGAAAAACTTTGTAATAAAGAAACCTAAATTTTTTAGAATTGAAGAAATTTGAAAATTATTAATCCAAAACTGCTTGACAAATTTATAAAAGTTTCTGAAAGAGCTGCATATGGAGCTTCAAAATTTAGAGGTAAAAATGATAAAATAGCAGCAGATCAAGCAGCTGTAGACGAAATGAGATCTGAGTTAAACAAAATTGAAATGAGAGGAAAAGTTGTTATTGGAGAGGGCGAAATGGATGAAGCTCCCATGCTTTTTATTGGAGAAAAAATTGGAAATCAACAGGGTGATGAATTGGATATCGCGGTAGATCCACTTGAAGGAACAAATTTTACTGCTAAAAATTTACCTAATGCCATTTCAGTTTTGGCAGTTTCAAATAAAGGCGGACTTTTATCAGCACCTGATACTTATATGGAAAAGATTGCAGTTGGTACTGGACTTCCAAAAAATATTATAGATTTGGATAATTCGGTTGAAAAAAATATCAAATTACTTGCTGAGGCAAAAAATACTAAACCTCAAAATATCACAGCATGCGTTCTTAAAAGAAGCAGACATGATAAAATTATTAATTCATTAAAAAAATTAAATGTGAAAATTCATTTCATTGATGATGGTGATGTTACAGGAGTCATCTCTGTTGTAGATAAAAATTCATCAATTGATATTTACTTAGGTACTGGAGGAGCTCCTGAAGGAGTATTAGCAGCAGCAGCACTAGATTGCCTAGGAGGACAGATGCAAACAAGACTTGTATTGAATAACCAAGAAGAAATTAACAGAGCAAAAAAATTAGGAATTACTGATTTAAATAAAAAGTATAATATAAATGAAATGGTAAATGGAGATGTAATTTTTTGTGCAACAGGTGTTACTGATGGAGATATGTTAAAAGGAATAAATTATAAAGATGATTCATTTATAGCATCATCATACGTATTACACAAAAGCCAAAAAATATCTAAGAAAGTTACAAATATAGTAAAAAAATGAATACTAATTCAATTTTGCATAAAGATTGGATATTAAAAAACTATAATGAGGAAACAGTTAGTTTTTTAAAGGAAAACTTTAATTTGAGCGAAATTTTGTCAAAACTAATAGCAATAAGAAATATAAAAATTGATGATGTCAAATTATTTTTGAATCCCAAAATAAAAAATTATTTACCCAACCCATTTATTTTAAAAGATATGGAAAAAGCTGTAGATAGGACGATAAATAGTATAGAAAAAAAAGAAAAAATTGGAATATTTGGTGATTATGATGTTGATGGAGCTACATCTACAGCTATTCTTGGAAATTATTTTAATGAAATTAATCAAAAAATAGAAATTTATATTCCTGATAGAAAAAATGAAGGTTATGGACCTAGCAAGAAAGCTTTTGAAAAATTAATTACCAGCGGTTCAAAATTAATATTTACAGTTGATTGTGGAACTTTATCTTATGATACAATAGAATATTCTCAACAAAGAAATATTGATGTTTTGGTTTTAGATCACCATCAATCTGAAATAGATTTACCAAAAGCTTTTTCAATAGTGAATCCTAATAGACACGATGATAGCTCAAAACTTAACTATCTTTGTGCTGCTGGAGTATGCTTTATGTTTCTTGTAGCTTTAAACAAAAAATTAAGACAATTAGAATGGTTTAAAAAAAATAATATTAAAGAACCTGATCTTATTAGTTATCTAGATTTGGTATCATTAGGAACTGTTTGTGATGTAGTACCACTTATTGGGCTTAATCGAGCAATAGTAAGTCAGGGATTACAAGTTTTAAAAAATAAATCAAATCGTGGTTTAAAGGCATTAAAGAATATTTGTGGAATTGAAAGTAATTTAAACACTTATCATCTTGGTTACATTTTAGGACCGAGAATAAATGCAGGCGGAAGAGTAGGAAAATGTTCTCACGGTGCTAATTTGTTATTAAGCAGAGATCCAAAAGAAATATTTAAAATTGCATCAGAATTAGATACTTTTAACAAAGAACGAAAAATAATTGAGAACAATATGTTAAAAAAAATTGAATCTACGATTGTCATAGACTCAAAAGAACCGGTAATTGTTTTATCAGGACATAATTGGCATGGTGGAGTTATTGGAATTATTGCCTCGAGATTAAAAGAAAAATACAATAAGCCTACAGTAATAATTTCAGTTGAAAAAGATTTTGGAGTTGCTTCTGCTAGATCTATTTTAGGTTTTGATATCGGTACAGTAATTATTAATGCTGTTCAAAAAAACATACTTAAAAAAGGAGGTGGACATAAAATGGCTGGCGGATTTACAATAGATACAAATAAAATACAGGAATTTAAAAATTATATAATTAAAAGTTTTTCTAAAATAAAAAAAAATCTTACTCAAACAAATACTTTATACTTTGACTCAAAAATAGCTCCTTCAGCTTTAAACGAAAATTTTTTATCAGAAATTAATGCTCTTTCTCCATTTGGGCCAGGCAATCCTGAACCAAGATTTGTTATAGAAAACTTAGAATTGTTGAAATCTTCGATTGTTGGGAACAAACATATAAGGTCTTTGTTGACAGCCCACGATGGTTCTGTAATCAAAAGTGTCACATTCAATGCGGTACAAAGTGATCTTGAAAGCTATTTATTATCAAAAAATCGAAAAAAATTTAATATTTTTGGAAAATTAAGTCTTAATGAATGGAAGGGTAATAAAAATGTGGAGTTTATTATCGATGATATTTCTGTTAATAAGACAATCAATAATTCGGTCCCATCGTCTAACGGTTAGGACAG
>MDTA01081721.1_pt1 | contig 12179 bp, 12 predicted proteins | sample 811151 | NCBI WGS metagenome assembly MDTA01 (sample SAMN05326648, study PRJNA326480) | marine metagenome | isolation source: seawater | place: Indian Ocean: South | collected 2010
CACGATCCCATTTCGAACTCGAACGTTAAGGGCTCCAGCGCCGATGGTACTTTGTCTTAAGGCATGGGAGAGTAGGACATTGCCAGGTCTACTAAACGTAAAATTATTGTCACTTTGCAATTTAGTAAAATTAATTATACCCTTTCTTCATGAAAATTACAGTTGTAGGAACAGGATATGTTGGTGTTAGCCTAGCTACACTGCTATCTCAGAAGCACGAAGTCATAGCTTTGGATATTGACTCAAATAAAGTAGAGAAAATCAATAAAAGAGTGCCTACAATCGATGATCTTGAGCTTAAATTACTATTTGACCAAGTAAATTTGAATTTATCCGCAACAGAAGATAGGAAGCTAGCATATGAAAATTGTAAAATTGCAATTATATGCACTCCAACAAATTATGATGTTAACACAAATGAATTTGATACAAGCACAGTAGAGACCTGTATAGCAGATGCACTTGAAAACAGTGATAAGATTACGATCATTATTAAGTCCACTATTCCTGTGGGGTTTACAGAAAAAATGAGAGAGAAGTTTAGCTATGAAAATATTTATTTTTCACCGGAGTTTTTAAGAGAAGGAAAATCAATCTTTGATAATAAAAACCCTTCAAGAATAATTGTTGGAGGTTTTAGTAAAGAGGCTAAAGAGTTTGCAAATTTACTGTTTGAAATTTCAGAAAAAGAAGATGTGCCCTTAGAATTAATGAAATCATCAGAAGCTGAGGCAGTTAAGCTTTTTGCAAATACCTATTTAGCCATGAGAATTTCTTTTTTCAATGAATTAGATACTTATTGTGAAACAAAAAAATTAAATACAAAAGAAGTTATAAAAGGAATAGGTCATGACCCAAGAATTGGAAATTACTATAATAATCCATCTTTTGGATATGGAGGATATTGTTTACCAAAAGATACTCAGCAACTTTTGAAGAATTATGATAATGTTCCAAATAATATTATTAGTGCAACAGTTTTAGCAAATACAACCAGAAAAGATTATATTGCAGAGCAAATTATAAAAGAAAAACCTAAAATTGTAGGCGTATATCGTCTTGTAATGAAAAATGGATCAGATAATTTTAGAGATAGTGCGATGCAGGGTATAATGAAGAGAATAAAAGCCAAAGGTATAAATGTTATTGTTTATGAGCCTTATCTTTCAGAAGACTTTTTTTTTAATTCTAAAATAGAAAAAGATCTACATCAGTTTAAAACTACTTCCGATTTAATAATTGCTAACAGGTTTGACGAAGAACTTAGAGACGTAATTGATAAAGTTTATACTAGAGATTTATTTGGTGAAAACTAAAGAGTTAATTTATAAATTATTTTAAGCAATTGGAATACTTTAAAAGTATAATTACACTTGCGTTTTCAATATTATTATCACTTATTCTTGCTGAGTTTTTCCTTTTTACAATTGGGAAATATTCTAACCTAATAAATACTGACTTTCAAAATTCAAACACTATATGGGAAAATAAGCCATTTAAAGTTGAGTCAATATCTCACCCAGATTTAGGAATTACAGTATATTCAAATTATGATGAAAAAGGCATAAGAGAGAATATTGACTTTCAATCTAATACAGCAGAATCTTTTATAGGTTTTTTTGGCGATAGTTTTTTAGCAAACAGAAATATTGAATACAAATATACAATTTCATCTCTTTTTAATGAATTTATCAATTTAAAAAAAGTACTAAATTTTGGGGTAGATGGTTTTGGATTAGAGCAATCCTATCAAAGATGGAAAAACAACAATAATATTTTATTTAGTGATGTTGTATATTTTTTTACTGATAATGATATTACCGATTTAGAACGTGTAAATCTATTTACGATAATCTCTGATAATGACAATTTTCAATTAATAAATAATTATGAAGAAAATAATTATTCAAATGATGATTTAACGTTTAAGCAAATTATTGGTAAATTTAGAATTACCTATTTATTTATTGATTCGTACTATCAAATTAGAGCATTTTACTTCCTTTTAAAAAAGAAGCTTATTTCAGATATTAAAAAGTCAACCATTTCTAATTATCAACCATATCAAGGCGAATTAAGTGCAAGGTTTATAAATGAGGATCTTAGTGCTCATGATCAGGAATTAATAAAAAAATTTAATATAATTCTAAATCGTTGGAAGAGTGAAGTAGAAGAAATGGGAAATACTTTTCATTTAGCAATTTTACCCAGAGACTGGGATTTGCAATTATTACCAATCATATTAAAAAATAATCCTAATCAATTTAATATCATATATTTAAGTGGGCCTAAAAACATTGAGACTATGAAAGAATTCAAATTTGCTTTTAAAAATGATGGTCATTGGAATGAAATTGGAAATCTTGCAGCATTTTCATCTATAGTGGATTATTTTAACTTAAACAGTAAATATGTTAATAGAGATGATTTTTTTAGTAATAAACTAGAAGATATACTTAGCTATTATAAAAACTATAAATCAACACCAAATAAATAATTAAAAAACATGATTTAAATTTTTTTCATAATCAAAGTTCTTTCATTTGATTTTAGTCAGGTTCGTATTTCTGTTTATAATCTTCATCAAAATTTATACTTTGCTCTTCTTTGAAAAGTAAGAAATTACCGATTACTAAAATATCTAGTTCTGTTCCCATAAAACACTTGAAAGCATCTGTTGGTGAGCAAACTATTGGTTCACCTCTTACATTAAAAGAGGTATTTATTAATAGAGGGCATCCAGTTTTGTTATTGAAATCTGATAATAAACTATAAAATAATTTATTAGTTTTATTATTAACGGTTTGTAATCGTGCAGTATTATCTACATGAGTAATAGCGGGAACTTTAGATCTTGTAATATTAAGTTTGTTTATGCCAGTGAGTAATTTCTCATTTTCATCTAGTTCAACTAACTTATTTTTCTTAATATTAGCCACAAATAACATATATGGACTCTCTTTATTATACTCAAACCAATCACTTGTATGATTGCTCATAATACTTGGAGCAAAAGGTCTGAAACTTTCTCTATATTTTATTTTCATATTTAATTTTTTTTGCATGTCTGATGATCGAGGATCTGCTAATATACTTCTTGCGCCTAATGAGCGAGGTCCAAATTCCATTCTTCCTTGCATCCAGCCAATTGCTTTCTGATTAATTAAGGCATTAGATACTGTTTCAATCAAAATATCATTTTGCATTATATGAGTTTTTGCACCACATTCTTTTAATTCAGTTTCAATTTCGTCATGTTTAAAACTTGGACCAAGATAGGTACCCTGCATTTTATCTTCATAGTTATTCAAATATCTATTGTTTTTATAATGTAAGTACCAAGCTCCTAAAGCAGCACCTAATGCACCACCTGCATCGCCAGATGCAGGCTGAACCCAAATATTATCAAAAATTTTTTCATTTTTAATTTTACTATTGGATACACAATTTAATGCGACTCCACCTGCTAAACAAAGATTTTTTTCCCCTGTTTCGTCTGCAATATTTTTTACAATTTTTATGAGAATTTCTTCTATAACTTTTTGTATTGATGCGGCCAAATTCATTTCTCTTTGTGTTAATTCATCATCAGGGCACCTTGGTAGGCCTCCAAAAAGTTTATTAAATTTTGAATTAGTCATTGTTAATCCTGTAGCGAAATTAAAATAACTCATATCAAGTTGAAAACTTCCATCTTCGCAAATATGAATTAAATTCTTTTTTATTAAATTAACATATATTGGCTCACCATATGGTGCTAGTCCCATTACTTTGTATTCACTAGAATTTACTTTGAAACCAGTATAGTAAGTAAAAGCAGAATATAGTAGTCCAAGAGAATGAGGGAAATGAATTTCCTTTATAATTTTAAGATCGTTACCTTTTCCAATTGCAACTGAGGTTGTGGTCCATTCTCCAACTCCATCTATTGTTAAAATTGCAGCACTATCGAATGGTGATGGAAAAAAAGCACTTGCGGCGTGTGAAAGATGATGCTCCGAAAAAAGTAAACGCTTCCGCCAGTCTATAGACTCTCCAAATAAATTTTTGAGCTCTTTGATAATAATTGTTTTTTGGAATAGTTTTTCTTTTATCCAAACAGGTAATGCAGTTGAGAAACTTTTGAATCCCTTTGGTGCAAAGGCTAAATAAGTTTCAAGCAATCTCTCAAATTTTATGAAAGGTTTTTCATAAAAGACAATATTTTTGATTTGAGTTGAGTCTATTTTAGCTTCTTTTAAGCAGTAATTAATTGCTTGTCGTGGAAATTCGGAGTCATTCTTTTTTCTTGTAAAACGCTCCTCTTGAGCAGCAGCAACAATTGCTCCATCTTTTATTAAACAGGCGGCGCTATCATGATAATATGCTGATATCCCTAGAATGTATATGTCCATACTTTAAATCCTTTTAAAATATTGAATATATAAAAGGCGCAACCACTGAACCTTGAACAAGTACAAGCAATCCACCTATTGCAATAGTAATGAAAACAAATGGGGCTAACCAAAGCTTTTTTCGCTTTCGCAAAAAGGCAACCATTTCATAAATAAATTCCATAAATAATAATCAAAACTGTTTGTTGAAGTTTATTATTTCAGAGTTTTTTGAATTTCTAATTTTCCAATTAGTTCTATAAACTTTAAATCTTAATTTTAATTCATCGCGCTGTATTATCTTCATAAACAAGGATGTAGGTGTAAACATAATAAAATATATAATTCCTAATATTATTGGATTGATGATTTTTCCAATAAAAAATCCGATATTCATCCAAATTTTATTTAAAGGTAACAACATACTGTCTTTAACAGATGTGATAAAAAGCAATATGATTGCAAATGAATATAAAAAGTAGCTTAATAAATAGTAGTTATTAATAAATAAATAAGACCCAGCTAAAATAAATATAAATGTAAAAAAAAATCCAAATTTTCGATTTGATGGAAGCTTTTGTTTTGTAAAATGATTATTCACGAATATTTTTATCGAATAAGAATATAGTATGTCAATTAAATCTTTAATTAGATAATTTATATATTTTGAAAAAATTATTAAAAAAAAATTTATAATAAAAAATTACCATGCAGTAAGGCCACCGTCTATAACTATGTTTTGACCAGTTACATACCTTGAAGCATCACTCAATAGATAGATTATTGCTCCAGTTACATCTTTTTTATCTCCCATTCTTCCTAATGGCACACGTTTAGAGTAAAGTGTTACAAAATCATCCTTGTGTTTATTTTGAATACCCCCAGGAGATATGCAGTTTACTCTTATATTATTTTTTGATGAAAGTGTTGCTAGCCATTTTGAAAAACCTATTAACCCTGATTTAGATGCAGCATATGCAGGAAAAGTATTGAAACTCTGATTTCTATAAATTGTGTGATCAGGACCGACTAATCCATAAATACTAGAAACGAATATCAAACTACCATTGCTCTTTTTTAAATATTTATAGATATATTTTGAAAATACAAACGCTCCAGTGAGATTAGTATTAATTGCTTTATTCCATAGCTCGGTAGGATACTTTTCAAAACTGTATTTCTTAGTATCCATGAGTCCTTCAGAAGTAATCGCTGAATTATATACAGCACCGTCAAAACCGTCGAAAAATTTAGACGCCTTTTCGATACTACTTTTGATAGAGTCCTCTTTGCTGACATTAATTTCAACAAATCTAATCTTCAGTCTTTTAGCTAGTTTTTCGACACCTGAGTTTGGAAGATCGGCAATTACCAATTTTGATGTAAGTTTTGAGAGTAATTCTGAATGTGATTTACCTAATGAACCTGTACAGCCAATGAGAAGAATTCTTTTATTTTTAATTCCGTAGTCAAACTTTTTCATAAAAATATGTTGTTACCTTATATACGTAGTTTGTTTATAATATGATAAATTTTGATTATCAGAGAACCAATCAATTGTCTCTTTTAATCCTTTCTTGAAGCCATTTATGCCACCATACTTTGGTGACCAATTTAAAAGTTTTTTTGCTTTTTTATTTGAGGCTAGTAGCCGTGTCACCTCACTTTTTTTTGGTCTAACTCTTTCTTTCGAAACTTGAAGTTTTACTTCTTTTTTCATTAAATTTACAATCAACTTGAAAGTATCTTCCATTGAGATATCAAAATTACTTCCAACATTTATTACTTCACCAATGATATTTTTAGCATTGATTGATAATTCAAAGGCCCTGGCCGTGTCACTCACAAAGCTAAAATCTCTTGTTGGCTTAAGATTACCTAGTTTTATAATTTTTTTATTATTATTGATTTGAGATATGATAGTAGGGATTATGGCTCGCTGAGATTGTCTTGGACCGTAAGTATTAAATGGTCTAATAATTGAAACTGGCAATTGAAAAGATCTATGAAAAGATAACGCGATTTGATCAGCGGAAATTTTTGTAGCAGCATATGGCGATTGCCCTTCGAGTGGGTGATTTTCATCAATAGGAACTGATTTTGCAGAACCATATACCTCACTAGTAGATGTATGTATTATTCTATTTATATTTAAGTCTCTGCAAGCTTGAACTAAATTATATGTTCCAACTATATTAGTGTCTATATACGATTTTGGTGAGATATAAGAATAGGGAATTGCAATTAATGCTGCTAAATGCAAAACACAGTCACAACCTCTCAATCCAGATTTAATAATTTCTTTATCTCTTATGTCTCCAGCAATAAAATTGATATTTTTTAAAATTTTCTTGTCGACTGTATCAAGCCAACCTTTAGTATTAAATGAATTGTAAAAAGTTAGAGCTGTTACATCATAATGTTTTCTTACTAAATATTCACACAGATGAGATCCAATAAATCCGTCAGCTCCAGTGATAAATATTTTTTTATTTTTCATTAAATTATGATTATAATGGTTTATAACTATTAACACTATTTAAAAAAAAAATACTTAACAATATACTTTCATGAGCCCTTTTATTGACATAGCTGGAAGAAAAATTGGTGCAGATTACCCTCCTCTCGTAATTGCAGAAATTGGAATTAACCATGGTGGCAGCCTTGAAGAAGCAAAAAAATTGGTTGATAGTGCTATTCAGGCTGGAGCGGAGGTCATCAAACACCAAACTCATATCATAGACGATGAAATGAGTAATCATGCTAAGAAAGTAATACCAACTCATACAAAAGACTCTATATATGAAATTATGAAAAACTGCGCACTTGATGAAGATGATGAATTTAAGTTAATGAAATATGTTCAGAAGAGTGGTGCAATTTTTATAAGTACGCCTTTTTCAAGAGAAGCCGCACGTAGATTGGAAAAATTTGAAGTTCCTGCTTTCAAAATAGGATCTGGAGAATGTAATAATTATCCACTAATCGAACATATAGCAAAATATGGCAAACCAATGATAGTAAGCACTGGCATGAACTCTATTGATAGCATTGAACCAAGTGTGCAAATTATGAGAAATTATAAAATTGATTTTGCACTATTGCATTGCACGAATGTATACCCAACTCCTCATAATTTAGTTAGGCTGGGAGCAATACAGTCTTTATATAACCATTTTCCAGATGCAGTAGTTGGTTTATCTGATCATACAACCTCAAATAATGCATGCTTAGGAGCTGTAGCTTTAGGAGCATCAATTCTAGAGAGGCATTTTACTGATAATTATGAAAGAGAAGGACCTGACATTTCATCGTCAATGGATACGATTGCGTTAAATCAACTTATACAAGGAAGTAATGAAATATATTTATCTAGAGGTGGAGAAAAAGGGCCAGTAGATGAAGAGTCAGGGACGATAGCTTTTGCTTTTGCTTCAGTTGTCACAATTAAAGAAATAAAAAGAGGTGAAAAAATTACATTAGATAATATTTGGTTAAAAAGACCAGGAGGTGGCGATTATGGAGCTAAAGAATTCAATAGCTTGATTGGAAAAATAGCTCAAAAGGATATACCAAACGACCACCAAATAACGAAAAATGATATTTATTAATTCTGTGTTGTGAAAAGTAAGATTATAATAACTGGCGCCTCCGGTTTTATTGGATCTAAACTTTTTAAAGAATTGAATAAAAGAAAAATTGCAAGTGTTGGACTTACAAGACAAAAAATAAAAGGTCTGAAGCAAGTTTCTTCTTATAGCTCTTTTAAAAACAACCAAAATGATGTATTGGTGCATCTTGCTCAAAATAGAAATACTAAAATAAAAAATAAATTAAATGAAGTTGAAGACTTCAAAAACCTAATTAAAAAAAACTGGCATCATATAATTTACATTTCAAGTACAAACGTATATGGAATACAGAGTACAAAACATCATGTAACCACTGAAAGAGTATTTCCTTCAAACACTTATACTGAAACTAAAATAGCATGTGAAGAGCTAACAAGGAGAGAAAATGGAACTGTTCTAAGGTTTTCAAATATATATGGTCATAACATGGACCAAAATACAATCGTAGGTACAATAATGAAACAACTTAATAACGATGGACCAATAGTTCTTAATGAAACAAAATCAGTTAGAGATTTTCTGTGGATAGATGATGCTATTGAGAGTATTTTACTTTCAATTAAACATAAACCTAACTCAATACTTAATGTAGGTACTGGTAAAGGAACTAGTATTAATGAATTAATAAAAGTAGTTTTGCAATTAGTAAATACTGAGAAAAGATATATAATTAAAAACAATAAAAATCATAAAAATAATTCGATACTAATAGATATTTCAGAAACAAAAAAAGTTATTAAATGGAAACCAAAGATATCTCTAAAACTCGGGCTATCAAAGATTTTAAAAAGAGATAAAATAATATGAAAAAAATTATTGCAGTATTTACAGGAAATAGAGCTGAATACGGTCTTCAATTTCCAATATTAAAGGCAATACAAAATCATAAGGATTTAGATTACAGATTAATTATTTCGGGTGCACACTTAGACAAAAGATTTGGAGAAACAATTAAAGAAATAAAAAACGATGGATTCAAAATTCATGCAAAAGTTAAGATTGAGATGTCAAAAAGTATTGATACATTCACTCCAAATGCCATATCTTCGTGTGTAATGGGTGTTGCAAAGGTATTACGTAAAATTAAACCTGATATTTTTTTAGTATATGCTGATAGATTTGAGGGTTTTGCAGCTGTAATTGCTTCTACTCAAATGAATATTCCAACGGCACATATCGAAGGTGGAGATATTACTGAGGGAGGGGCTTTGGATGACTCAGTTAGGCATGCAATGACAAAACTTTCACATTTTCACTTTACTACGAACCTTCAAGCCACAAATAGAATTCTGTCAATGGGTGAAGAAAAATGGAGAGTAAAAACAGTAGGTTTTCCTGCAATAGATTTATTGGCACAAGGAAATTACGCCGGAAAAAAGGAATTGAGGTCAAGGTATAAAATTGATTTATTTAAACCAATAGTTTTATTTACGCAACACTCTGTTACAACTGAATACAGTCTTTCAAGAAAACAATTGTTACCATCTTTAAAAGCCTTAGTGTCACTCTCAAATAAAGATATACAAATAATTATTACTTTTCCAAATAATGATGTTGGGGGTGAAATAATTAGTAATGAATTTAAAAAAATTTCAAAAAAAAGAAACTCAAATATTAAAATATATAAATCTATAGGAAGATATAATTATCATGGTTTTTTAGCTTTAGCCAAAGATGAAAAGCTGCGTATTGCGTGTGTTGGTAATTCGTCTTCTGGGATTAAAGAAACACCATTTTTTGGATGCCCAACAGTAAATATTGGTTCAAGACAACAAAGCAGGCTGAGAGCTAATAATGTCATTGATGTGAACTATAATAAGAATGAAATTGAAAACGCAATTAAAAAATGTCTTTATAATAATACTTTTATTAAAAAGTGTAAGACTGTCAAGAATCCGTATGGTGGTGGCGAATCAGGCGAAAAGATTGCAAAAACACTTGCAAATATAACACGAAATAAAAAAATAATTTTGAGAAAAAAAATGACGATTAAGTAAATTTTTTTTAAAAGGATAGTTTTGAAATCAAAAAAATTTTTAGTTGTTGGTACAGGTTCAATAGGATCAAGACACATCAAAAATTTGATAGACCTTGGCCAGACAGTTTATGCATACAGCCAACTCAAAAAAAATTCTTATTTATGTAATAAGAAAAAAAATATATTAATTAATAAAAATTTAGATAACTTGATGCATGAAGTAGATGCAATCATTGTTTCTAATTCAACCAATCTTCATCTAGATATAATAAAAAAAGGTATTTCAAATAAATGTGATTTATTTATTGAAAAACCAATTTCAAACAATATGAATGGAATTAAAAAGATAACAAATCTAACAAAAAATTTAATTATTGAAGTTGGGTATCAATTAAGATGTCATCCTAATCTCATTTTTTTAAGGAAATCAATTCAAGACTCAAAAATAAGTAATATCTATTCATATAGACTTATTATGGGGCATAGAATTGATCACTGGAGACCAGGTAAAGATTACAAAAAGCTTTACTCATCTAAATCCGATGAGGGTGGTGGAGCCAATTTTGAATTAATACATCAGCTAGATATGGCCATTTTTCTTTTCGGTAATATTAAACAATTCTCTTCAATTCAAGGTAAAGTAAGTAATTTTAAAATAGTAGGCGACGACATAACTCAAATTTTGGTAAAACACAATAGTGGAATTGTTGGGTCAATACAAATCGATATGGTCAGTCCAATTTATAGATGTGAGGCAGAAATTGTAACTAAAAATTTCATTATAAACTGGTCAATTAACACAAATAAAATCCATAAAATATTACCAAATGGTAATAAAAAAACTATCCATAAGATCAATAAAAAATTTTCAAGAAATGATTTATTTATCAGACATATGAAGCATTTTATTAAAAGACTTAATAATAAAAAAATAAAGCCAATTTGTTCATTTAATGAAGGTGTTGAGAGTTTACAAATTGCAACTAAAATACATCATAAAAGGTGAAAAATTTGAAAAATATTTGTGTAATTTCAGCAAGAGGCGGCAGCATGGGTTTGCCCAATAAAAATATCAAAGTGCTCATTGATAAACCTCTAATTGCCTGGTCCATTGAGCAGGCATTAGAAACACCTGAAATAGAAAAAGTAGTTGTTTGTACTGACTCTATCGAGATAAAAAAAATAGCTGAAGATTATGGTGCACTAGTTCCATTTAATAGACCTTCTGAAATTTCAAGATCAGAAACACCAAAGTTTGAAGTTTTTAAATATGCACTAGAAAAATGTGAAGAAGTTTTTGGTGAGAAATATGATGCATTTGTAGATCTTGATTGCACCAATCCCCTAAGAACTTCAAAGGATATATCTAATTGTATACAAATGTTTTATGATCGGAAAAAAAATAACGTGGATGGCGTATTTACAATATGTAAGTCAAGAAAAAATCCGTATTTTAATATGTTAGAGAAAGATTATAACGGGGCCCTCAAAATTGCAAAGAAGTTAGGAAATGCTGTTACTAGAAGACAAGACGCACCAGAAATATTTGATCATGTCGCATCAATTTATGTGCTTGACCCAGATTATGTTAGAAGTGCAAAAAATCTTTTAGATGGATATACAGAAGGATATGATATAGGAATAGAAAAAAGTTATGATATTGATAGTAATTATGATTTTCAATTAATTGAACTTTTAATAAAAAATAAATTAGTTAAATAATTTTGGTCCAATTATTTTAGCATTCTTATTTATCTCTATGATTTGTTTCTCTATTTCTTCTTGATACTGGCCAGCAAAGATTAATATATTTGGCTTTTCAAAGGAACGAATTACAACAGGTTTATTAATATTAAACTTTGTCCCGTAGAGTCTTTTACCTTCTTTATAATCAGAGTTGTCTAGTATACCTATCAGGTTTTCCTGATTGATACCAAGGTAAATAAGAAACTGTGAAAAAATATGTGCTCCAAACAAGAATACTGGTTGATTATTACGCTTTGTTATTTCGTTTATTTCAGTTACGAGTTTTTTATAATAGTTAAGCATATCTAGATAATCTTTTTTATTCTCATGATAAAAATTTTTTATTACCTGTTTTTTTAAATTTCTTACTTTTTCTACAACAAAAAAAATACTATGATCTCGAAAGTATTCCTTTTTTAAAACTTTAAAATCATATTTGTTGAATAAATA
>MDTA01102999.1_pt1 | contig 12179 bp, 10 predicted proteins | sample 811151 | NCBI WGS metagenome assembly MDTA01 (sample SAMN05326648, study PRJNA326480) | marine metagenome | isolation source: seawater | place: Indian Ocean: South | collected 2010
AGATTTAATGATTGGAATGAAATTTACAAAAAATTTTCAGTTGAAAATATTTTTTTTGGATATGGTTCTCAAGCAGATAGATTTTTAATTAATCAAAATGCATCAAATGGATTAATTTATGCTATATCTAGCTCTGGAATATTTGGTACAATTTTTTTTGTTTTTTTTTCACTAATTGTTCTACAAAAAATATCGAGATATATAATATTTTTTAAACAAACAGATATTAACTATTATTTTATGTCTTTGATAATTTTAACAATATTTTTAAGATCAATGTTAGAAACTTCTTATTCAGTATATAGTATTGATTTTATGATCTTAATAACTTCAATACTTTTAATTAACAATATGGATCATAAACACTAGAGAATGAATGTTCATTATTTGATAATATTATTTTTTGTTTTCTTAAATTTATTAATAGTAATAAATTTTTACAAAATAAAACTTTTTCATCTAAATATAGATAAACCTGATTATAAAAGAAAGCTACATGCTAAACCGACAGCTTTAGCTGGTGGTCAAATAATCTTTATAAATATTTTAATATATTGGCTAATATTACTTTTTTTTGATGAATTATTAGAAAAAGAAATTTTTTTTCAAAACATACAATCAATGAATTATTTTATATTAATTTCTTCATTGATATTTTTAATTGGTTTTATAGATGATAAAATAAATTTAAAAGCCAATCATAAATTTATTATCATTTTTGCTATAATTTTTTTATTTTTATTTTTTGACAAGAGCGTGGTAATTAGCAAAATTCAATTTTCATTTATCGACAAAGTTTTTTTTCTCAATCAATTTGACATTTTGTTTACTGCATTTTGTTTTCTTGTTTATCTAAATGCATTTAATATGTTTGATGGAATTAATTTACAATCAAGTTTTTATTCTCTTTTTATTTTTTTTAATTTTATATTTTTTATAAATTCTTTGTTGATAAATATTATAGTTATTTCTTTAATCTTTTTTTCATATTTGAATTTTAAGAATAAAACATTTCTTGGGGACAGTGGTTCACTTTTATTAGCTTTTATAATTAGCTATTTTTTTATAAATCTTTATAATTTAGATTATATCAATTATGCTGACAAAATATGTATATTCATGTTAATACCTGGTTTAGACCTAATTAGATTATTTGTAATTCGAATTTTTAATAAAAAAAACCCATTAAATTCAGATAGAAACCATTTACATCATATTCTTATCGCAAAATATTCTTTAGAAAAAACACTATTAATTATTCTTTTCTTGATAAGTTTTCCAATAATTTTAGATTATTTAAATATTGAAGTAGTTTATTCAATAATAATTACTTCTTTAATTTATTTCTTTTTTTTAACCTATCAAAAAAAAAAATAACTTATTCAAAAGGGTAAACCTTTTCCAAGTAGTATTCACAGTAGTCTTCCAATCCCTTTTTTAATGAAATTTTTGGTTTCCAGCCTAATTTTTTAATTATTTTAGAGTCTAATTGTCTCCTTTTTACACCATCTGGATATTTCAAATTAAAAACAATTTTTCCATTATAATTAATTATTTTTTTTATCATTTGTGCTATTACCTTAATAGAATAATGCTCACCTCCACCTACATTTATAAAATCATGTTTTATTTTTTTTTTTAAAACAAAATAAATAGCTGATGATAAATCTTTAACGTGTAAAAATTCTCTTTTTGCAATTCCAGAGCCCCAAACTTCAACTGAAGATTTATTATGAATTTTAGCTAAAATAAATTTTTTTACTAATGCTGGTAAAACATGACTTGATTTAAGATCAAAATTATCCCCTTCTCCATAAAGATTTGCAGGCATTAAAGATATGAATTTTTGATTTTTTCTTTTTTTATAAAACTGTAAATACTTCAGAGACAATATCTTAGCTAAAGCATACCCTTCATTTGTTTCTTCTAAGTATGAGGAAAGTAAAAATTTTTCCTTAATTGGTTGAATTGTTTTTTTTGGATAAATGCAGGCAGAACCCAAATTGATGAGTTGATCAACTTTATATTTGATTGAACAATTTATTATATTTAAACCTATCATTGAATTAACATATAGATAATCTGTTTGGTGGTTTTTGTTGTCTAAAATACCACCAACTTTACCTGCTGCATTTATGACAATATTCGGTTTATTTTTTTTAAACCACTTTTCAACTTCCAATTGATTGGTAAAATCTAAATCCTTTCTTTTACAATTAATTATTTTAAATTTTTTTTTTTTTAAAAATTCGTAGACTGAGCTTCCAACCATACCTTCCTGACCAGCAATTAGAACTTTCTGTTTCAAAATCTTTACTTAAGTTGTGATTTTCTTATATTTTCAAGATCGCTATCAATCATCTCTTTAATTAAGTGACGAATATCAATTTTAGGTTTCCATTTAAGCAATTTTTTTGCCTTATTAGCATTACCTATCAAATTATTAACTTCGTTTGGTCTAAAATATTTCTTACTAATCTTGACCACAATCATATTTTTTTTCAAAAATGGATACTCATTTTTATCAAAATCAGTAATTTTTGCAGTCTCGTTCAAATTTTTTCCAGACCATTTAATTTTTATTCGAAGATACCTAAAACATTGTTCAACAAAAAACTTAACGGAATATTGTTTTTCTGTGGCGATCACAAAATCATCGGGATTTTTATGCTGTAAAACTTTCCAACACATTTCGACATAATCTTTTGCGTGACCCCAATCTCTTAAAGAGTATAAATTCCCTAAATAGAGACATTTATCTAAACCGTAAATAATTCTACTTAGACCTAAGGTTATTTTTCTTGTGACGAAAGTCTCTCCTCTTCTTGGAGACTCATGATTAAACAAAATTCCATTTGAAGCAAACATTTTATATGACTCTCTAAAATTTTTAGTAATCCAATAAGCAAATAATTTAGAGGTAGCATAAGGACTTTTAGGATAAAATTTTGTATTTTCTGATTGTTTTCTTTCTTGTATTTCTCCATATAATTCAGAAGTCGATGCTTGATAGAATTTAGTTTTAGAAGCAAGACCACAATCTAATATTGCCTGAAGAAGATTAAGCGTTCCTATAGAATTTACTTGAGACGTATAATTTGGTAACTTGAAACTTACTCCAACATGACTTTGCGCTGCAAAATTATAAATTTCATCAGGTTTAACATTTTTAATTATATTGGTAAGAGAATTTGGGTCAAGAAGATCACCATAATGCAAGAAGAATTTATTTTTATTTTTAATATTTTCATAGATATGATCAATTCTCGAAGTATTAAATGATGATGATTTTCTTTTTATACCATGGACTATATATTTCTTTTTTAATAAAAATTCTGCTAAGTACGATCCGTCTTGACCAGTTATACCAGTGATTAAAGCTTTTTTTAATTTCATAAAGGGCTCAATATCACTATTATATCAAAAGTTTTATTATGCAATAATTATATAAAATGAAAATTTCAATAATTACAGTAACATTAAATAGTGAAAAAACTTTAAGAGATACGCTTAACTCTGTATTTTCACAAACTTATAAAAATGTTGAGCACATTATAGTTGATGGTGGATCAAAGGACGCTACATTATCAATCTTAAAAAGATACCCAAATAAAAAAAAGAAAATTTATATAAAAAAAAATTTTGGTATCTATGAGTCAATTAATTTTGCAATTCAAAAATCATCTGGAAAATTTATTTGTATTTTAAATTCTGATGATATATTTCAATCAAATGTAATACTTGAAAAATTAGCTTTAGTAGTTTCTAAAAATAAAAAGATTAAAATTTTTTTAGGTAATGTAGCTTATTTTGATAACTCAGACTATTATAATATCACAAGATATTATACTTCTTCAGGCTTTAAAAGTTGGAAAATGAAATTTGGTTTAATGCCACCTCATCCAGCATCTTTAATTAGAAGAGATATATATACTAAATATGGCCTGTATAACAAAAACTTTCAAATCGCAGCAGATTTCGAATTATTCTTAAGATTATTTGTATTAAAAAAATTAAAATTCAAAATAATAGATAATACAATTGTTCGAATGAGATCAGGTGGTATCTCTGGAAAAAATCTTAAAAGTTACTGGATTTCAACAATTGAAATTTTAAAATCTTTTAAAATAAATAATTTAAGCACAAACATTTTATTTATCATTATGAGAATTCCAGCTAAAATTGTTCAACTCTTTAATTACGATAAAAAATTTATTAATAGTACTTTCAAATTATTTAATTTTAAATTTGAAAATAACTATTATCAAGAAAATAGTTTTAAAATTATAGATCATGTCCACAAAATTCCTTTTAATCAAAATTTTATTTTATCTGGTATGAATTTAGCTTTTTTAGGTTATTTTGCAAATAAAGAAGTTTTTACAAAAAAAATTTTATTCCACTGGCCTGATGGTATTTGGTTAAAAAAACATATTCAAATTGAAAAAATACCTGGAAGAGATCTAATAAAAAATTTAAAAATTCCAAAAAAAATAAAAAAAATAATAGTGCTAGGAAACTTATCAGAAAAATCGAAATTTTTTTTAAAAAGAAAATTTAAATTAGAGATTATTAATCAAAAGCTACCATTTGGAGATATAAATAAAATTTTAAAAACAAAAATTAAGTTAGCCAACGAATCTTTAACATTAATTACTTTACCTACACCAAAGCAAGAAAAGCTCGCTTATTTTCTTTCTAAAAAAAATTCAAAATATAAAATTATTTGCATTGGTGCATCAATTGCAATAGCTTCAGGAGAAGAAAAACAAGTTCCAAATATATTGAAAAATTACGAGTTTTTGTGGAGACTGAGAAATGATTTTTTTAGAAGAGCAAAAAGAATTATTGAAACCTTTTTTTATTATTTGTTAGGAAAATACTTCAATAAGGCTTTTCATAAAACAAGATTTATAAAAATTGACTAAAAAAAAATTATTTGTTTGGACGTGTGATTATTCAGAAAATTCTGGAGAAGGAAAATTGGCAAGATTATTTATAGAATACTTAAATAGTAAAAAAAAATTTATTATAAAATTTAATCAAAAGAAAACATTAAAACAAAAATATTTATCAACGTTTTTTGGAATAATCTATTGTTGGAAAAAATATTTCAAAAATGAAACAGTCTGCTACCTAAATTACTTACCTCTTTGGAATTTTTTGATTTTTATTTTTCTTCCTCCTAGAACAATTTTAGGACCTATTACAGGAGGTGCGAATTATGAAAAATCAAATTTCAATAGCTTTCTCATCCGGGGCTTAATTTTTCCATTATTTTATAAGATAAGTGAGGTTTGTCTTTTTTTTAGAAATACAAAAATAATATTTTCAACAGATCTTCTTAGAAAATATCTTTTCAATAAAACTATAAAAAAAAGTAATTTTAATTTTGTAATAAAAAACTTTTCATTTCGAAAAAAACCAAAAATTAAAAAGGAAATTGATTTTATAATTTATTATAGAAAACATACAAATAAATCTGATTTTTTTCCGTATGAGTTCATAAAAAAACTTAAAGAAAATAATTTTAAAATTTGTATTGTAGGTGAAAAACTAGGTATACCTTTAATAAAAAATTATGGTTATTTAACTAATAATAAAATTAATTTGCTTCAGTCTAAAGCCAAATATACTATTGCATCAGGTGAAAACCCTTATAGCTTTTTTATTCTAGAATGCCTGACTAATCACGTTAAGATTATTACAAAAAAGAAATTTGGAAAAAAAATAATATTATTTAAAAAAAAATTTATTGAATTAGATTTCAATTCCTTAAATAGTATAAAAAAATTAAAATAATAGATGAAAATATATGAATTATTCTAAAATAATAATTGGAATAAATGCTTTTCATGCAGATTCATCTGCCTGTTTAATAATTGATGGAAAATTAATTGCAGCTATTGAAGAAGAAAGAATTAATAGAATAAAGCATTATTCAGGTTTACCTCTTAATGCTATTAAAGAATGTTTATCTATTGGTAGTGTAGATGAAAAAGATATTACAGATATAGCCTTTAATACAAAACCTTTTAGTAACATAATACCTAAAGGTATTCATTATCTTAAAAATTTTACATTTAAAGATAGTCTTGCTAAAAAAAGATTTTTAAAAAAAAAAAATATTCACAAAATTTTTAACGAAAAGTTAAATTTAAATAAAAATGTTGAATTTCATTACATAGAACATCATTTAGCCCATATAGCTTCTGCTTTTTATCCCTCAAAATTTCAGAAATCAAATGGTTTATCAATTGATGGGTCGGGTGATTTTGTTTCTTTAGCTTATGCAAAATGTGAAGGAAATAAAATTATCATAGAGAAAAAAAATTACTTTCCAAATTCTTTAGGTATTTTTTATCATGCTATGACCCAATATTTAGGCTACAAAAATTACGGTGACGAATATAAAATTATGGGTTTAGCAGCTTATGGAAAGCCAATCTATTTTGAAAAGATTATATCTAATCTTTTTAAAAATAGTAATCAATTGTTTAGTCTAAATCTCGATTTTTTCAATCATCATAAAAATGATTTTCAATATATTTCTGATGATAATCTTTATATTGATAAAATTTTTAATTCAAAAATTGAAAAACTTTTTTCAAATGAAATTAATGAGAAAAATTTTCAAAAAGACTTTGCTTGTTCCGTCCAAAAAGTTTATGAATTTTTCTTTAAAAAAATCATTGATATGATCATCAAAAAAAATTATTCAAAAAATATTGTTTTTGCAGGTGGTTGTGCTTTAAATTCAAGCGCTAATAAATTTTTAACAGATAAAAGTAATTTTGATAATATTTTTATTAATTGTGCTCCAGGAGATAATGGTGGAGCTTTAGGTGCTGCATTTGTTGTGGCTGCAAAATATAATTTAGAACTCTCAAATACAAAATCTCCTTATCAAGGAAAAGAGTTTAATGAAGATTATATAAAAAAAATTTTAGAAAAAGATAAATTTAAAAAAAAACTTATCTATAATTACTGTAAATCTGATGATGAATTATTTTCGACTGCGTCTAAATATATTGCAAATGGTAAAGTTATTGGTTGGTTTCAGGGTAAAATGGAATTCGGTCCACGTGCCTTAGGAAATAGATCTATATTAGCTGATCCAAGAAACCCTGATATGAAAGATATTATTAATAAAAAGATTAAAAGGAGAGAGTCTTTTAGACCATTTGCGCCCTCTGTTTTAGAGGAATATCAATCAGAATGGTTTGAAGGAAACTTTTTTAACCCATACATGTCATCGTTAAGCACGGTACGTAAAGAAAAACGCAAATTAATTCCTGCCGTAACTCATTTTGATAATACTGCAAGATTACAAACGGTTAGTAAGGATTATAATGAAAAATACTCAAATCTTATAAGTTATTTTTATAAACTGACCAAAGTACCTGTTCTTTTAAATACTTCTTTTAATGAAAATGAACCTATTGTTTTTAGACCAGAAGAAGCTTTGGAGTGTATACTAAGAACAGAAATTGATGCTATTTTCATTAATAATTTTTTAGTCGAAAAATTTAATAATCGATAAATTTTAAAGTTTGAGAGACAGTTTTTTCCCAACTAAATTTTTTGTAATGAATATAGCCTTTTTCAATTAAATTATTTTTATAATCTTCTTCAAATAAAACTTTTCTCATACTTTCTTTAATTTCATATTCATCATCAGGATTAAAATATTCTACAACATCTGAATTAATTTCTGATAAGGCAGATCTTTTGGAAATAACCACTGGACATCCCTGAGACATTGCTTCCAAGGAAGTAAAGCCAAAAACCTCACAATACGAAGAAAAAATATAAAATCTTGCATTTTTATAAAGATTAACCAAAAAATTACTATCTAAATCATGTAGAAAAATAATCTCATCTTTTTGAAAATTTAATTCAACAAATTTTTTTATCTCATTAAAGTATTTTTTATCTAGAATTTGAAGAACAAAAACAAATTTCAAATCAATATTTTTTTCTTTTTTAAGTAGTTTAAATCCTTTAAGCATGTTGATGATATTGTGGTATCTCACACAAGATAGAACAGAAACAATATAATTCTTATATTCTAAATTTTTTAAATAAAAATCATTTTTTTTTTTATCTAAAAATTTTTTATCTATACCTAAGTAAACAAAAAAAACTTTGTTTGGTCTAATATTAAGGAGCCTAACTATTTCATTTTTTGCAAATTCAGAATCTACAATTAATCTATCACAAACACGTACTGATATTTCCATTATAAATCTTGTTAAAAAATTTCTTAGAATATTTCCTGGCATTTTAGAAAAATAAACCCAAGGCAAATTTGAATGTAATGCAAGAGTAAACTTTATATTAAATAATTTTAAAGCGATAGGACCTATATTCATAGGAGAAAAAAATTGATTAACTTTCAAAAATTTTAATTCAAAAGGCAAAAAAAATTGCATCCATATAATTCTAAAAAAAATATTTTTTAAAAAATTAGATTTAATGATATATTCTATATTTCGGTTTTCATTTTTAGAAATACTTTTTAGATAATCTTTTGTTATAAAAATATATATTTTATTCTTGATCGTTATGTTGTTTAAATATTCACAAAAATTTAAATTATAAGTTTTTGTACCACTTCCTAAGTTAGTACCAACCATATCTATTGCTGTAATCATATACTAAATTTTTTTTAAATATCTTTTATACCAATTTATAAGTTCAGGGAGTGTATTTGAAAATTTATACTTAGGTTTCCAACCAAAATATTTATTTAATTTTTTGTAATCCATATATTGTACTGATAACTCGCCTTTTGTTTTATTCTTTTTAATTTTTTTGAATACTTTTTTTAGTTGAGATTCTCTATGTGTAAAAATAAATATTTTTTTTACTATTTCTTTGATCTTATGTTTTACGTTTGTTCCAGCATTAAAAACTTCCCCTGAATATTTTTTTGGATATAAATATAAATTTTTAGCCAATAATTTATATAATTCAGTAATATCATTAATATAAATAAAATCTCTTATTGCCTCACCATCACTTCTTAAAGAAAACTTTTTATTCAATAAACACGACCTGATTGCGTCGGGTATAAGAGCGGTAAAATTTAATTGCCCACAACCATATATATTTGCAAATCTTGTTATTATTATAGGTAATTTATATAATTTATTACTTGCGTAAGACTTGGCTATCATATCAGCACAAGCTTTTGATGTATCATAAGGATAATTTGGTTTTAATTCATAGTTTTCTTTGTAGGGCAAACTTTTAAGAGGGTAATCGCCATAAGCTTTATCCGACGAGGCTATTATGATAGATTTGATTTTTCTTTTGCTTTCTCTAATTGTTTCTAAAAGAGTATAAGTGCCTCTTACATTTGTCTCCCATGTTAAATAAGGATATTTTGAAGCTGAACCAACTTCAACTTGAGCTGCTAAGTGAAAACAAATGTCAATTTTATACTTCAGGAATACATTGCTTAGTAATTCTTTATCTGTGATATTGCCAAAAATTAAATCTATTTTTTTATCAATATTTTCATAATATAATAAGCTGTTAACTTTTTTATTCTGAGTCAAACCAATTACATTGGACCCATTATTTACTAAATTTTTTGCTAAATTTGATCCCACAAATCCTGCTACTCCTGATATAAAGATGTTTTTATTTTTCCAAAAAATATTTTTCTTCATTTTATTATATTTGTTGATACTTTTTTTGCTTTTTCTAATTCTGCTAAAGTATTTATTGTTATATGTTTTCCATAATGTTTAAAAGTTTTCATTGATTTTTTTTTTGATAAAAACTTTAAAAAATCTTTGAATTTTTTATACTTATTGAAAAGATTAAAATTATTTTGATTAAAAATAAAATAACCAACATTAAACCAAATATTTAAGGATGGTTTTTCCCTAAAATTGATAATTTGATTTTTATTATCTATATCAAAAATTCCAAAACTTGATTCTAATTGATACGATGCAACTGTAATTTTTTTTTTATTAGATAAATAAAAATTAATATAACTATTTAAGTTTATATCAATTAAAGTATCACCATAACAAACTAATAGATATTTTTTTGAATATTTTGAAATTTTTTTAATTCGATTTATAATATCAGAATTAACTCCAGAATATAAAGTTTTAATTTTTAGATTTTTATATTTTTTACTTATAAAATCATCTATCATCTGGTGTTTGTAGCCTGTAGCAACTATAAAATTATTAATTCTATATTTTTTGAAATAATCAATAATATTTTCTAAAATACTTTTATTTTTAATTTTAATAAGTGGCTTTGGCAATTCTTTGGTTAAAGGTCTTAATCTTAAACCTTTGCCTCCACATAAAATTAATACTGTTAAGTTTTTTTTAAATTTTGAAATTTGATTTTTCATTAATTTTTCATTTTGATAATTTTATTATTTATTTTTTTTAATTGAAAAAAATATTTTAAATCAATTAATCCAGATAAGAAAATTTTAAGGAGATCATTGCTGCTATCTAAATAAACTGTATCTCTTTTAATTAAACTATCTTCATGATTATAAAAATTGTTTCCTCTTAGGCATGAATAAACAAAATTATATCTCTTAAAGGCAACTTTTAATGATTCACTATTCATACTTTTATAATTTCCATAACTAAATGCAAAATGCCTAACATTTATCTTTAAAGACTTTTCGAGAGTTTTCGAACTTTCTATTATTTCCTCTTTTAATCTAGAAGTATTTTTAATCAGACCCAAATTTGCATGCGTCTTAGTATGACAACCAATCACATGTCCTTTTTTGGATAATATTTTCAGATCTTGTATAGACATATTTTTTAATGTTTTGAAATCTTTTGGTCTTACGTGATCTAATATATTTTCTGTTATAAATTTTTGTGATTTCTTATGAGAATCTAATTTTATAAAATTACTAGGTACAAAAAAAATTGCCTTAATATTAAATTTACTCAAAATTTTTTTTTCTACATAAAAATTTGATTTAAAACCATCATCAAAAGTTACTAACAAGTTACGGCCTTTTAAGAGAACTTTTTTGTTTATATGATTTTCGAATTGTTTTGGTGTTATAAATTTCCAATTTTTACTTAAGATCTTAAACTGATTGGCAAGATTTTTAAAATTTTTTTTTTCTACATGATGATAAACTAATATTCTTATTGTATTTTCATTTTTAAAAAAATCAAAAATATAGGAAAATGATAAAATTATTTTTTCAAAAAATTTTATTGAATTGTGGTTAAAATTTATCATTTTTTTAATTTAAAACTTTAAATCTTTTTAGAAATTTTTTTAATGTTTCTTTAAAATTTAATAAAAAAATTAGTAAATATCCTCTTAAATTTAAGGATTTTAGAACTACCGATGAATAAGATTTACTATTTGAGTAATCTTTTTTGTAATTTTCTGATCCAATAGTCAAATCAAAGTAATCAAGTAAATTGGATTTCGAGTCATCGATAATTTTTTTTAATAGAATTTTTCCTGGTGAATATTTGTTAAAATTAACATCATAAACAGGAAAAAGATAATAACATATATTATTATAAACAAATCCTGAATGTGCAGCTATAATCTCATTATTCAACTCCATGTAAGTAATGTATGCTTTCTCATCCATAGCTAAACTTGATAAAATAAAAAAATCTTTATTAAATCTATCTTTAAATAAATTCCAGACTTTTGTTTTGATATATTGCTGAGATTTATGTTGAACAATAAAATTTAGAATTTTTTTTTTTTCATCAATACTTTTAGCTTTTTTAAAATTTAAATTTCCTAATTTTTTTAGTCTATTTGTTTGATATTTAATGTTATCTAGCTCATTTTTTTTTAAATTAAATTCCTTATCTAGTTTAATTCCATAACATTCATTATTTATCTTATTATTTAAAAAATAATAAAAAGGATTTCTTTGGTTAAAAATGTTTTTAGGCTGATTTTGTAAAACAATGCAATCAACGTTTTTAATCTCTTCTAAAACAATTTTCCAAATAAGTTTAAAATCTTCATTGGATATTTCCAGATCTTTAATTATTAAGGGAATATTATAATCTGAGAAAGGAAAGCCTGACCATGATAATATTTTGATTGAGTATTGATTTTTAATATTTAATGGTAATATCATAATTAATTCATTATTTTCATAAATAAGAATTGTATAATTTTTGATTTTATAT
>MDTA01042165.1_pt1 | contig 12178 bp, 13 predicted proteins | sample 811151 | NCBI WGS metagenome assembly MDTA01 (sample SAMN05326648, study PRJNA326480) | marine metagenome | isolation source: seawater | place: Indian Ocean: South | collected 2010
AAAAATAAAATATAAACAACTAATCATAAAAACTTTTTTCATTACTACCTCAATTTTCAATTATCCCCGCCTTAACAAAGAACTTCCCACGCTTCAAAATCAACTCCCTAATTCTTTTATGAATCTTAGCTTTTGGAAAATTCAAACTAATTTCTTCAATCAACTCATCTTGAACAGCTAAAATATTCTTATAAACAAGACTCATTCTCTCTGCAATCGTTCCCTCTTTGATACCGAGTAAGCTCTCCTCTAATGCAAGTCTCTTCTGCCCCACTTTCTCAAATGCAAATGCACCGCCCACTTTAAATAAAAATGACTTTGAAATATTAGGATAAATTGCAGTTGAAATTAAATCATAAAACGGAGAAAGGTCATGCTACTTATCGGTCATAAGAAAAGAAAGGTTCTTAGCGTGACTGTCATTATTTCCAATTAATAAGTTAAAGCAAACCCAATCAAGAAATCGAAATGAACTTTCAATTCTTTTTCTCGCTGTTACGTTCTCAAGCATCAGATTATAAACGTCCTCTAAGTCCGGGCCTCCTTCAGCTTCATACTTTTCATCACTCGTTATACCAATGGCCTGACAAAAGTCCTGCTGATGAAGTCGCTTCACTTGATCACCATCTTTGTTGCGGTCATATCTTTCAATCACAAAAAGAGGATGTTCTCCTTCGATTATTTGAACCTCAGGAACATTCATTCCTATTCTAGCCCTCATCACTTCCGAATATATGTGTTTTTCATGTATTTTTAATTATTTTATTGATTTTGGTATTTCGAATTTCTTCCGAGTGTAGCAGGTGTAACATGAGAGCAATAATCGACATAATTTTAGCAGTAATTTTCTCCCTAACTCTTGGCTCCGGAGCACTTAAAGTGTTTAACACAAAAATGAAAAAGGAAGCCCTAATCAAAGTACAAAAAGGGCTTCCTTCACTAGAAAGTTTTACGAAGAAACTTACAGCTAAGCACCATTAGTGATTGCTATCCTGTGAACCACAGTGAGGCATATTTGGAGCATATGGGTTATGAACCTTTGCCATCTTACTGCTATTTTGTACCCATTTCTTTTTAACCATCGGGCAAGAATAGGCATTATACTTTGATCCCACGTCATACTTATTAACAATATGAATCAGCGCCATAGAAACGAGATGATAATTCTTATTATTTGCCTCTCTGTCATTTGAAGCTTTAATTTCATTTAGTTTGCCTTTTGAGAAGTCTAAAAGCTTTGCAACTTCTTTGTCTTCAATAGCATCAATTGCTTTTTTTAGTTTCATGGCATTTGATTCAACGGCTTTAGCATCATACTTGAAAAATGAACTGTGGAGAGCCTCATTCGCTTCCAGAGCTAATACTATCGATTTTTTTGCAGCTTCGCTCAGGGATTTTCGATCCCCCTTCTTCATCTTAGAATGATCCATTTTGCTATGATCATGACTTCCATGAGTATCAGAAGCATAACTTTCCATTCCAAACAGCCCAAGAGCAACAACACTTAATACTAAGAATGATATCTTTAATGATAATTTCTTTTCACAATTAGGACACATAATTTTCTCCTTGTTCTAATATTATTCTTCTATGTTCAAAATATGAATAAACAACAGGTACAATAAATAATGTAACAAGCTCAACGAGCATTCCACCAAGAGTCGGAATTGCCATTGGTTTCATCACTTCACTTCCTGTACTTGTTGACCACATAATAGGGATTAATGCGACAACAGTAGTAGTTGTTGTCATAACGAGAGGCCGTATTCTTCTTGAGCCAGCTTCAATAATACACTCTTTTAATCCATCCCAGTCTTTAGGATTGTGAGTCTTTATAGCTTCTTGGAGGTAGGTCATCATAACGACCCCATCATCAACTGCAATACCAAAAAGTGCGATAAATCCAACCCATACAGCAACAGAAGTATTAAAGCCACCAACCCAAAGAAGAATCAACCCTCCCGCAAATGCAATAGGAACAGCACTAAAAATAATTCCAGCGTTACGAAGATTTTTGATCCCAAAATATATAAGAAACAAATTGATAATTAGGGCAATTGGCACAAGTATCATTAATCTATTATTAGACCTTACCTGACTCTCATATTGTCCTGCCCAAACAATTGAATAACCTTTAGGTAGTTCGACATTCTTTTCAATATGCTCTTTTGCGTCTTCCACAAAACCAATTAAATCTCTTCCTTGAACATTTAAAAGAACAAGTGATCTAAGCATCCCATTTTCAGATTGAATAGCAGCAGGGCCTGTGACAATTTGAATATCCGCCAGTTCTGATAGTGGAATATGTTGACCTAGTGAGCTTGGAACTAACACCTTTTTTAACTCATCAATACGATCTCTAAGCTCTTTTTTATACCTAACTCTTATTGGATATCTTTCTCGTCCTTCATAGAACTGACCTATGGTCATTCCACCAACTGCTGTTTGAAGTATCTTATTTATAGTCCCAGTATTAATCCCATATCTACTTGCGGAAACTCTATCAATATCAAATTCGATATAAGGTTTCCCTGTAATCTGCTCAGCATAAACCCCGTATGCACCTTTAATCTTCTCTACTTCTTTTCCAATTTTAGCAGCAAGGCTCTCTAACTTTTTTAAATCATCACCAAATATCTTAATTCCAATTTGAGTTTTAATTCCTGTTGAAATCATAGCTATTCTATTTTCAATTGGAAAAAGCCATGCATTTACTAGACCCGGAACTTGAAGTTCTCCGTCAAGCTCACTCATAATGTCATAAATAGATACACCATCAGGCCACTCATCTTCAGGAATAAGCTTTACTACTGTCTCAAACATCGCCACAGGAGCAGGATCAATGGCCGTATTAGCTCTACCGAGCTTACCAATGGCGTTAGCAACTAAAGGGTGTTCCTTTAATTTTTTATCAGTGTAGGCCAATAGCTCTCTAGCTTTTGTCATACTCACGTCTGGAGTTGTAACGGGCATATAAAGTATTTCACCTTCATTTAAAGAAGGCATAAATTCTTTACCTAGTTTTGAAAAGGCAAACATACCCAGCAAAAATATTATTGTTGGGAAAATTACAAATATCTTTCTATTTTCCAGCATCCAATTCAAAGCGGGTCTATAAGTATCAACTATAAGTGAACTTACCTTATTTTTTTCTATTGGTTTCAATTTTCCTTTTAAAAGATATACAGAAAGTGCAGGAACTAAAACAATTGCAACAACCACTGAACCAAACATGGCCAGTGTTTTAGCCCAAGCAAGTGGTCCAAAAAGTTTCCCTTCACTTCCTTCCAATCCAAAAACGGGGAGAAAGGTAACGATTGTTGTAGCAACGGCCGTTAATATCGCAGGGCCTACTTCACGAGCTGATCTAACAATAATCTCGATCCTCTCCTCTTTAGATGCATCAGGTTTTTCTGCAAGGTGAGAATAAATATTCTCTGTCATGATTATCCCCATATCAACCATAGAGCCAATGGCAATAACAAGACCTGATAAGCTCATAACATTTGAATCAATGCCTAAGAACTTCATTAATATAAAACTAATCCCAACTCCAAAAGGCAAAGTAAGGGAGACTAAGATTGATGATTTGAAGTGAAGTAAAAAAAGTAAAATCACAATCGCTGTTATTATAATTTCCTGACTTAATGCCGAATAAACTGTTCCAATAGTTCTTTCAATAACTTCTGTTCTATCGTAGAAAGGCACTAAGCGAACTCCCTTTGGAAGTCCTTGCTCTACTACTTTTAATCGATCCTTAACATTATCTATAACTTCTTTTGGGTTTTCACCAAATCGCATAGTGACAACACCACCGACTGACTCAACTCCGTTTTTATCAAGTGCTCCTCTTCTAAAGCCGGGGCCAATATTTACACTTGCTAAATCCTTTACCCTAATTGCTGAGTTATTCTTAACTCCAACGACGACATTCTCTATATCAGCAATACTCTTAAAAAAGCCTTTACCTCTAACAACAAACTCTCTATCTCCATCTTCAACAACTTCAGCTCCAACATCTATATTACTATTTTGAATTGACTTAATGAGTTTTGAAAAGTGAATGTCAAATGCAAATAATTTATTTGGATCTACATCAATTTGATATTCTTTTACAAAACCACCAATACTTGCTACTTCACTTACACCTTCGACTCCTTGAAGTAGATAGCGAACATAGAAGTCTTGAATTGATCTTAGCTCGGCAAGCGATTTTGGTTTTATTGAGTCTTTATTATTCTCTATGGTATACCAAAAAACTTGTCCTAGCCCAGTTGCATCTGGTCCCATTTTAGGTACTACACCGGTTGGAAGCTCTGATGTAGCTGTGGATAACTTCTCTAGGACTCGGCTTCTACTCCAATAAAAATCAACTTCATCCTTAAAGATCACATAAATTATCGAAAAGCCAAATGCTGATGTTGCTCGAATATTTTTAACGCCAGGTATACCTTGCATCATTACACTTAGAGGGTATGTTACTTGTTCCTCAATATCCTTAGGTGATCGACCTGCCCATTCGGTAAAAACAATTTGCTGATTTTCTCCAATATCCGGTATCGCATCAATTCTAGCAGTTTTAAGACTGAAAATTGACAGCAATGCTATAAAGACAAACCCTATAACTACAACTGCACGATTACGAATAGATAATTCTATTAAATTCTGAATCATAGTTTGCCCTTAGTGATTGTGACCTGAAGTTTTAGGCTCTTTCATATCTTCGTAGCCACCAAAAAGTTGTGCTTGAGCATCAAGTAAGAAGTTTCCTTCAATCACGACTTCTTCACCTTCCATGAGTCCATGTTTAATTTCAACGTAACCTTCAGATTCATATCCTGCATTAACAGTTTTTGCCTGAAAGTTCTTTCCAGAAACCTTGACCCAGACGACTTTTCTTTTACCTGTATCAATCACTGCTGTTCTTGGTACAACAAGTGGCATTCCTTCTATATCCACATTTAGAACTGCGTTTGCAATCATTCCCGGCTTTAGCTTACCTGAAGCGTTTTCAATAGTAGCTCGAACCTTTAATGTTCTTGATTTTTTATCAAGGACAGGATTTACAAAATCAATTTCACCTACGAGTTTTTCACCCGGAATAGCTGTAAACTCTAAGTCTACTTGTTGTCCGATTTTAATTAATGATGAATCGTGCTCATATACATCCATTTCAACCCATACATCCGCAAGGTCTGATAGTTCAAAGAAGTTCTGTCCTTCTTTAAAATATTTACCAACTGTTGCATTTCTTACTCTGACAATACCTGTTGCATTGGAGTAAATAGTTATCTGCCTTGGTATTTTTCCTTTTTTATACCATTTTTCAAATTGAAAACTTTTAATCCCCCAAAGCTTAAGTCTCTCAATACTTTGATTAAGCATGTCCTTAAATTCTTTACTCTTACTTTTAGTGTAGCTTTTTCTGGCCAGTAGATATTCTTCACCAGCAGTAATAAGCTTTGGACTATATAAATCAATTACAGGGTCACCAACTTTAACCATACTCCCTGTTGATTTCACATAGACCTTTTCAACTCTCCCCCCAATTCTTGCAGGTATATTACTTTCTTTTTCTTCAGATTGAAGAACAGAACCAAGAAGTCTAATTTTCTTAGTCATCTTCATCGAAGTAACTGGAAAAAAATCAGGACTAAAATGTTTTAACTGAGCTTTTCTGAGCTTTACCTTGGCAACAACTTTAGCTGCTTTATTTTCCTTAGGTTTCATTACCATAGGGGTTCCATCCATTGGACATACATCTTCTGATTCACTTGTTACATCTGGAAAGTCTTTACACTGCCAAATGTCTTTTTCAGGAGCAACAGTAGTGACTTGATCATCCTCATCATCATCAATCTCAATTTTCGTTAAGTTCATATGACAAATAGGACATTTCCCGGGCTTATCCTCTTTTATTTGAGGGTGCATTGAGCAAGTATAATAAACCTTTGACTTTGATTGACTGTGTCCATCTTTAGAAGTCGTAGACTTACTAGCATCTTCATTTTGGCAAGAGACACCTAGAGTAAGTATCGAAATTAAAAATAGTACTTTTATTAGTTTACTCATTTAAAGGTTCTCCTTTGACATACTTTAATGTTGCTCTTTTTATATCCCTTTTGGCTTCGAGCATAACTTTGTTCATGAGAATTTTTTGTAGTTTTAGTTCACTTTGAAGTAACTCAACATAAGTAGAGTTACCAAGGCCATAAGACTTAGCAGTTATTTCTCTTGAATTACGAGCAAATTTAATCGTTTTCTCTTTTAAAATACTCAATTCCCCTAAAAGTTTTTCTATCTCTTTACGGAGTACTGAGATATCTCTATTTTTTTGCCTCTTATAGTTTTCAAAGTTTTTTACCGCCATATATTTCTCTTGAACAGCTTGCCCATGTTTAGAATACTTTTCTCCAGAAAAAGGTAGAGGAAAACTAATAGCAGCTCCAACAAAGTCTCCATTTCCATCAGTATCGGATCTTTTTGTGTACCCTAAAGAGACTGTTAAGTCTGGAACATAGTTCTTCTTAGAAGCACTTAATGCCAAGTCTTTTGCCTTTAGCTTTTCTTTTAAACTAAGCTCCTTATTATCTTTTAACTTATCTGAACTCGTTTTTAGAGACTTCCAAGGTATAGAAGCCGTTTTAATATCAGCAGTTCCTATTAGATACTTTAAGCGATCATCTATTTGTGACAGTTCGTATTTCTTATTGTTTAACTCACTTTCAATTTCAGACTTTCTAATTTGAATATCAAGAAGTGCTTGCTGAGAAGTTTTTCCTGTAGAGTACAATCTTTTACTAACTTTAAGGATTTTTGAAATCCATGTATTGTTCTCTTTTAAAATCTCTAACTCTTCAGATACTTTCCTTTTGATAATCAATATTTCCCAAAAAGCCTTAGTGAGAGCTTCTTTCTTATCATCTGCTTCAAATTGATATGCATTTGAAAGAGATTTGAAGGCATCTTCAATATTCCCATACTTTGTCGTTAAAGCTATCTTCTGTGAAACTCCAAACTCAATTCCAGTCATAGGTGTTTGATCATCTTTTAAACTATCCTTTGGAAAGTTTTTGGCAGCGATTTTAAACTTTGGGTCACCCCATGATCCTTTTAACTCAGCTTCTTCGCTTAAAGCTTTTGATTTAAACCTAACTGAATCAACACTCTCATGGGACTGAAGAGCTTTTATAGCCTTTTCAAATGTAATGGCCTTAGCTTCCATCGAACTAATAAAAAATAAAACAACAAAGTATTTCATCATTTTAGCAACTCTTTTGATTCTCTTATCCATTTATCAACCTGTTTTATTTCATCTTTAGTTAGTTTTTTATCTCCATGCATAATGAGATAGCGAAATGGTGGCATGGAATTATTGTTAACAGACTTACCAATAGCATCTAAATCTTTTAGCGGTGTCTCGTGGCTTATGAAAGGAAAGTCTTTTGAAAAGTCTAGGTGCTTCTTTGACTCCTTTATATCACTATCAATTAGCTGCTTTACTCCAGGAACTTTATAATACCAAGGGTAGTTAGTTGTATTTCCATGACAATCAAAGCACGATTTTTTAAATATAGGCTTAACTGTCTTAATATAGAGCTTATTAATTTGGGTATATTTCTGCTTAAGTTCATTATCTGCGCTAGCTACAGGTTGAATTTCTTTCTTCATTTCAGAATGATCCTCATCACCATGGCCCCATGAAGGTAAGGAAGAGGTGCCTAAAATTAAAATTAATATCAACCTATGCATAAGAGTCCCCCATTAAAAGTATCTTCACTACCTATTACGAAAGGCAGCCACTATTTGTGACAAAAAACTTACTTTTTTAATAAAACTATTGTATTTTTAAATAGTTATACCCCCGTGGGGTACTTTTGAAAAGCTTTTGTCACAAAATAGGCATACTCGTCGTAATAAGAGGTAGAGGATGGAAAATCCATTTTCACATTTAGAAGATACTAAGCTCATGGAGCTTTATAAGAACGGTGAGAATATGGCCTTTGAAGTAATATATTTACGACATAAAGATCGAGTTTATAGCTATCTAGACAAAAGGCTGTCTGACAAGAATGTTATCGAAGATATATTTCAGAATATTTTTGTTAAGTTTCATAACTCACGCCATTTATATAGCTCAGAGCACCCACTTTTAAAGTGGATATATACAATTTGTAGGAGTGAATTACTCGACTCTGTTAAGAAGAGTCGCAAAATAAAGCTCGTTTCTATAAATGAAGATCAACTCATTTGCGAAACTAAGGAGATCGACGATAAAATCGATCTCGACTCTGTTAAGTCACTTTCTGAAAAGGAGAAACTGGCAATCAAGTTACGTTACTACTCAGAAGAAGATTTTACTGACATTTCTAAGGCATTAAAAACTTCAGAGGCTAATTCGAGAAAGTTAGTTTCAAGAGGTATAAAAAAACTCAAAGCTAAGTTAATAGGAGAAGCGAAATGATTGATCCTAACAACAAAGACAATAAGGACTTCTTGGATTTTATGAACTCTAAAGGAGTTAACCCGCCAGAAGAGTTGAGCAATAGAATTTTAAACTTTGTTAAAGCTGATCTCGATCCATCCCATAAAACTGTTTTTTCTAAACTATTAGGTATTCAAGCCTTTATTGGAGCCCTTACTCTTACTTTTTGTCCACAGTTTAGTCTTAGCCTAACGAATAATTATGAACTATTTCATTACTTTCATCATAAATTTGGTGAGAATATCTGTATGGCCATTTGCGGATCAATTTTTATTGGAAGTGGTGCTCTCTTTGCAGCGTACATATTAAAATCTAGTGAAGTAAGGAAAATAAAAGAATCAAGAATTCTTTATTATACTTCTATTTCAATAATCGCTCTATCTAGCTTTATTATACTAGGCTCTGAAGTATACTTAAGTCTTGCTCTGTATTGGTTAGTGGGTGCAACGATTGGAGGACTATCAGTATTTGAGCTGAGCAGGGTCGTTAGAAGACATGTTTTTCATTATTAAGACTTAGATGATTTCTTAATCAACTCCATGATCTCATTGATTTTCTCTTCTGCATCTTTTTTAGAGCCTGACTTTACTGCATTCAACAAACAATGATTTGCGTGCCCTTCAAGGATTTGAAGCTCAAGTCCCTTTAGAGCACTTCTAATTGCCTTGATTTGGGTAAGTATATCTACACAATACTTACCTTCTTCAATCATACCTTTAATGCCTTTTACTTGACCTTCAATTCTATTAACTCTTGCTAAATGTGATTTGTGATCAGCACCTTTTTTTTCCATAACTTACTCTCTAAAACCTTATTTTAATTCCAAAGCCAACAGAGTCATTGCCTTCATTATCTGAAGATAGATTAGCCTAACGCTCCGCATCGCGCCATTAATACCCTATACCCCTATATTTTATACATACCCCATCAGGGTAAATCTCAATACAAGTATCTGAAATTAGATAATATTCTTAATTCTAAGACTATTGGAAACAACAGAAATACTACTTAATGCCATAGCGACACTTGCTAAAACAGGAGGCATCATAGGCCCACCGAAAATAACAAGAACACCTGCTGCAATTGGAATCAATAATGTATTGTAGACCATTGAAAGGAAAAGATTTTGTTTAATAATCTTCATAGTCCCTTCAGACAACTCAATAAACTCTAGTGCCTTTGAAAGATCACCCTTTACAATTGTAACGTCTGAAGCATTTATGGCCACATCAGTACCAGTTCCCATCGCCATTGAAAGGTCAGCCTTTGCTAATGCAGGAGCATCATTAACACCATCCCCAACCATAGCGACAGTCTTACCACTATTTTGAAGCTCTTCTAGTTTAGTTGATTTTTCAAGGGGAAGAGCATTTGCTATAAAATGATCAATGCCTAGTTCTTTGGATACAGCTTTAGCAATAATCTCATTATCACCTGTTATCATCCAAGTTTCTATGCCACGTTCTTTAAGTTGCTCTATTGTATGCTTGGAAGAGTCTTTGATTTTATCTCCAACTATAATTGAACCTACATGCTTCTTATTTTTTGAAATAAACACAAAGCTTCCAACTTGGTCTGTCATAATATTGTTATCAAGAAACACATTATTTTCATTTAATAATTTCTCATTTCCGATTAAATAGTCACTTTCATCAATTTCAGCTTTTAAGCCCTTCCCTTTTACTATCTCAAAGCTATCTGGTTCTTCTAGTTCAATCCCTTGTTCTTTAGAGTAGTTCACAATGGCTTTAGAAAGAGGATGTTCAGAAAACTGTTCAATTGATGCAACTTCTTTCAAAATAGCTTCATCACTATCTTTTATATTCACTTCAATTACAGAAGGTTTTCCTTCAGTTATAGTTCCAGTTTTATCAAATATAATCGTATCAATCCCAATTGCTTTTTCAATGATATCTCCACCACCAATCAATAAACCTTTTAAGGACGCTCTACCAGTAGCAACGACTACAGCAGTTGGTGTCGCTAGTCCTAAAGCACATGGACAAGCGATAACAAGAACAGCAATAAAGTTAGAAACTGAATTTCCCCAAATGGGCATAGGGCCTAGAAAAAACCAAGATAGAAATGTAACAATTGAGAAAACTATTACTACAGGAGTAAAAACTGAACTTATCTTGTCTGCATATTTTTGAATTTCTGGTTTAGAGTTCTGTGCCTGTTCTACAAAATTAATTATTTGCGACAGGAAAGTATCATTCCCTACTTTAGTTGCTCGATACTCAATAACACTGTCACCATTTATTGTTCCTGTAAAAAGTTGATCCCCAGCTTGTTTTGTCACAGGAATTGGTTCACCAGAAATCATAGATTCATCAATCGCTGACTCTCCTTTGATAATTTTACCATCAACAGGAAACTTTTCTCCAGGCTTCACCCTAATAACATCACCAACTTTAACATCTTCTATCTTAACTTCTCTTAACTCTCCATCAGTTATAAGCGTCGCATTCTTTGAACTTAGCTGAAAAAGGGAGTTTAGGGCCTCTGTAGTCTTTCTCTTCGCTTTTTCCTCAAAGTATTGTCCTAAGTAAACAAAAGAAATAATAAAACCGACTGCTTCAAAATAAACTTTTTGGGTAAGCCCCATTTGAACTGAATATTCAGAGAAAATAGTTATAAAAAAACTATAAAGAAAAGCAGCTGTAGTCCCAAGCCCTATAAGAGTATTCATATTAGACTTTCCACTTTTTAAGAAGTGAAGAAGAGATTTTTGAAACTTTAATCCAACCCATCCCCATATAGGAACACATAAGGCCAATTGCAAATACCAATTTACATCTTTAGAAGGCCAGCCTTTTAGAGGCCACATTGCCAAAGCAAATATCATAATTGCTAAAACGATTGAAATCACAAACTTAGAAAAGTTCTCATCAATTTTCTCTACATTAGTAGCCACTTTTTCATCATCAGCTATTGAGTAACCAAGAGACTTGATCTTCTCGATAACTTTATCTCTAACGTTATTGTCCTGTACTTCAAATTTTCCAGTTTCAACAGCAAAATTGACACTAGAGCTGATTACACCATCTAAGGATGCAACTTCCTTTTCAATTGAGCTGGCACAACTGGCACAGCTCATTCCCCCAACTTTAAGAGAAATCGTTTCCATATTATGCCTTTTTAATACTCTTTACACTAAAACCAAGCTCTATTAAATCATTTCTGACCTTCATATTTGAAAGATCATCACTACCGATAATCAGAACTTTTTGATCTTCTAAATTGACTTTGATTTCCTCAATATTATCAATCGATTGAAAATGCCCGGTTATTTTATTTACACAACCGCCACAATTCATACCTTCTACTTCTATATTCAATGTTTTCATATTGACCCCCATATACCCCCGCAGGGTATATTAGTTTTTACATTAAATCAAGTGCATTTTATTTTAACAAGTCCAAACACTTAGTTATCCCTCGAATATTTATCCCAGACTTGCGAATATAAATCTGCATTGTCTTTAAATCTTTCCATCCCCCCATGGACATGACCTTGATAGGCTCAATTCCTTTTGAAAGCATGATCGTGGCCCAAGATGCTCTTAGGTCATGAAAACGAATTAAGGGAAGGTCTATTTCTTTTAGGAAGAGCTTTAAATATTTAGCCTGCTCCCCTGTCTCCCATCCCTGAACTCGTGGAAGAACAAATTCATTAGTCTTATTTTTATA
>MDTA01215684.1_pt1 | contig 12176 bp, 12 predicted proteins | sample 811151 | NCBI WGS metagenome assembly MDTA01 (sample SAMN05326648, study PRJNA326480) | marine metagenome | isolation source: seawater | place: Indian Ocean: South | collected 2010
AAATGGAGAATTTTATGAATTGGGAGAAAATACTTATTATTGGTCTTCTACAAGCAGAGTAGAGTTCAATGCTGATGCATGGATAAGATGGTTATTTAATGAATATAGTTTTGCTTCAAGAGCTGGCTCACTTAAACAATCTGGTCATTCCATCCGCTGTGTAAAAGATACTGACAATTAATGCATTTATAGTAATCTAATGCATCACTTTTCCAAATAAATGCTATCAAAATAACCTTTAATGACACCCTGACATTAATTTTTCTGCAACTATGTCTTACCGAAGAGAATGGCATGGTTTTTGCTATATAATAAGTAGAGGTATAAAGGTAGAAATATTAATATCTTTATCAAGAGCACTAGAGTTTCTAGCGCCTTTTAGTACAACCTTTCAAATGGCCCTAGAAGTTAATATTCAGGCCCTCCAGGATTAATACCCTGGCTCTTAAACGAGGAGGCTACAACAAATGGATATTAACCGTAATACTGGAAGATAACGTAAATCTTCACTTACATATGCTCTTTTGACTACATAAAAAGCTGAACCTTACAGTAAGTACAGAACCATCCTACCTTACGCGCAATAACCTTGATCTGTTGATCCTTGATGTTAGTAGTATGAATGAATTGCATGTAAGATTTAAATGCATGATTAAGTTCAATGGATAATGCCTTCTTATTAAAGATGCATTCATATTCAAGTTGCTTAAGCTTTAACTGTGCAGCTTCTTTTGAATAGCCTGCAAAGCATCTAATACGCTTTCCATGAATAGTAGCATTGATATAGTATGAAATACCTTTAGCATTCTTTCTTGTGTAAATGGTGGCCATAGTTCCCTCCAGTTTGTCACGGAGGTGTCACTTGGCTTGGTAGCTCAGTTGGTAGAGCAGAGGACTGAAAATCCTTGTGTCGGTGGTTCAATTCCGCCCCGAGCCACATAAAACCCTGTCTTTAGATGGGGTTTTTTGTTTCCATTCAAATAATGTCAAAAAGGTTCAATTAATACCCCATTTGGGACACAATTTATAGGGACACATGGACTTTTTGGATTTTTTAAGGATAGCGACAGGGGTGCAGGTGCCGATCAAATCTATACTTCAGTTTTTCCCACCTAGTTGTATAATAAACTATATTGAATTAAATTAGTTCGTATTCAAACCATTTATAACTACTAACAAATATTTTATGGTAGAAGCGCATACAATTACAATTAAAGATATAGATATATTCAAAGATGTTAAGCATATAGTTCGGACTCATGATTTGACGCGAGATCTTATGCAACCATTAATGAATGTATTTTTTATAGATAGATTTAGAAAAGAAATAAAATTTAATGCCTCTAGTCATAAGGCTCAGATTAAAAGAGACCTCGATGGGTTTAGATGGCTCCATCAACGCAAAGATCATTATGAAATTCAATTTAAGACTAAAGAGTGGATCAAGCAGTTAGAATGGGAACTAAGTTTAGATTATAGAGGACTTGATAAAACTAAAAGTATTCGTTGGTTTTTATATCTATTGTTCATGGATATGGAGAAACTGAAGTATCCAGTTAGGAAACAAAATGAAGTTTTTGGAGATATACTGAGCCATCTTGGTCAACATGTTGATGATGTAGCAGAGAAAAGGCGTAACATATTAGAAGAGTTTAAGAAGGAGAAATGAAACTAGGATTAAAAAATTATGTATTTGTTCTATCATTATTATTGTTTACTGGATGTGCTGGTATGTATCCAGTAGAAAAAGGCACTTCATTACAAAAGATTATTGAAGTAGATAATATGACAAAAGATGAGATCTTTCTTAAGACAATTGAAATGCAGTGGTTTACAGCGGATTATAAAACATTTAACAATTCTGGGTCTGGATATGCTGGTGATAAAATTATTGGAAATGGAGAAATAAGTCATTTTTATAATTTTAAAGGAGGTGGAGCAGTCAAATTTTCTGTAATAATAGAATTAAAAGAATTAAAAGAAGGTAGGGTGAGAATAAGTTTGTCAAATTTTACATCCTATACTAGTGGTACTTATGGAGTTTTTGTAGCTGGCAATTTAATTCAAAGTGAATATGATAGAGCATTGCCAAATTTAAATAGGTTAATGGATGATTATGCAGTTTACATTAAAAGCCCTCCCCTTTATAATGATGATGATAGTTGGTAAAAAACAAAAATAATAAACGATTTATAGGAGGAAAAATGATAAGAGATAAAAGAGATTTTATAAAGATGGTGATGTAGATGAACAAGTTGATATAAATCAAGATGGTTATCTTAATGTAACAGACATTATAGATATAGTAAACATCATCCTTGAAAATAATTAATTATCATTCAAAGTAAATATTCTTATCATAAGTTGATTCACTTCTAAATCGTGCTTCAACTATTGCCAGTCTTTTGTCTAAAGATATTAACTAACTTTTTATGAGATTCAAATGCCAATTCAGGTAATGAATTAACATTAAAAAACTGAACTTCAGATACATCATCACCTGCTTTTAATAAACTCCAATCTTCAATTTCCATTGTCATACCAATAAGCAAAACGTCACCAAAAACTGTATTAAAGTGAGAACAAATACCTACGAACTCACGAACTCTTCCCCTTAAATTAGTTTCTTCATAGAGCTCTCTCTCTGCTGCCTGCTGAATGGTTTCATTGAGCTCCATAAAACCTCCTATTAAGCCCCACATACCCTTAGCAGGGCTAAGAGCTCTTCTGCCTAATAGCATTTGATGACCTTTCATACAAATTAATGTAGCCGTTGGCTTAGGATTTTGATAGTGAATTGTTTTACACTTTTCACAATGAAACCGCTTGTTGCCATCAATATAACTAAAAATGTTTTTATTCGCGCATTTACTACAATATTCCATATTTAAATTTTATTAATTAGATGTATATTATAAAATATGAACTTTAAATCTAAATTCATTATAAGTATCTTAATTACTTTACTTCAATTTAGCTGTACAAAATCCATTGAACCAATAGTTGAAAAAGAACAAAAGAAGGTTCCAAACTGGGTAAAAAATGTTCCCAATTCAAAACACTATTGGTACGGGGTTGGAGTATCAAACAAAATAGAAAATTATAACTATAGAGAATTAGCAATAAAAAATGCTTCAAATGAAATTGCAACGCAAATAAAAGTAAATATTTCTTCCAAAATTGAAAGTCAAATAACCCAAAATAATTACGAGATTAATGATTACTTTAATAAGCAAATTTATACGCAAGTTGAACAAGAACTTCCTGGCATAGAATTATTAGAAAGCTTTGATGATGGAACCTACTACTATGTTCTATCAAAGTTATCAATAGTAAAGTACAATTCTTTTATTAATGACCAAAGGCAGAATGCTATTAAAATTGCAATTGAAAATATAAAAAATTCTGAAAAATTTTCCTTCCAATCACCTCAACTTCTAATTGATGCGTTTTCACAAATTTCACCTTATATGGAAGTTCCAATTCAAGTTAATTATCCTGATGTAGAAACTGTAAAGAAAAATTTATTTTCAATAATAATCTATAAAATGAATGAGTATCTAAATAGATTTCAGTTAAATTTGCTTCAAGGTGAGATTGACGCAACAACTAGAAATAATAAAGTAATTAAATTTAGAGTCAAATGCATTGATAATTTAACTGATGAGCCAATTCAAAATATTCCCCTTATTGGCAAAATGGAAGGAAGTGAAATAGACTTTAAATCGATAACCGATAAAAATGGCATTGCAGAATTTTTCATTCAAAAATTAAAATCTAAAAATTCAGTTCAAAGAATAAACATTAAAATTGATGAAAAAAATATTATAACTCAAAAAATACTACCATCTCATAATATTCAATCTCAAGTAACCCAAATTATTAATGTTAAAGGGCCAATTATTTTCTGTGATATTTCTGAAAAAAATTTAGGAAAAAATCTAAATGTCCCATGTGTGGAAAATACTCTAAAAGAACAGCTTGTTAAATTTTATGGAGCAAGATTTATTGCAGATGAAAATAAAGCTCATCTGATCATTAAAGGCCAATTTAAAACACAATCTAAAGGAGAACCATATAAGTACTCTGAAAATTCTCCTGCTATGTACAATGCTTATGCAGAATTAGAATTTAATATTTTTGATAATGAAAACATCAAAGAGCTTTATTCAAAAACAATTAATTCAAATGGTGCAAGCTACATTAACTTTGAAGACGCAGGTAAGAAAGGTTGTGAAAAATTAAGTGAAAAAATTAGCAAAAGTGTTTTTGAGGAAATTGTAAAAGCATTAGAATAAAATTAAAATTCTTCTTTATGTGTTACAGAACCATCGGAATCATGAAAAATCCATTCACCTGTTTTATTGCCATTTGAATATTGTCCTTTAAGCCAAATTTTTCCTTCTTGATTGTAAAGAATAGTTGGGCCATCTTCTTTCCCGTTTTTAAAGCAGGTATGATCACTTTTTTCACCATTCTTCCAATATCTAATATAATCTCCCTCTCGTTTATTTTTAACTATAGTCTGCTTAGTTTTTAATTTGCCAGATGAGTAGTACATATAATCAACATATGAATTTTCATCTATAAAAACTCTTTTATTTTTAGGAGTTCCATTTTCCCAAGTTTCAAGAATTTTTTCTTTATTATTTTTCATAATAAAATGGCCTTTGATTGTTTATTTAATTTACCACAGAAAAAAAAATGAAAAGATTACATTATGTAACAAAGATTAGGAAATATTTAAATATATTCATTGTTTATATTTAATCATTAAAATAAACCAAAAAAAATGTTTTCATTTAGGTACTTTAAACTTTTTTTACTTTTTATATTTATCTCCTGCTCTGACTTGTTTTTGTCTGAAGTAGATGAGTGTGGAATACCTGGAGGTGATAATACTTCCTGTATTGATGAATGTGGAGTACTAAATGGAGATGGTATCCCTAAAGGTTATTGTGATTGTGAGTATAATATAATGGGGTGTGATGGAGAATGTGGAAGTGAAAAAATATATGATATCTGTGGAATATGCAATGGATCATCAATGAATGAATCTGATTGTAATTGTGAAAACATTTTAGAAACATTAGACTGCTTGGGAGAATGTGGAGGAACCGCAGTAATTGATGAGTGCGGAGTATGTAATGGAAATAATTCTACTTGTACTGGCTGCATGATATTTGGATCAGATAATTATTCTCCTAATTTTATTTTTGGAGATAATGAAATTTGTAGTATAGATTACAACTCATCAATACAAACCGTACTTGATAATCATTGTGTATCTTGTCATGCTGGTTCATATGGTGTGAATTTGGAATCATTTTCTAATCTAATGAGTGAAAATATTATTATTCCAGGAGATTCAACTAACAGTCTTTTATGGAAAGTTATCAGTGGAAATAGTGGCTATCCAATGCCTCCAACTTATACCTTGGACAATCTAAGTATTCATAAAATTGCTTTATGGATCCAATTTGGAGCTAATCAATAAAATATGAAAATTATATTAATAATTTTATTTTTTTCCTTTTCTTATAGTGAAGATAAAATATCAACAAAATCTTTTAATTATTCATCTGTTGATTCATTGCCAAATAACATGCCATTTTCAAAAAAAATTTTTTGGGGAAAGCAGGGTCTATTTAGAACATTAAATCTAGCGCCTAAATCACGAATTCAAGAATTAAATCTCAGATATGAAATGCTTCAACTTCATCAAAAGTTAGGACTTATTAATTTAGGTTTAATGGGAGTACAAATGTATTTAGGAAGTGACATGTATAATAATGGAAACAGAAATTACTCTTCATCTCATCGTTATTTAGGTTATTCTACATTTTCAATTTATATGACCACTGCTGGATTGCAATTTTTTGCACCTCCTGCATATAGATATTCGAAAGGGTATTCATCAATTAAAATTCATAAATATTTATCATATGTCCATTTTATAGGAATGTGGTTTATTCCAATAAGTGGGTACTATACTGCTCAATACCCAAATGATCCAAAGCCTTACAGAATTCACAGAAATATTAGTTCAATAACTTTTAGTGCATATACTCTGGCATTTTTAGTTACTTTATTGCCATGAAAATAATAGCTTTATCACTATTTATAAATTTTATTTTTTGTGACTACAAAATTGACAATTCAAGCAGTAAAGTAAAATACTATGGAGTTCATCCATTACATGAGTGGTCTGGAACTAGTTCTTCAATAATAATATCTACAAACTGTAATGAAAAAAATACAATTTGTGATTTAATATTTAAAGTCCCAATAATATCTTTAAATAGTGGAAATGATAATAGAGATAGTAATATGCTGAAACATTTAAATGCTTTTACATATCCAGAAATTATTTTAGAGAAAAAGAATGTTGAAATAAAAGAGTACAGCAACTCAAATATTGATTGTAGCTTGACTATAAATGGAAAAACAAAAAAAACTAGTATACCACTAACCGTTAAAAAAACGACTTCTACAAAATATGTTATTTCATCAAGATTTAATATTTCTCTTAGCGATTATGAAATAGAACTACCAAAACTACTGTTTATTCCAATTGAAGATAAAATAAATATTAATGTTAGATTAACAGTTGAAGATTAAACAATCAGGTTTCCAACTAATTAGACATCATCTTAAGCTTTATAAATTAACTTTAGAAGACTCTTTTGTAACAATTTTATTCTAAAATGTCTTTTAAGATATCACAAAAATTAATATTGAAAAATTAACCGCCAAGTATTAACTGAACTAAAGCAACAATATCTAAAATATTAACAGTTGAGTCTCCATTTATATCTGCTGCGCAAACCTGATCCTCACTATAATCAACATTTGCTAAAACGTACTGAACAATAGATACAACATCTAAAATATTAATTGTTGAATCTGAATTTACATCTCCAGCTGAACATGAATCAGAAGATGAAAAGTTAATACTACTAATTGCCCAGCCCCAATAAGGATTGTTTGAATATTTCACTGCGAAAGCATATTTAATTTCTTCGGCTTCATTTTCCCAACCAAATACATCATCAATAGAAGTACCTTGATACGAATTAAAAGGCCATGTACCCTCTACCCAAGTACAACCTTCTCCAACGCATCTTTGTACATGATATGAATCAATTATAGATAATTCAGGAGGCGTAAAACCCGACCAATCAATTGAAATAACTCCTTCACCTGTTAAGAAAGTTACCTGATCATCAGATGGGGCTTGATAATACCTACAAGAGCCATCATCAACTATAGCCTCAGGATTGTAAAATCCATCACAGGGGACTCCACTTGAGCATGTATCACATGTATTATCATAAACAGTTGCACCAATCTGGAATATATAGCTATCGTTATCATCACAATTATAGGCCTCAGGATCGGTACAACCTGAAACTTCATCACCTACAACAGTAATTGTGCCTACCATACCATTGGCAGCATGAGAGCCAATACTACAGTCGTAGTTATAAGTACCTGCCACACTAAAAGTATATGTTCCTATTGAAGCTGGACCAGACACTGCTGAAATATAAAAATCTTCGGGATTATTAAATGAATTTCCAGTTAAAGTATTGGTAGCACCATTTACATCATGAAACCCACCAACATTGTACCACTCCACTGATTCTCCTACATTAATTGTTAAGTTAGCAGGCGTATAGAAATAATTTCCTGCCTCAATAGTATGATCAGCCTGAGAAAAAATAAATCCTGTAAAAATAAATAAAATAATCTGTTTAATTTTCATGTTTATACCTTTAATAATTAATTGTAAAACTAATATAATTTAATTTTTATACTTTACTTAATGCAAATTAGTAACATAATGTAACGCTAAAAATGAATAAAATACCTTATCAAATTTATTTAATTTTAATCCTAACCTTCTGTATTTCAAATACCTCACCTCCAAAAAATTTTGAATTTAATCAGTCTACAATTCAAACTTTTTACTTTATAAAAGAGGTGGAAATTGATGGATTGAAATTAAGTGAAAAAGATTGGATCGCAAGTTTTAATGGCGATGTATGTACAGGCACAAGACAGTGGGCAGGACCATTTACAGATGTACCAGCTATGGGAGATGATGGATCAAAATATACAAAAGGATACCACATCCCAGGATCTAAACCTATATTCAAAATTTATGATTATTCTACTGATAGATTATTTTTAGCTAACCCTGATACAAATATACTATTTGGAAATAGCCCCGCTCAAATTATTAACATTAACAAACTATCAGTAACTAAAGATTGCTTGGGTACTCTTGGTGGCTCTGCAAGAGTTGATAGCTGCAATGTTTGCAATGGTAATAGTTCATCATGTGATAAAATTAATAGTCAAAACCAATACTAAGGTACCACTCTCTCTTTGATATTGTCCCTTTATACGGATTATACTGCCACGCAAAATCTAGTTTCCATGGCAAACCTAGAAGCCAAAATCTTGGACCATATCCATATGACATTAACCACTGAGATGGATTATTTTCAACACTATCCCAACTGGATGAATTAAAAAAAGTTGTAAAATTATTTGTCCATGATGTCCCAATGTCTACAAAAAAGACCCCATTGATTTGTCCGAAAAATTTAATAGCAGGAAAATAATATAATAAAAAGGGTAATCTTAGCTCCAAATTTAATAAGCCAACATTATACCCTCTTAGCTGAGAAATATATGTTCCTCTCATGGGCATTACTACCTCTGAATAATATATATCCTTAATACCAATGACATCGGTATTAGAAGGATATCTTTGATTAACACTGGAAGCTATCCATCTTAATCCACCAAGAAAAAATTTTTGTCTATTTACTCCCCAAGTTGTCCCTAAAAAAGTTCTTCCAGCAAAGCTAATCCCATTGAATAGTTTATAATATTTTCTGTAATCAAAAGTTAATTTCTGAAATTTAAGTTGAATGGTAGACAATTGATATTGTAAATAAAATCTAGCACCATTAATAGGAAATGGAAAAGCTGGCGACGTATTATCCCAAACTAATTTTGCATTTGGAATCAATAAAGAAAATTGTTCCAGAGATGGGTGTGAACTTAAATAAAGATTTTCATCATAATTTAATTTTTCCAAAGTAGAGTAATGAAATTTTGATCCAAAATCTATTCGATAGTATCTATTGACTGGTACGCTTGCATCAACTTCAACGCCCATATCTTGAACTCTGCTTTCAGGATACCCTGTAGATACTAATTGATTGGTATTTAATCTAACTTGGTAATCTCCAAACAATACCGCTCGATGATATAAATAATAACTTACATTCATTCTATTTTTTAGATTCCAATAGCGAACATGAAAATCTGAGCTCTGCAGATCAGAAATCGTTGCTTCAGTGGCAAATAAAATACGGTGATCGCCAAGAATATCACTCCAATAGAATTGAATCATTCCCTGACCTCCATATCTACTATCAAGAGCATAATAACCATCTGCCACATCCAAAGTAAAACGTGTTTTATATATATTCTTTTTGTATGATTTATCTAAATTATAAATATCATCATCACCCAAAATATTTTGATCTTCTTGGTCGTTTTCTTGCTCATTGGAAAAAATATAGTTTTTATATTTGTTCTGAGTATTTACAATGAGAGAATCCCTGTAAAGTTTATTGCTAACATCGACTGTATTTTTTTCTTTCCATTGAGCAACAGGAATCTCTTTAGGGCTTTTCATTAGTTCTATTGGATTAGATAATAAATAAATATCATAACCACTTTTCCTGAAACCTGTAAAGACTAGTTGAGAGTTGTCTCCATTCCAGGAAAGCTGTGTAATTCCTGTCATAACATTTGTTATTGGAACTATATCTTTTAACAAATTATCTTTAACTCTAGACATGTAAAGATTGTTTATTCCTGATTCATCTGAAATAAAAGATATAATATCACCATTATAATTCATGATTGGATATGATTCATTATAAGGCGTATCTGTTAGCCTTTGAATTTTTCTATTATCTATATTAACAATATATATATCATCTTGAAAAATATCATCTTTATATCTAGTTGCGTTTAGATTGTTATAAGACCCTCTATCTGAAATAAATAATATATTATTTCCATCTGATGTCCATGAAATTTGATCATTGCTATAAAAATCATTTGTTATAGAGCTTAAACTATCAAGTTCTAAATCATACAAATAGATATCACTTGATGAACCATTATTACCGATAAATGCAATGGCATTTTTTTTGGGAGACCAGCATGGTCTAAAAATACCTTCTATTGCCAAATCAATTTTGTAGATATGTTTATTTTCAATCTGATATATTATCAATGCATCTTTTTTCCCTGATTTTGCAGCAAAAGCAAGTTTTGAATTATCAGATGACCAGGCTATTCCTGGTTTTAAAATATGCAATTCTTCATAATCAGGATTTTTATATCCAGTTACAACTTTATCAATAAACTTCCCATCAATGGCAGAAATAATATATATACTCATTTCATTGTCTTTATTTGAATAAATACCTATCTTGGATCCATCAGGAGAAATTGAAGGACCAACATTGTAAGTGTTTTTCAATTTTATATGATTTGTTAAAGGTAAAGCAATATCGTTCAAATCATCTCTAATCGTAACTTCTGTCCAATATTGCTTTTTCAAATAAGACTGCCATTGTTCATTTAGCTGATCATAATCTAATCCAATAGTATTCTTAAACCCCTTTGCAATACTGTTGCTTGATTTTATATTATTAAAAATTGATGCAATACTTTCTTCGCCCCATTTAGAAGTAATAAATTTCCATACAGACTGCCCTCCTCTGTACCCTAAATATCCAACTAAATCATCAATGTTAACCATTCTTTCACTGTTAACTGTTAAATCTCTCATCCACATATCAGAATTGGTGTCCCAATTAGAAGAAAGATATTCAGCCAGGCCTTCATTCATCCAATGTGGAATTCGTACTTTAATAGAGCTGCTCATCATATTTTTTAAACTTCCGCCATAAACTGAATCATTAATAAAAGCATGAACTAACTCATGATGAATAACATGCTTAAACTCTTTATTTGATCCATCAAATGGAATTACGACTCTGTTTTTATATAATTCAGTAACACCACCAATGCCTTCTTGCATGAACATATCAATAACATTGGTTTGCTGAAAATCATTATGAGAGTTATATACAATTATTGATACTCTGCCCTTAAGGTCCCATTGAAGAGCCTGAGAAATTCTTTGGTAAGCCTTTTCACTTTCATATGCGGTAAATTCAGCATTTTTATATCCTGAATAATTAGAATCATTGTAATTGTAGTAATAAACGTCAAAATGAGGGCTTTGAATAAACTCCCAATTGAACTCATCATATTGAACCCTATTTTTTCCAAACTGGCAAAATAATATGCCTAAGGAAAATATAGTTAAAATGAAAAATTTATGAATGTTATATTTAAGTATCATTAATATCAAACTATTTCCTTTATAAATTAGATGTATTAAATCTTTTTATATAAATATTATTTTAAACTATAATTATGGAAAAAATTAACTCCCCAATATATTTTATATCTGACTGTCACTTTACTATTGATAAAGATGATAGCAAAAGAAGAAAACTAATGTTTTCCTTATTTGAGGAAATAAAGTTGAAAAAAGGTAATCTTGTTATTGGAGGAGATTTTTTTGATTTTTGGTTTGACTACAAAAATAATCCAATTGATACCTATAGTGATATTTTTAAAGCTCTAGAAGCTTTATCTAAACATGGAGTTAACATATACTATTTATTAGGCAACCATGATTTTTGGGACTTTGGATTTTTTCAAAAAAAGTTTAAAGCAAAAGTATACACTGATGAACTAGTAATTAATTCAAATAACCATAAAATGAAATTAATGCATGGAGATGGAATATTAGCCAAAGATTTTATTTATAGAATATTTAGATCAATAATTAGAAGTAAAACCTTTATATTTCTTTTTAATCTTTTACCATCAAAAATTGGGGTGAAAATTTCAAAAATTATTTCAAATACTGCACATCGAGAGTACTTTGAAAATAAAAATATAAAAGACAGCCTATATCAATTTGCAGATAATAAAATTTGGAGTAAAGATATAAATATATTCCTAGTTGGTCATTACCACCAACTAGGAATCGTAAATGA
>MDTA01047705.1_pt1 | contig 12174 bp, 9 predicted proteins | sample 811151 | NCBI WGS metagenome assembly MDTA01 (sample SAMN05326648, study PRJNA326480) | marine metagenome | isolation source: seawater | place: Indian Ocean: South | collected 2010
AACATTACATGATCAGCTTCTCCACCTTTTGCACCATGAATTGTTGATAGTTTTATTCTTGGTTCTTTTTTTAATTCTGATTTATCTCTCGACATAATGGCACGAAGATAGATAGAACGGGTGGAAGGAACTTTATCTAAAGCGTGTTCCCAAGGCATATTAGCTGTTGCTAATAAACCATATTTATCTTTTAATTCTTTGTAAGAAAACAATTGCCCTGGCATTGTTTGGATGTTCATTCCTTTAAAACCTCTTTTAACTCCTTGCCCAACTGTCATGTAGTAATAAATAGATTTCACTTCATCTAAACTTACTTCTTGTTTGGTTTGTAGTTTGTGCCATGCACGAACAGCAGTATAAAGTTTTTGCGCAATAGACGGTTGATTACCTCTACTGTAGTAATGTCCATATTGTCTTAAATCATATTCTATTTGATCTAATAAATAATTAGTTCTGGTTAGTATGAGCCATTGCCCATGGTCAAAAGAATCACTTGATAAACGATAAGCATAAGAATTAGTAAATCCACGATACTTTCTTGGCCTCCAATCTTTCGGTTGTCTTTGTGTAATGCGAGATATTAATCGATCAGCTATTTGATGTGCTGATTTGGGGATACGATAAGACTGTTCTAATACTTCTTTGTCCCAATGATCTGCCTTTATTAATCGAGTAGGATCTGCTCCCGCCCAATCGAAGATAGCTTGATCATCATCTCCTGCTAAATAGACTCGTGATGCGTGTTGCATTATCTTATCAATCACTTTCCATTGTAGCCAAGACATATCCTGAGCCTCATCCACAATGACAACTTCTAATTTAGGCGAGGCACCATCGTTTACAAAATCAATCAATAAATCGGTGTAATCTCTCACGTGCATTGTATCTTTATACTTCTGTAAAGATTTAACAATGTATTCCGTTTTCGCAACACCACCATCTAATTGACCAAAGCGATCATACTCATGTTCAATTGTAGTTCCCCTAGCTCTGGAGAGATCATAGATATGGAGATGTTCGTTATTATGAATGGACACACCGACTTCTTCAGCAGATGTGACGCTTACTAGGGGAACTTTTATTATCTCAGATAATTCTGAGTAATGCTTTGGTTTCATTATTTCATCTTGAGAATAATTCATGGCTTTAAATACAAACGAATGGATAGTTCGAAACCAAGGTAAATCTTTTTTATCTACATTAAATTTGTTCATGGCTCGTTGGATTGCTTCCTGAGCAGCCTTACGAGTAAAAGCTAGATAAGCTATACGATCAGGGGGAACACCTTTTGATAATTCTTCTTCTACGATCTTTAACAATCTTGTTGTTTTACCTGTGCCTGGTGGACCGAAGATTATTTTTCTAGACATAAACCATTATCCAATACGACCTTCTCTTCTGTTTCAATCCAAACTCTTGCACCACAGGACAAAGGTTTATCAGGACTATAAATAACTTTGGAAGGACCTTCTATTTTAACTTCATGGGCATAATTATTTGACTTTGATGTTTTAACAGTAATGACAGGCTCTTTCGTTCCATTCTTTTTGTTTGATCTTATTTTATGTTGATTGATGTGAATTCTTTTTTTCATACTATTTTACATTCTCCCTGCTCATTGACGTAAATAAATTTTACTCCAAGTTTTTTTTGTTCTTCCGACTTTTTGGAATAAATTCGTTTACCACGATGTCGAGCAACCTTTACTTTATCAGAATAATATCGTTCTGTCTTGACATCAAAGAGATGCACTGTGCCATGACGAAACCCAATGATATCAACAGGGCCAATTTTATAAATATTATCGAAGGGAATATATCCATTTTCTGCCAACCATACCAAAGCAAATTGATGAGAAATCATTCCTTTAAGATGTTGTTTATACATTATAAAAGAGCTTCCGATCCATCATCCATATCAGGAACCGAGAAGCTTGTTTCGTGAGATCGTTCATGAGGAACCATCCAAACAAATTCTGTTTTATTATTTATTGACAAACGATGATCACCACCCCGTCTTTTCAATCTTATGTGAGCTGCCATCTCCGTTGTTGTCATTCCTTTAAACTTTTTCTTCTCTTCTAAAAAATTAATTAAGAATTCCATTTTGAAATAAGCTTTGGTCTGAGCAGTCTTTTCATCTTTCTCGTATAAAACATTACCTAATTTAATTTGTTCACGACTATCTGCCATGGGTGTTTCATCAAGAAAAGAATTAAGTAAAGAATCAAAACGACCTGCCTTTGTAATTTCACGAGGCATTTCAATCACCTGTACTTTAGAAAGTAATTCATTTAATAATCTAATCCATTTTTTTTGTGGCATAGGCTCAGGAAAGGGAATGATATTTATTTCATCGATACATCTTTTTAAAAATAAACTTTGGGAATATAATTCATCTGTGTTTAATTCAATTGGTTTACCATCAATATTCATAAACCAAATTGATTGATCTGATTGAAACTTACGGAGATCAGATAATTGTGAAGCATAGTCCTCTCCGATACCAAATTTTCGAACACTACATTCAGTTGAATTACAATGATTGCACATGGGAGGCACTTTACATTTATACTGATAGTCTTGTTTTTTGTGCTGATTAATAGTTTTCATCACTTGTGCAGATGATAAAGGAGGTTGCATGTAATCACGGTTAAACTCATCAACTTTCAATGCCCATTCATTCTCATCTGACCATTTTCTTTTTGCGTAAACCGTGTATTGATATAAAGCTTCATCACGACCACCCTCTGGTATACCCAAGCTCATCATAGTTTGTAGACAGGGTGGTCCATCCGATATCTCTTCATTTTCTTTCTCTTTTATTTTTGCCTTTAATTTTTTAAAATTTTCAACTTTTACAACTACGTGATCATAATAATTTACAAATTTACTTATGGTTAAGGCATTGCCATCTTCGTCATAAGCATACCTTGTAGAATTCTCACCTGCAAAATAAGGTAAGTTCAAAAAATTTCCTGTATCACCACGATCAACTTTTATTTCAATTTGTTTTGGAAATATTTCACAAGAGGCATAACCTAAATTAGATGCAAACTCTTGTAGTTTTTTTCGCATGGCAACAGCAGGAATAAAATCTTCAACGAATAAAAAAAGGTGAGCACCACCTGATTTACTTCTAAATACGACCAAAGGTATTTTTTTACTTTTAATATCTTTTGCAATTTTTTTGTGATCAAGAGGATACGTGTCTACATCAATGCATCCCCATTTACATTTACTTTCATCATTGATTGGAATAACACCTAATGAGGCACCTTCTCCATCTAAATGTTTTTGCCATAATTGGTCGGTAATGGGTTCTTGTATTACTTTACCACTACCTTTAATTTTATTTTTATCTGAAACTTCACCAGAACTAATAAAGATACCGTGGGCACGGTTCTGTCCCTCGAATATTTTTTTGAATTTGTCTACTAGCATAGAGTAAAGGGGCGGTAGAAAGGAGAAAGAGAGAGAAACACCCGCCCCAATAGAACTTATATCATACCTGATTCTTCTTTGTCACCATTATCTTGAGGTGTTTCCTCTACCTCTGGTTTGACTTGAGTTTCACCTGAAGCTACAGATTGCGAGAAATTTTTTGCATCCTGTAGAATTTTGGCATTATCAACCTGACAATCAAGTTCGATTTGCCAAAGTCCCCAAGACATTTGCTCTTTCTTTTTTAATTCACCTTTTAGCCTATAAATAAATGCATAAGCAGGTGGATTGAAAGGACCATTTTTGCCTTGTAGAATTTGTGATTTTATCATTGTGTTCCATAATTTAGCTTTTTTAAAGTTTGTAGAAAACATAGATATTTGTGCAGGTTTCCAAACCCCATCACTTTCTTCAAATAAAACAAAAAAGTTTCCATCTGTTCTTATATACTCATCTGTAATTTTACCATTTTGATCAACAAGTTTATCTTTGGCATCCACTTTATTTGTTTTGGTTAGGATATCTGATGAAGCATCATATGCGCCCAGAAAACCACCACCATCTTTCTCCATATCTTTCCAATGGGTAAATTGCTTTACAAAAGCACAAGGTATTACTCTTACCCCTGCATCTTTCGCCCACAATTGTTGAGTGATGTTATTATAAATATCTGCTTTTCTAGCATCTTCTGGTGCATCTGTACCATTACCATGAAACAATTTTAGTCTAGGCGTTTCAAGGTCTTGAGTGCTTACGTTTTGTGAACCATCACCTGCATTTTGTTCAAGAAATGATCCAATGTTAATTGTGCTAACTTCTGTGTTTTGGGGAGTAGCAACTGCCCCCTTCTTTTTCGGTTTTGGCATCTATACCTCCTTAATTTTGTACTTTTGTCTTTTTACCGATGTAAATGTTAAAAGTGTCATCTGGGACACTAATACCTTTTTTGACCAATTCTTTGACCGTGCTCTTAAGTGTGCTAGGATGAATTGACTCTTGATGCGTGACGGGCAAACCCTCATTTGATAACCTAGATTTGAGAGCAATAGCGTCTGCATCTTGCGTTTTATCAAATTGAACAGATATCTGATTTTTAATAATAGATCCTAATCCATTATCTCTTAACCAATTATATGCTTCAGGTTTTTTTGCTTCTGAAATATGAGCGTAGATATTATCGACAACAGTAATCTTTACACCATTATCAAGTTTAAGCTGCTCTAAATTCATCGAAAGCATTGCCTCAGGTATTATTTCTTCTGATAATTTTTTTATTTTATCTTTAATACTTTTGAGTTCTTCTTCTTTTGTTTCTTGTATTTTATGCCACTTTACGAGGCTCTTACAAGCTTCGGATAGACTATCAAGATCTGATTTGTTAGTATTAAAATCTTGTAAATCATCCTCTAATTGTTCGAGAATATTATCTTCCATATTGAAATCTCCTTTGATTGTAATATAATGGGAGAAAATGAAATTATCAAGTGAAAAAGAGTATAAATATAAAACTCTGCCCTACGATCATCAAAAAGAAGCCATAAATAAAGCTTATCAAAAAGATGCCTACGCATTTTTTATGGAGATGGGAACAGGAAAATCTAAAGTATGCATCGATGATATCTGTATCTCATATGAAGAGGGAAGAATAAATTGTGCTGTCATTGTTGCACCGAAAGGTGTTTATCGCAATTGGTCACAATTAGAACTTTTAAAGCATACACCAGACCACATTAACAAAGATATCATAACTTGGTCACCCCTTTCTACTGCAAAAAATAAAAAAGAATTAAGGAAACTTTTTGAGAAAAATGATAAACTAAAATTTTTTGTCATTAATGTAGAAGCATTTAGAACGAAAAAAGGTCTTGACTTCACAAGAAAAGTTCTTGAAGCAAATGATTGTGCCTTTGCTGTTGATGAGTCCACTGTAATAAAAAACCCCCAGGCATTACAAACAAAAAATATTTTATCTTTAAAAAAACTTTCAAAACAAAGAAGAATATTATCAGGACTACCTGTCACAAAATCCCCATTAGATCTGTTTGCTCAGTGTTATTTTCTTGACTCAAGATTATTAGGTTTTGAAAGTTATTATGGTTTTAGAGCAAGATATGCAGTTTTAATACAAAGAAATACATCTTCACATAGTTTTCAAGAAATAGTGGATTATAAAAATTTAGATGAATTAAACAAAAAGCTTGAGTCATTTTCATCAAGAGTTTTAAAAAAAGATTGTTTAGATTTACCTGACAAAGTTTATACACCTCGCATAGTGGAATTAACCAAAGAGCAAGAAAAAGCGTATGGAGACATGAAGCGAGAGGCTATGGCCATAATAGGTGATGACATCATTAATGTCACAACTGTTTTATCTCAGATAACTAAATTACATCAAATAGTTTGTGGTTTTGTTTTAAATGAACATGGCGAGGCTACCCTTATAAATAACAATAGATATCAGGCTTTGTTAGATGTTTTAGACGAAACAGGTGATCAGAAGATTGTTATCTGGGCAAACTATAGGCATGACATAAAAAAAATACTCAAAACAATTAGAGAAAAGTATGGCTTTAATTCAATAAAAGCTTTTTACGGAGATACAAAAGATCAAGAAAGACAAGATATTGTCACTGAGTTTCAAGATCCGAGTAGCGAGTTGCAATACATTATTGCTAATCCTCGCACAGCAGGATATGGTTTAACGCTTACTATATCTTCTACTGTGATTTATTTTTCAAATTCCTATGATTTAGAAATACGGATGCAATCAGAAGAAAGAGTTCATCGTATTGGTCAAACTAAAAAAGTGACTTACATAGATTTGGTCACACCTAAAACTGTAGATGAAAAAATAATTAAATCTTTAAGAAAGAAAATTAATATATCTAGTGAAGTTTTAGGAGAAGAATTAAAAGAATGGATTGTTTAGCATAACTGCTATGCCTTTTTTAGACTTTTCAAATCATTTAGTTAATTTAATTATAACTCTGATTTTTATTATTTAAGGAGCTAAACATGTACAATTTAACAAAACGATCAATGGACCATTTTCTTAATTTTTTTAAAAGTGAAGATAAAAAAGAAGAGGAACTAATAGATTTTCTGAAAGCAGAATATAAAAAAGACTGGAAAGCAGCCTATGCTTGGTATTTAGAAGAGGGTACTTTACCTAATTACGTAAGAAGAACTCTTTAAGCTACAGAGTTTATACCACCAAAAATAGGATCTGTTGCACCAAATAGGGCTTGACCTCTGGCTAATGTATTTGGAGTGGTTGCATTAGTCATAGCTGCCATGTTTACCCCTGATAATGAAGAAGCAGGAGATACGTTAGGAATATTTAAATTTCCAAATGTTTGATCTATCTGAGTTTCTGTAGTTTTTTCTTTACCTGGAACTGGCACGTCAATCAAATCATACCCATATGGTACTCTTCCTTGTTGTTGCTCCTCAATTTCACCTTCAACAGATTTTCCAACTAAACCAATAGTTCTTCCGAAAAGACCTTTCAAAGTATTTAATTCACTCATGGTTAATGATTTACCTTCTAACATTTTTAAAAGGGCATCAGCATTATTTTTGTCATACAATGCAGCAGCGATTATTTTTTCTCTTTGAGTTGTGCTTAACTTTTCCATAAATCTCATACCAAGTTCAGCAGTTATAAATCTTGTGCTAGTTCTTCCTGACTGAACAGCAAATACACGAGATAATATTTGAGGTATACCTGTGCCAAATATTTGTTGTATTTTATCAGGCACAGCGTTTGGTAATTTTTGAGGATAACCAGTTAAATTTAATTTATAATAAGCTTTTGTAATATCTAAAAGTCTATTGTATCCATCGGGATCTCCTTGTGCTTCATAAAAAGCCCTTATCGCCTCTTCATTTTTAGTTAAAAATTTTGTCATACCACCAACTTCTGGCTGACCACCTTTTACAATTGTAGTTTTTGTTTTAAAACCTTTGGCAGATTCTAAAAAGGCGTCAAAGATTTGATTTTTAAATGCAGGTAATAAACTTTTATTGTCTGAATTTTCTAAAGCCTTTACAATATCTTTCATTTGCTCAGGATCTTTTAATGCCTGAGTAACCATGTCTTTAGCATTTTTGTAAGTTAGCCCTGTTTTCAATTCATTATTTTGAACAAAGTTGTCTAATTCAATATAGTCCGCAAATCTTTTACGATCATTCATCACCTTAATTCTATTTGCAGCGTGAACACCTAATTTTATTTGACTATCTAAAGCATCTTGAATTGGAATGTATCCATCAAGTGCAGCAATCATGTCTGCATTATTTGCTCTAAAGTTTTTCAATTTATTTATATCAATTAAACCTTCTTTGTTTAGAACGCCACCTTTAGTGCTAAATAACATATCGTAAAAAGCAGCCTCTATTCCTTTGACAGCCTCTGCGTCATCACCAAAAGTAGCGAAAAATTCATCAATAGATTTTTTGTCAGTTAAAAAAGCTTTACCTACTAGTTCATCTTGTATTGCATATTCGCCTGTTCCAGTTTGTGTCAGTATTTTATTTATTTGACCTTTTTCAAAAATGTCAGTGTAGTTTAATTTTTTTTCAGTCAACCAATCATCATATGCTTTGATACCTTGTAAATTATCATCTACTACTCCATCAACTTCTTTAACCATAATTGATAATTTTTTTATTAACTCTGAATTTTCATTTGGTTTCTGCATAGCTATATTTAAATCTCTTAACAAACCTTCTTTTAATTTTATTAGCTGTTTAATGGGTATGTCTAATGTAGGTTCTTTTATATCAACTGTTACTTGATCACCCGCAACACCAATGCCAATGGGTTCTCCTGCCTTAAGATCTCTACCCATATAGGTTTTACCTATATCATCAATACCTGCAATCACTTTACCTTGATTATCAAATTTTATTGTACCGGGATATGTAAAGGTGATTTCACCCATATTATATGTTGGAGCTATTGCAATTTCACCTGCGTCTAATTTAGATTGTAAATTTTTATTTAAATTAGTGATTTGATTTTCTAAATTTTTTTCAATGGATTTAACTTTCTCCATGTAAGTTTTATAATTTGCAGTAGTAGGTGAAGTAAGATATTCCTCATAAGCATTATTCAACGCTTTGTTTGCATTGTTGATGATTGGAGCAAAGTCATTTCCTAAATCTCTGATTGCATAAAATTGATCAGGTATATCTTGTTTTCTTGTTCCAAAATCAGGCTTTACTTTGGTAATAACTGTATCTTTAAAGTCTGTGATGTCAAAATTTCTATCTCCAAAACTGTCATCAACTAATTTTATTAATTCATCATCATATATTTTTCTTTTTTCTTCCTTTAAATTTAAATACTTGTTCCTTAAATCAGTACCAACAACAGTCATGTCTTGATCTGCTACTTTAATTGTAGAACCAGGAGTCAAAATATTTGTTTGTGTTTGAAGCTCAGTATCAATCTGTTGGTCCACCACACCACCCACACGATTGTTTGTGTTAAAGTAAGATCCAAAGTTTCCAATTTTTTGTTCGGTTGCAACAATGACTTGTTTTCCATCTTCATTTATTGCAGTTGTATAAATAAACTGTGTATTAGGAAATTCTCTTTCTAATGCTTGATCAACAATTTTATAATTAGAGAGTGACAGATCTTTTACAGTTTGTGCCACCTTGTTTTTTTGATCAGCACGACCAGGTGTAATAATTTTAAAACCACCATCTACTAAATTTGATTCAATTGATCGTTGTGTTTCTATCAAACTAGGATTCTCTGTAGCTTGTGCTAAAGAAAAATCAAGACTAGGACTATCTGTTTCTCTTAAATTTTTTATTTCTTGTTCAATGTATTCATTACCATTAACATCTTTTTTTATTGTTTGTACAACAACTTGATTTAAACGATTTTCTAATTCTAAAGATTCCTCTCTTGCTGCTCTCTCTTCAGGATTAATATTAGTGTTAATTTCTTCAGCTATCTTTTGTGCCTTACTTTCACTATTTCTTTCATTAAACATTTTAATTAAATTACTTGCAGGATTTGAATCAGGATTGGCCTGATTAAATTCTGACCATCTTGTAAAAAAGTTTTTTGTTGCATTGTATGTAGCTATAGGAACATCATATATAACACTGCCTATTTTTTGAAAACCACCCGCACCCACAAAAGGTCCTAATGTTTCAACTGCTAATTTAAATGGTGTTCCTAATACAGAAAAGCCCTCTTCTGTACCTTCTTCAGTTAACTTTTTACTAACATCCATTCCTGCTGAAAAACCCATAGCAGCTAAAATATCATCTGCTACTAATCTACCTAATCGACCTTCTTTTTTTGCTACGTCATAAATATCAATAATTGTATTGTACATCATCTTTAAATTATTTTTACTGTTTGCATAAATACCTTTAAGAGTATCAGGGTCTGCAATTTTTAATTTATTAGCTGCGGTTACTTTTGTAAGAGCACCAGTGATAGGAATTGCATCTACAATAAACTTACCCATATTATCAGCAACTCTTTCTGAAAATGTATCTGCTGTAAAAGAGGGATCTATTTGATTTAAGAAAACAAAAACTTCATAAAGCTTTTTTTTCATTTGCTCATTTTCGGGTTCGAAATCAAAATTAGGTTGTTCTGATTTTTGACTAGCTACAAAATCACCCATCGCTGCTGAAGGAGAAGTGTAATACGAGAAATCAATAACGGAATTTAAAACATCTAAAACTCTATTATTTGCAGATTGAGTGAGTGCCATTAAAAAATCAGTTTCAGGTTCAGGAAATTTTCCTGATACTTGTGCTCTTGTTAATCCAACATCTTTTAAATATTGATTAACCATAAAATTTATATCGCCTGGTTGTTTATTTAATTTTTGCATTTCAATGACTATTTGTTGAATATCATCTCTAGCATCTAATATTTTGTTACGAAGTTCTGTATCTTTTGGTAAATAAAATCTTTGATTTTCTACAGTAAATTCTTCTTTGGAATAATCAATCTCTGGTCTATCAGGATCTACTTTTTCATCTATTCGAAGAGAAGCCAATCTTTCTTCAGGAGATATAACCTGAACAGGTTCTTCTAAATTAAGATCATCTTTTGCTCTATCAATAGCTGTGACCATTAACTTTCCCCATCTGCTAAAGGTCTTAAATTAAGATCTAAGTTTAAATCCTCTAAATAATTGTAATTGTAAACACCACTAAACATTTCTGGTGGTGGGTTATCATCCATCCACTGTTTCATTGCAACAGACCAATCTTTAACAGAATTTACATTTGGATCTGCTGCAATTTGAGATGCTGCTAGATCCTTTTGTAAAAGATAAGTTAAGCCTTGTGCAAATTTTTCATTAAACTCTCCAGGTGCACTTAATCTTATAGTTGTGGTAAATAAAGCTTCTAATTCTCTTTCAGATATTTGTCCTGCTAATCCCTCAGATGCGTCAATACCAAATTGAGTGCCTAATGCCTCTATAAGTGCTGAATCACTTGCTTCATTTAAAATATTAATATTAGCCATATCTAATATGCCTTTTAAATTTATACCAAAAGGTGCAAGTATTTCTTGAAGCACCGTGACTTTTGGTGTCAAGATACCTGTATTTATTTCATCATCAGCTAATTTTTGAGATATTTGATTTACTTTAAATAATTTATCTTGTTTCTGTGGTGTCGCTAAAATAAGGTCACTAGATGTTTCTGCCCAAAGTTTTTCTTCAGTGCTTTCAAATGGTTTAACTTTTTTCTGTGAGTCTTTAAGAACATCTAATCTAATTTGATCCTCATCAGTAAAGTCTTGAGTTGGATCTGCTTTTTTAATTTCAAGTTCTGTAATCTCATTTAATATTCTTTCAGTCTGTGTTAAATTAGTTTGATCAGCACCTAACTCTGCATCAATAATTTTTGTTTTTACATCACCATTTCTGTCAAGATAAATAATTCCTAATTTATTATCTTTAGTGGTAAATGATTCTTGGAATGTTTCACCTGATCCTAATCCTAAAAGTTGATTTTGTTTGTCTGTGGTTAAGGTATTAAAGTATGACATTGGCACACCTTTAATAGTTTGTTCAGGATCAACTAATCCCAAAATTTTATCCTGCTCTGCTTTGTCTAATTGATCAAATATTTTTAATGGTATATTTTTAACGTTAACTTGCTCAGGTTTTGCGTTAACTACTATACCTTGAGGATTGTCATCTGATCCGATAAGCCTTAAATCAATTAATCTACCATCAACAACTTGATAATTATCGGCTTCATCTTCTTCCTTTGATAACTCTGCATCTACAATAGCTCTTGCTGCTGCATCTTGCTCAGCTATTTTTGCTTCATCAGATTCAATTCTTTGTGCCTTTGCACCTAATATGTTTCCTAAAAACTGATTAAATTGTACGACTGAATCTGTTAAGGTAGGACCGACAGGCTGACTTAAAGGTGCCGTAGCTCTTAAAACATCTTCAGCAGTAACTCCTCTATTGACATTTAAAGGTTCAATACCTTGAAACTGTTTTACATAATCTACTGCCTGTTTATATTCATCAGGTCCAAAACCTCCAAACAGAGATCTGTTAAAAATATCTACTTTATTTTCTTCTGCCATTACATCCTTATCCTGTTAAAAAACTACCTAAGCCACCCTGACCAGATAATACACCTAGTCCTAAGATGCCAGTCTGTAAAGCAGTTAAATAAGGATTAGGAGCTTGAGCTTGAGTAAGAGTTGTTGTTCCTT
>MDTA01000781.1_pt1 | contig 12170 bp, 1 predicted proteins | sample 811151 | NCBI WGS metagenome assembly MDTA01 (sample SAMN05326648, study PRJNA326480) | marine metagenome | isolation source: seawater | place: Indian Ocean: South | collected 2010
CGTCGACGATGACATCACCAACGCGCCGTGGCAGAAGGAGGAGACCGTGTCCTACTCGTTCTTCGGACAGTCGAAGGTTCGATACCCCGCCGCGTCGCTCGCGGACCCGGCATCACGCGCGACGTACGAGGACTCGGAGCTGGACAAGACGGCCATACAGGTCAACGCGCTGTTACTCGCGGAAGCTGCGGGCGTCAACCCGGACACGCTCAACGGCGGCGACGTTCGCTCGTTCGCCGCGCTCGCCGAGGCTGCGCACCACCTCCGGCGCCAGCACTCTCCCGAGGACCTTCGACGAATCGTGGGTAAGATCATGCGATCGCAAATCACCGGCGGGATACCCCCGGGCGGAACCGGGGTGGCGCAGATGCTCGTTCCCGGCGCCGTGCTTCGCGAGACGACGGGGACGATCGCTTCCGAGATGGCGGAGTGGATGTTCGGGCCCACGACGCGGGAGACGATGGCGGGACCGAACGGGAGGGACGTGACGGTGGTGAACGTCAAGAAGTGCAGGTACCTCGAGGCGACGGGGTGCGCGGGGGTGTGCGTGAACATGTGCAAGTTACCCGCGCAGGACGTGATGCGCGAGGAGTTTGGCGTGGGTTTGTACGTGGCGCCAAACTTTGAGACGTGCTCGTGCAAGATGTACTTTGGGCAGGAGCCGCTGCCGGAGCAGATCGATCCGGCGCTGAGCAAGGGGTGCCTGTCGCGGTGCGGGGTCGCGGCGATGAACACGCCGCCGCCCCCGCCGCCGCCGCCGGCGCTGCCGATCGGCACGGACGGGTGGCCGGAGGCGGTGGCGTGGACGGAGGATTCGGAGGCGAAGTTTTACGACTTGCGTCCGCCGCCGCGTCTCCAGAAGTGCCCGGAGCTGCCGAAGAAGGCCCGGGTCATCTGACGACGAACGCGTCATCTGCCGTGTAACATATCGAGAGACTGAGCGACACTCGCGAGGCTCCGCTCGAACGCGTCGAAGTCGAGCGACGCGCTCCACGCCAGCAGGTCGTCGTCGTCGTCGTCATCCTCGACGACGGCTCCCATCCCGAACACGCGCCGCCGCCGGGTCCACGCGCGCCTCTTCGAGTCCGCCGTTCGCTCCTCCCGCGGCCTCTGACGCGGCATGCGCACGGTGTACGTCTCGACGACCTCCGCCGCGCTCGGTCTCCTCCTCGGCAGCGACGTCGTCCCGGCGACGACGGACCGCAAGAAGCCGTTGTCGTCCTCGACGCGCCGCCACGGATTTCTAGCGTCCTCGTCGTCCCCGCCCCCCGAACCTTCTCCGACGTTCCGTCCGCCGACGTCCACGACCGGCCCGTGCGTGCACACCCTGTACACCAACACGACGCCGCCGATGTCCGTTTTCGAGGCGACCATCGCGAATCGCACGTGGATTTGTGACGCGACGTCGGCGGCTAGCCTCGCATCCGACGGAGCTCCCGAGTGGAGCAGCAGCGCGGACGCCGGCAGCAATCGGGACCACGCGCGCGCCAGGTCCCGCAGCCCGCGGTAGCGCGCGCGGGGGACGTGACGACGCCACGCGCCGGCGATGCGCGCGGCCGCGGCGTCGCGCGCGGCGCGGTCGCGGGCGCGAGCCTGCGTGCGCGGAGAGAGGAGGACGCGAGGTGAGCGTCGAGTCGCGCGTTCTCGTTTTGTCCCGATCGGTAAACGATCGGGTTACGAACCGACGCGGGAGACGGGCGCGCACCAGGCGTCGAGAGCGCCACCGTCGGTAATGAGCCTGGATGAGACGCGCCGCGCGACGATGTCGAAGGTATTGCCGCCGTCCCGCCCACCCTCGCCACCTCGATTGGACCAGGGTCGCGGCGAAGTGCCACCACCCGTGGCGCTTGGACTCGTCTGGGGGCTCGGGCTCGTCATCGGGAACGGATGTGGATGAGTGCTGGAGACCGTGTCGGGAGGCGTGTGGACGGAGACGCGGGGATGAACCATCGATGCGGGATCTTGAGTGAGACGTCTGGTGCATCGCGCGCGCGCGCGCCGCGTGCCTGGTCCCCTGGTGCGGTCCACCTCCTCCTCCTCCTCCTCCTCCCCTTTTCCTCTGTTGCCGCGAATGGTGAATAGGTTATGGGTCGAGCATTATCCGTGCGCTTGAAAAGTATGTATGGGCATTTACTCTCCCGGGACCGTCTCAGCCTACCCAGCCCTGTAAAAAGGAGCCAGGGAGCCAGGGAAGGAGAGTCCCCGCTCCATTAAGAAGCGCGCCGCCGCCAGGTATCGGCGCAGGAGGTCCCAAGGAGGCAACGGGACTCTTCTGCGATCGTCCAGCGAGCGCCGGCTGCGGTTTCGCCGACCCGGCAGAGGCGGGGGCGAGGAGCGGGAGAACTTAATAATCTTCTCCCGCAGCTTTCTTTCCAGGGTTGAGGAGTGCAACAAGGGATAACGAGGGAAGATGTCCGCGTCCGGGGGCGTCCGGTCCGGCGCGCTGACCTCCAGGTGAGTGCATTGACGCCGTGATCCGATTGTTGAATCGAATGTGCCCACTGTCGCCGCGATGGCGTCACGATCGACCCTGCGCGAAAACCTCGTTTATTCCCGCCCAAGATTACGAATTTAACCTCTGATCGCCTGCCGTCCCCGCCCCCCTACCTACCCCCGATAGTACCCAATTTGCGGCGCACGCCAAGAAGTTGGAGAGCACCAAGGATGTGAAGGAGCGGCTTCAACTCGCCGTGGAGGTTCGCGACGCCATCGAGGTGGTGAACTCGTCGTCCGAGTACCCGAAGTTCATCGCCGCCTTCATGCCCGCGCTCACCGCGGTTCTTGAGTCGACGCCGGCGCAGCTTTCCGACGGACCGGAGCACAAGCTGCGAAACACGACGCTGGAGATTTTGAACCGCATGCCGCACACGGAAGCGTTGAGGCCCTTCGACAAGCAGGTGCTCAAGCTCGCGATGGACGCTCTCAAAGCCGAGAATGAGGAAAACGCGCTCATCTGCCTGCGCATAATCTTCGACCTGCACAGGAACTTCCGCCCCAACCTCGAGTCCGAGGTGGCGCCGTTCCTGGAGTTCGTCTGCGACGTGTACAAGAACATCGGAGACACCGTCAAGGAGGTCTTCGGCGACGAGGGCGGAGCGAAGCCGGCGAAGGAGGCCCCGGCGGCGTCGGCGACGCCGTCGACCAAATCGTTCAAGGTGATGACCGAGTGCCCGCTGATCGTCATGCTGCTGTTCCAGCTGTACAGCCGGCTCATACCGCCCAACATCCAGACCCTGCTTCCGCTCATGGTGCAGACGATCGGGCTGAAGGGTCCCAAGCCCGACGACGTTCCCGCGCACCTTCGCGCCGCTTTCGGAGATCTGAAGGGTTCGCAGGTGAAGATGGTGTCGTTCGTGACGTACCTGCTCAGGGGTTACTCCGAGGCCATCCAGCCTCACCAGGAGGCCATATCGCAGTCCATCGTGGACCTACTTCGATCGTGCCCCGACAACGTGGCGACGCGCAAGGAGCTGCTCGTGGCGACCCGCCACGTCCTCTCCGCACAGGATTTCCGGAGGGGTTTCTACACACATCTGGACGCGCTTCTCGACGAGGAGGTTCTCATCGGCACCGGCCGCGCGTGCTACGACGCGCTCCGGCCGCTGGCGTACTCGTTCCTCGCCGAGCTCGTGCACCACATGCGCCTGGAGCTGACCCTCCCGCAGATTCGACGGACGGTGTACGTATTCAGCCGAAACGTCCAGGATAACTCGCTCCCGCTGTCGATCCAGATGACGTGCGTGCGGCTGATGCACCACCTCGTGGAGAGCATCTTTCGCAGGCGGAACGACCCGGCGCAGGCGCAGGAGGCGCGGGCGAACCTCATCCGCATCCTCGACACCACGGTGTCGAAGTTCAGGACGGTCCGGCCGCAGGTTAAGACGTTGCTCGAAAACGCCAAGGCGGCGGAGGCGGCGGAGGCGCGAGCCGCGAAGAGAGCGCAGGACGAGGCCCGGGCCGAGGAGGACGCCGCGGCGGGGATCGTCGCGGCGCCCAAGACTCCGGCGAAGGATGCTTCCAAGGCGGCGGAGGAAGAGAAGAAGGATACCGGCAAGAAGGCGACCACGAGCAAGGGTAAGGGCCGCGGGAGGAGAGGCGCCAAGGACGACGACGACGAAGTCGACAAGAAGGAGTCGGCGGATAAGAAGGGTTCCGAGGATAAGAAGGAGGACGGCAAGGAGGACGTCGACGAGGACAAGCCGATAGTCGGGTACGGCGGCGTCGAGATCACCCCCACGGAGGCCGTCAAGCGCCTCGCAGACACCAAGGCGCTGGTCAAGACCCTTGTCATCGGCATGAAGACGCTGCTCTGGTCGGTGACCAACTTTTTCGGTCAGCAGAGCCAGCAGATGCAGATGGGCGCGGGACCCGCGCCCGTCAAGGGTTTCCGCGAGGGCGAGCTCCGCCGCGCGTCGGGCTTTGTCGCCAACGGCGTGCGGTGTCTCGCGCTCTTCCAGGGCACCGAATGCGCCGAGATGTGCACGCATTTCGCCGAGGCGCTCGCAGTCCTGGACCCGAGAAACTTCGTCGACGTCATCTGCCTCCGAATCGATGCCCTCTTGGGCGGCGGCGAGCCGTACGAGCTCGCGCCCATGGTCCAACTTCCCCACCTGCTGCTGCAGTCCAGCGCGCTGGGCAGGAGCTTCGCGGACGCGCTGGCCACCCACCTCGTGCGGGACAGGCTGGGCGCGCTGGCGGAGCCCGCGTCGCCGCAGTCGCAACTGGTCCTCAAGCTCTTCTCACTCCTGATGCACGCGGTGTCCAAGTATTCCTCCTGCGAGGCGGTGCTCTCGCCCCACGTGGCGACGCTCGTGGAGTCGTGCCTCAAGGCTGTGAAGGAGGTTGACGACCCGAGCGCGTACGTGAGGCTGCTCAGGTACCTGTTCCGGGCGCTGGCGCAGGCGAAGTTTGACTTGCTGTACCGCGAGGTGGTGCCCGTGCTTCAGCCGTGCCTCGACACGCTGCTGACCATGTTGCACGGCCCGGACACGCATGAGCTGAACGACACGATCGTGGAGCTGTGCCTGACGCTGCCGGCGAGGCTGTCATCCATCCTGCCGCACCTTCCGCGGCTGGCGCATCCCCTGCTCAGGGCTCTCAAGTCCACCAGCTCGGAGCTCCAGCTGCTCGGTTTGCGAACGCTCGAGTTCTGGGTCGACTCGCTCAACCCCGATTTCCTGGATCCGTGCATCGCGGAGGTGGAGCCGCAGCTCATGCTGGCGCTGTGGGCGCTGCTCAAGCCCCAGCAGAGCGGCGCTCCCTTCGGCGCTAAGGCTCTCCAGATGCTCGGCAAGTTGGGCGGTCGATCGCGGTGCTTCCTTCGCGAGCCCCTCGAGCTCGAGGCGAAGCAGAACCCCGAGCACGGCCTCCGCCTCATCCTCACGTTCAAGCCCGAGACGTCGTTCCTCGTGCCGCTGGACCGGTGCATCCAGCTGATGCGAACCATCCTCCAGGCGCCGCCGGTTCCCAACCTCAAGGGCGCGGAGGCGCTCGTCGAGCATCGCAGGCGGGCGCTCGCGTTCCTCAGGACCTGCCTCGCGTCCGTGCTGAACCTCGGCGCCGGTCTGGCGAGGACGGGCGCGGGCGAGGAGGAGGTCAAGCGCGCGCTCGAGGGCGTCGTGGCGGGTTGGTTCACGAAGATTGAGGAGATCGACGACGACGACGAGGACGAGGACCGCGACAAGAAGGACTCGGACGACAAGAAGAAGGACTCGGACGACAAGAAGGACTCGCAATCGAAGCCCGAGGGCGAGAAGGAGAAGCCAAAGCCCAGGGCGCAGCTGGGCAACAAGACCAAAACGCAGCTCGAAGCCGAGCGCGCTGTGTTCCGGCAGCTCCTCGTCGCCGTCGTCGCCGCCGAGGCGGACCCGACGCTGAAGGAGGCGAACGACGGGTTCGTCGACGCCGTCGCGGAGCATTTCGCCATGCTGTTCGTGTCGGGCGTGGCGCCCCTGCAGCCCGGCGGCAGCGGTCGGTCGGGCGCCGCCCTCGCCAAGGAGCGCGCAATCGCCAAGAAGGCCAGGCTCGCGATCAAGGAGAAGGAGGCCGAGGAGGAGGAGGAAGCCAAGGCGAAGAAGCCGCCTCCTCGGTCCCCGCGCGGTAAGCGCGGCAAGGCGGCCGCCGCGAAGAAGAAGGAGAAGGAGGAGGAGGAGGAGGAGGACAAGGAGGACAAGGAGGACGAGGAGATGGCAGACGCGGACGACGACAACCGCGAGGTCTCCGCGGCGAAGCGCGCGAAGAGGGCCGCGGCGTCCCTGCGCCAGCTGGACGCCACGCTGTTCCTCGACGCCCTCATGGAAGCGCTGGAATCCGGCAAGAGGCCTCACATGAAGGCGGCGCTCCGCGCGGTGCAGAAGTTCATCGACGGCGTGATGACCCTCGCGTGCGATTCAGCCGTCACGGGCGTCTCCGAGGAGGAGGCTGAGCAGGCCAAGGAGGCGGTGGCGGTGGCCAAGGCGTCGATCGAGCGCGAGGAGGAGGAGGAGAAGAAGCGAAAGGAGAATGCCAAGAAGGGGTTCAAGCCCGAGACGGAAAGGGAAGAGCCCGACATCGACAAGATGGACGTGGACAAACCCGAAGTCAAGGAGGAGGAGGTCAAGAAGGAGGATGAATCCAAAGACGACGGAAAGGGCTCCGCGAAGAAGGGCGGGAAGAAGGGCGCCAAGGCTGACGACGATGCCGTCGCCGACAAGAAAGGCGAGGACAACGACGGCGAGAAGAAGGAGGGCGACGAGGACAAGGATGAGAAGGCTGAGCAGAAACCGGACCCCGCCAAGGCGTCCGCCGCCGCCGCGCTCGTCGTCCCGATCCCTCCGGCGCTCAAGGCGCTCGTCGCCGAGCTCTTGCCGCGTCTCATGCACGCGTGCTTCCAGAAGAACTGGCAGGCTACCGTCGGCGGCGTCGCGGGCATCGACGCCCTCACCCGCGTCCTCCCAATCTCCGCGCTGCGAGCGAACCTTCCGAAGATTCTGCAGGCGCTGCTCAGCGCTCTGCAGTTGCTCCCGCCGCACGCCGTCACGGAGGTGGCCGCGGCGACCAAATTGTTCCACCGCGTGCTCGAGACCGCGACCCCCGAGGGTGTGGACATACGCGGCGAGGACGCGCCCCCCGGCGTCGAAGCCGCCGTCGCAGTCCTCTCCGAGGAACTCTTCTCCACGACTTCGTCGCCGACCGTCCGCCCCGTGGTGGAGGCTGCCGTGATGGGCCTCAGCAAACGAAGCGGCCTGGACGTGAACAAGGTGCTCGACGTCAAGCCCGCGCACGCGCAGGCGCTGCTCGCCCGGCCGCTCCGGTCCAAGCACGTCAACGTTCAGACCCAGGTTGTGCACATCGTCAACTTTTGTCTCTCGGCGAGGCCCGCGCCGATCATGAGCGTCAACGCGCAAACCGTGGGTTTACTCCAGGAGGCTCTGGTGGTGGCCGAGAACGACGACCCCAACACGTTCAAGGGCGGGCCCGGCGCGGCTGATTCTCTGCACGCGCTGCGAGCCGCGTGCATCCGTCTGATCTGCTCCGCCATGGCGCACCCCGAGCTCAAGACGCCCCCCGCGGGCCAGGAGCAGCTCGCGCAGCTCAGGCAGAGGATAATCACCATGTTCTTCAAGTCGCTCACCTCGCGAAACGCGGACATCGTGGAGATCGCGAAGCAGGGACTCAAACGGGTGATCCAGCAGCAGTCGCTGTCCAAGGAGCTTCTGCAGTCGTCGCTTCGCCCGATCCTCGTCAACCTGGCGCACTACAAGAACCTCACCATGCCGCTGCTCGTGGGCTTGGAGAGGCTCCTCGAGCTGCTCAGCAACTGGTTCAACCCGACGCTCGGCGAGAAACTCCTCGAGCACCTTCGCCGATGGCTGGATCCCGAGCAGAAGATGGCGCCGGGCGGCCAGCAGCAACCCCGCCCGGCGCCGAAGGACTTTAAGATCGCCGCCGCCATGATCAACCTCTTCCACCTGCTGCCGCCGGCCGCGAGCAAGTTTTTGGAGCAGCTCGTGATGATGACGGTGTCGCTGGAGCGCGCGCTGCCGCAGAACGGGGTGCATTCCGAGGTCAACTCGCTCTACCGCAAGCCCCTGTGCAAGTTCCTCAGCAGGTACGCGCCCCAGGCGGTGGACTTCTTCCTCGCCAAGCTGGCGCAGGGGCCGTTCTTCTTCAGGTTCATCGACATGATCCGAATGGAGAAGGAGGGCGAAAACCTCCGCGAGGAGCTCGCCAAGTCGGCCTCGAAGATCTCGGCGGCGGCGTTCACCTGGCCGCACCCCAGCTCCGGCGACCCGGCGGCTAACGCTTCCGAGGGTCTCAGCGGCGTCGGCGGCGGGAGCGACCTCAACGCGTACAACGGCCTCAAGCTCATCGTGGTGCTCGCGAAGCGCATGCCGGACTGGTTATCGTCGCAGCCCGACCTGGTCAAGGCGCTGTGGCAGCGGTGGAACAGCGACGCGAGACAGGCCAGGCTCAAGAGCGAAGAGGCGCTCGCGCTTCCCGAACTGCTCGAGTCCAAGCAGCTGGTCAAGTGCTTCCTCAACGTCGCCGCGCACGACCGCACGCGCGTCGCCTACCTCTTCGACATCCTCACGATCTTCTCGGCGAGGTCCCGCGTGGACTACACGTTCGTGGAAGAATTTTACAAGGAGGAGGTTGCGGTGAAGTGGTCTCCCGAGGAACGGCACGCGGTGATTGTCCACTTCCTGGACTGCTTCAAGGAGAGGTCGCTGGAGGTTCCCGAGCTCGTCAACGCGCTCAAGCTCATCGTGCTGCCGGTGCTGGAGCACACGCTCAAGGACGTCGCGGTCAACGCCGACAAAATGGAGGAGGCGACGAAGGTGATCACCGAGGATGTCGTTCACACCATCGTCATGGACGTGTTGGAGACGGCGGATGACGAGAGCTCGCCGGCGCACGCGGACCCCCTGAGGATTCAGCTCCTGCGCATGGGCACGCTGCTCATCCGCAACCTCCCCGACGAGCTCGTGCGACACCGCAAGGAGCTCATCAAGTTTGGTTGGAACCACCTCAAATCCGAGGACGTCGGCAGCAAGCAGTGGGCGTTTGTCAACGTCTGCCACTTTTTGGAGGCGTACCAAGCTCCCGAGAAGATCGTGCTCCAGGTTTTCGTCGCCTTGCTCCGCGCGTGCCAGCCAGAGGCGAAGGAGCTCGTGCGACAGGCGCTCGGCGCTCTGGTTCCCGCGTTGCCCAAGCGCCTGCCCCAGGGCGATCACAAGTACCCGATCTGGATCCGCTACACCAAGAAGATCCTCGTCGAGGAGGGCCACTCGATGCCCGCGCTGATTCACGTCTGGAACCTGATTCACACGCAGGAAACGCTGTTCTTCCCGAGCCGCGCGCAGTTTGTGCCGCAGATGGTCAACTCGCTATCGCGGCTCGGCCTGCCCTCCTCCTCCCCAACCGAGAACAGGGTGCTCTCGATCAAGCTGGTGGAGCTCATCCTGCGGTGGGAGGAGCGACGCAAGCGGCTCAAGGCGGAAGTCGCCGAGAAAGGCGAGGGCGAGGGCGAGGACGACGGCGACGACGGCGAAGACGAGCAGCCCAAGAAATCCCCTCGAGCGGGGTCGAAGCGCGGCCGCGACGCGGATACCCGCTCGTCGAAACGAACCAAGGGTGCCGACGGTAAGGCCACCGCCAAGGACGAGGAGGAAGAGGAAGAGGAGGAGGAGGAGGAGGCGCCGAAGAAGCGATCGACCCGAGGGAGTAAAAAGGAGGAGCCCATCCTCCCCGAGTCGGCGGAGAAGGGCGACGCGGACATGGCCGACGTCGAGGACATCGACATCGGCGACGGTAAATCCGACAAGGATAAAGCCGCGCCCGCGTCCGCCGCGGACGTGGACGATTTCTCCCCGACGCCCGCCATGGAGGAGATCCTCGTCAACTTCCTCGTGCGCATGTCCTTCCTCACCGGCGAGGCCAAGGACAGGGAGATGGTGGCGTTACACCAGCGCGCCGTGACGCTGCTGAAAAAGTCGCTTCGCACGTGGCCGCACGTCAACATCAAGTTTGCGTTCATCGAGAAGCTCCTCGCGTCCGCCAAGAACGGCGCGGAGGACGCGACGAGGACTCTGCCCACCGGCCTCGGCATCTTCAACATCGCGCTCGAGTGCGGCGTCACCAAGTTTGTCAGCGGCAACGCCCCGCAGCTCGCTCAGATGCTCGAGCCGTGCTTCGAGAGTCGGCGAAAGTCCACGCACGACGCGCTCGCCAAGGCGCTGGCCAGGGCGATGTTCCCGGCGAACAAGCCCCTCGCGGGCGCCGTCGAGGACGAATCCGGCCGCCCGGTTCCGCCCGCCGAGGCGAAACTCCTGCAGAACAAGCTCGACGAGCTCTGCGCCAAGCACGTCGCGTCGGCCATAACGGGTAACCCCGCGCTGCCAAACGTCCAGGCGCCCAACCCGTCTCTCGCGTGCGTCCTCGCGTGCATCGCCGCCCTCGCCGAGCGCCAGCGTCGCATCGTGGACCGATACATGCCCCACCTCATCAAGCTGCTGTCCAGGCTCACGCACGAGCTCAACGCGGCGTCCGCGGCTGGCGCCGTGCCGCAGCAGCAGCCCGCGCGGGCGCTCCCCGGCCAAAGCCCCGCGGTTCCCGTGCCGGACTACGGCTCCGTGGCGCACTGCATGGCGGCGTGCGTGCGACTCATCGCGTCCAGGGTCATCCCCGCGGGCGGCGAGCACAAGCAGCTCTTCCTCAGAATGCTCCTCCAGCTCATCAACGATCAGGCGACGCACGGCGCGGTTCTCATGGCGACGTTGGACGCGCTCAAGGGATGGGCGGAGGACGCCGTCGCGGGAGCGCCCCCCGGAGCCGTGGGCGCCGCCGCGGCCATCCCCGCGGGCCTCGTGAAGCCCAAGCCCGAGCCCGGCGCGGCCGGTGAGAAGGCGGCCGGTGACGATGACGACGCGAAAGACGGCGACGACGACGACGAGGACGGCGCCAAGCAGACGCCCACCCCCAAGGGGGGCAAGACGGGCCCGACGGGCGCCAAGCTCAAACCCGGCGAGAAGGAGAAGGATGTCGCGAACAAGGACGCCGACGACGACGGCAACGTCGACGTCGAGGTCAAGGAAGAACCCGCGGACGACGCGAAGGGCGAGGGCGAGGAGGGAGCCGATGACGGAGACAAGAAGCCGCCGTCGACGCCCTCGGTGGATCCCGCCTCGCCCGATCCCAACCGACCGGGTTCGCTCTCCGCTAAGGAGACGGTGCTCTTCCTCTCCAAGCTCGCGCACCTGACCCGCATGGGACGCGAGGTGACGCAGACGGCGGAGTGGGAGGAGAAACTGCTGGGCACGCTGTACGCGCTGTGCGCCGCGGAGGGTCACCACGACATGGCCCTGCGCCAGGAGGTTTTCAGCAAGGTTGAGCGCAACCACCTCCTCGGACTTCGCAGCCGTCGACCCGACCTCCACGGTAAGTTCTTCAAGCTGTACGACGGAGCCGTCGGGAACTCTATCTTCCACCGCCTCCAGTACATCCTCGCGGGACAGGAGTGGGACGCCATGGCGGACACGTTCTGGCTCAAGCAGGGCCTGGACCTCATCCTCTCCACGCTGGCGGATGAGGATCACATCACGCTGGCACCCAACAGTGCGCAGTGCCCGCCGCTGCTGCCGGTGAACCCAACCGATCCAAAGGCCGAACCGCCCAAGCCGCCGGAGAAGAAACCGAGCGGGTACGGCACGCCGAACGAGAAGACCGCGGAGATGCTGGCGAGGCACGCCGCCTTCATGACGAAGATTGGCGCGCTCAGGGTTAAGGACCTGGTCGGCCCGCTCCGAGAGGTGGCGACTCGCAACGCGCACATGTCCTACTACCTGTGGGTGCTCATATATCCCATCGTGTGGGCGACGCTCCAGCGCGAGGAACAGATGCAGCTCGCCAAGCCGATGATCGCGCTCTTATCCAAGGAGTACCACCAGAGGCAGGCGGCTGTTCGTCCCAACGTGGTGCAGGCGCTGCTGGAGGGCATCTCGCTGTCGCAGCCGCAGCCGAAGATTCCGAGTGAACTCATCAAGTTCCTCGGTAAGACCTACAACGCGTGGCACATCGCCGTGGCGCTCCTGGAGAACCACGTGGTCCGCTACCCGCAGGAGGCGAGGTGCTTCGACGCGCTCGCGGAGCTCTACAGGCTCTTGGGCGAGCGAGACGCCTTGGTCGGGCTA
>MDTA01139999.1_pt1 | contig 12170 bp, 5 predicted proteins | sample 811151 | NCBI WGS metagenome assembly MDTA01 (sample SAMN05326648, study PRJNA326480) | marine metagenome | isolation source: seawater | place: Indian Ocean: South | collected 2010
GCGTAAAGGTCTTGGCACGGTGCCTGTCCTGTGGCTCTTGGGAAGAGTTATGAGGATTCGGTCTTCCCTGCTTGTTTCTATTTTGGCGTTTGTTCTCTGGATCCCGGCTTCGTCGGCCACGGGCCAGACCAATGACGATCATGAGACAATGAGGGTCTTCATTTTCGCCGGGCAGTCCAACATGGTGGGGTCTGACTCCAAGGTCGGGGATATCAAGCGCTTTCCTCCTTATGCCGGTCTTGAGCATCCGCAGGAAAACGTAATGTTCACCTACTGCCTCGGGCGGGAGAATAAAAAGAGCTCGGAAGGATGGATTCCCCTGCAGCACGTTAATAACGTGGTGGGTCCGGAGCTCAGCTTTGCTCGCAGAGTAACCCATTACATCAAGGCCCCGGTTGGTATCATCAAGGTCGCAGCCGGGGGTACGCACCTGGGAGGGGATTGGAATCCTGATGAACCCATCGGGTTCAAGATGTATCCCCTTGCCATCACTACTGTTGAGAAGGCCCTGGCCGGACTCAGGGAGCAGGGAATCAAGTATCGACTGGAAGGGTTCATGTGGCACCAGGGAGAGAATGACATGTTTAACGGGGACTACATGAAAAGCTATGGCCATAACTTGAAGAACTTCGTGGCCAGCTGGCGGCGTGATCTCAAGGCCCCGGACCTCAAGTTTTATATCGGGGAGCTTTGCACCAAGACGATATGGGGGATGGACCTGCGCCCGAGGATGTATGCCATCAGCCTTGGCCAGCGCGAGGTGGCCAGGGAAGATCCCCGTGCCGAATACGTGCCTACCTCTCATGTAGGTGCGGAGATTGGCCGGCCAGTTGGGCTGCATTACCACTATGGCACTCTGGGTCAGTTGCAGCATGGGGAGAACTATGCCACTGCCTACCTGCGTACGATTGGTCTCCAACTCAGGTCACCTCGACCCCTCAAGAAATGGCCCTATGCCAAAGGTAGCGCGGTGAAGCTTTTCATCCTCGCCGGGCATCGCAACATGGAAGGTGAGCGCGCCTTTGTACAGGAACTCAGGGATCTCAAGGGAGGAGAACCCCTTTCCCGGGATAATGCCACAATTGCCTACAAGTATGACCTGGGTGGAGGCTATCACCGCTCACAGGGGTGGGAGCCACTGGGTCTGACCGGCTATTATGACACCTTCGGTCCGGAGTTGAGTTTTGCCCGGACGGTCGCCGGGGCAGCCGAGGGGAACATTGCCATCGCCAAGTTTACCCACAGCGGCTCGCAGATCATCGACTGGACGCCGGAAGGCAGCATGGCCAAGAGCAGGCACATTTACCCGGAGTTTATCCGCTTCATCAGGGAATCAATCCGGGAATTGGCAGCAAAGGGCCATGAGGTGGAAGTCGAGGGTATCTTTTATCACATGGGTGAGAACGATATGTCCTTTCATCCCTACCGGAAGGAAGCGGCTGCACGGGTGCAGGCGATCATTGAGCAGAGTCGGAAGGACCTGAAGCGGCCCCGGATGAGGTGGTTCGTGAGCCAGCAGCCTCCGACCGACGTGGAGGGCCTCAATAAGCTGGATGTGGTGGGGAACGTGGCGGGGATTGCGTCAGCGGACCCGAACATTTTTCACCTGAAGGCCTTTGATCTTCCGCCAGAGGAAAAGATGCTGGTCATCACGACGGCTGGCATCGTCCAGCTGGGAGAGCGCCTCGCGCGGGGCTATCTGGAGAACCGGTAGCGCATTGAAGTTTATAAAGTTCAGACAGTAGAGCATGCAGCAGATGAGAATTGAAATCGGCATCTACGTTGTCGCAGTCGCCATGGCCTGTACGTCGCACGCACAAGCCTCGGGCACACCCCTCAAGGTCTATATCCTGGCGGGACAATCCAACATGGAAGGCCACGCCAGAATCGAGACTTTCGACTATATCGGGGAAGACCCGGCGACTGCTCCGATTCTGAAGGAGATGGTCGATGCGGATGGGCAGCCTATTACCTGCGACAACGTCTGGATATCGTATTATACAGGTGGTCACAAAGAGCCTGACAGGGAAAGTGGCGAGGGCTCTGGAAAATTGACGGCAGGTTACGGCGCTCGTGGCACGAAATTCGGGGAGATAGGTTCTAAAATCGGACCGGAGTTTACCTTTGGCATCTACATGCAGAAGCACGTGGAGGAACCGATCTTGATCATAAAGACCGCCTGGGGGGGGAAGAGTCTGCACACTGACTATCGGTCGCCAAGCGCTGGTCGCTATAAACCGTTCAAGCAGGAACTCGAGAAACTCGCGGGAAAATTCACGGAGCAGGAACGTCAGAAATGGCATGCAGAGAAGAAGGCCAGGACAGGGCTCTGCTACCGCCTGATGATCGAGCATGTCAAGAAGGTGCTGGCAGACCCGAAACGGGTATATCCGGCATATGATGCACGTGCTGGCTATGAGATTGCCGGCTTCGCGTGGTTTCAGGGCTTCAATGACCTGGTCGGCCCCTACCCCAGGGCTGATGACCCGGAAACGAAGTCAACGGCCAAAACCATCAAAGACTACTCTGAATACAGCCGTCTACTGGGCTGCTTCATCCGGGACGTGCGTCAGGAGCTTTCTGCCCCTGACATGCGCTTTGTGATCGGTGTTCTTGGGGTTGGTGGAGAGGAAGAGAATCCGGGAAGGAATGCCTTTCGCAAGGCCATGGCCGCTCCAGCGGCGCTGCCAGAGTTCAAGGGTAACGTTGTTGCTGTTGAGACCGCCCCCTTCTGGGAAAAAGCCCTTGCCCGGATCGACGCCAAACGAGGGAAAGTGAAACAGATGGGTTACTTCCTCCGTAGCAAGCACAAGAACCACGCGAACAAGGACGGCAACATGGACAAGCAGGCGCAGAATGATTACCTCAAGAAGTTCAGGGAAGAGCTGATTACGCCAGAAGAAGAGGACATGTGGAGACGTGGGGCTTCGAACGGGGGGTATCATTATCTGGGTTGTGCAAAGACCTTTGCCTTGATTGGCAAGGCCTTCGCAGATGCCATGGTTAAATGAGGGCTCACTACCCGGAAGCCGACGGCAAGAGCAGGATCAGATAAAACCGAAAATTGAGAGGAAACTAACACGATGCCAGTAGCCCGACTCATGAACAGGCGCAGTTTTCTCAAGGGAACCGGGGTGGCCTTGCTTCTCCCCCGCATGGAGAGCCTGGGGCAGGTTGCCGAGGCAGATTCGCCGCGCCGGTTGCTCACGATCGTCAACCACCTGAGTTTCTATCAACCCCATTTGATCCCGGAGGTGGGCGGGGTATTCGAGAAGACACCACCCCTGCTGGACGAGTTGTCCGATCACTTTGATCACCTGAAGGTTTACAGCGGGTTGGACAATCCAGCGGTGCAGAATGGTTTCGGACACACGCCATGCGTGGGCATTCTCTCTGGTTACTTCAACAAGCTGCATCGGAAGAACCGGCTATCCGTCGACCAGGCGGTTGCCGATCTGATCGGGGATAACACGCGTTTCAAGTCGCTTGTCTTTCAAGCCGGGGAAAACCTTAACTTTTCTCAGATCTCCTGGGATAAGCACGGCCTTCCGGTTAAGCAGATCGATTCTCCCCGCAAGATTTTCAACCTGCTCTTCCAGGTCGACGAAAATGAGAAGATACAGCAGCAGGTGCTCTCAGAAGACCGCAGTATTCTGGATGCGGTGTTCGCCCAGGCCAAGTCCATGGAGAAGCGCCTCAATGCCACGGACCGGGCGAAAATGGACGAGTATCTCACCTCGGTCCGCGAAGTGGAGCAGACCGTGAAGCGTCGCGCCTACTGGGCCGATCGCTCCAAGCCGGGAGTGGACTACAAACTCGAGGACTTCGATCGTAAATCGGTGGACGACTACGTCGGGACCCTGCTCGATCTTGCCGTGCTGGCCCTGGAAACAGACTCGACGCGTGCGGTCACTGTGCAGATTCCGTTCTGGGAGGGTTTCAAGGAGCCCAGTCTCACCGGTAACTACCACGACCTTTCCCACCACGGTCAGAAGCCTGAAAAAATCAAAAAGCTGCTCATGCTGGAGCACGCCATTCTCAAGCGGATCAGTACAGCGCTCAGCACCATGAAGGAACGCTCTGCAGGCAACACTTCCCTTTTCGACCAGACGAGTACGCTCCTGACCGCGTCCATGGGCAGTGCCAACTCGCACAATTTTGACGACCTGCCGGCGCTGGTGTTTGACAGCCGGATGAAGACTACGGGCCATTTGGAGAAGAAGAATGTGCCGATGAGCAATCTGTATCTCGGATTGCTCCAACTATTTGGAGCGGAAAACGATCGCTTTGGGGAAAGCACCGGGGCCTTCAACGTGCTGTCATGATGCGGTTGGCCTGGACACTACTGCTGGTGGGTTTTCTTCTGCAGACGACTCTCCGTTCGGAGCCAAGGCTGGAACACTTCATTACTCAGAACTGCGTCAAGTGCCACGGCCCTGAGAAGCAGAAGGGGAAGGTGCGACTGGACAAGCCGGTCGATGCCTTGTTCGCCGATGAAGAATTGCTCGAGACCCTGGCCGCCGTAATTGAGGCCGGAGAAATGCCTCCTGAAAAGGAGCCGCAACCTGATGCCGAAGCAGTTGCTGAGGTCTTGGAGATTCTCCAGAAGCGGATCCTCGCGCAGCGCCCGGTCAATCCGCTCAAGCGGCTCACTCGCGCTGAGTACACCAACACGATACGCGACCTTTTTGGAGTAGATTTTGATTTTACCGGGTTACTGCCGCCTGATCATGTGGAGCACGGGTTCGACAAGTATGGTGAGGCCCATCTGATGTCGCCGCACCAGGTGATGGCCTACCTCAAGACTGCGCGCTTCATTGCCGAGCGGTTGCTGCCAGACGCCAAGCCGAAGACGAGGACGTGGGAATTCGATGTGCGGCATTTTCACGGTAGCAAGAATTTTGCCACGGGCGGGGGTGGGGATTACCGCGATGGAGACGACTATGTTCTCACGGGTTTTCGCCCTTACCGCAGTAATCTGCATTTATCCATCGATCCAGAAAGCCACAAGCAATTTGCCGTTCCTGCCTTCGGGGTCTACCGGCTAGAAGTGAAGGCCCAGTCCGAAAAATCCCGGGAAGGGGAGGTTATCGGAATCAATCTCGGGGATGGGCGTCATCCGACCAGCTTTCGGACCATCCGCCGGATCCCCATGCCGCACGGGTCGAGAGGTTTTACGACAGAGTTCACGCTCAGGATGGGAGACCGACTGGCCTTCACTTTCGATAGCGCCCGTGTGCCGGGTCGCAGCCTTGAAAAGAAACCGCACAACGGTCCCGCCATGCGGTTCTCTCATGTGAGGGTGACTGGACCTTTGACGGAGCGGTGGCCGACTGCCGCGATGCAGACCATCTTCCCGAAGCCGGACATGAGTCCGGCAGAGTTGGTCGACCACCTTGCATTATTGCTGACGCAGCGACCACTGCATGCGGAGGACCGCAAGGCATTCGTCGGGGTAGTAGAGGCCCAGAAGAGGTTGGGTGCCTCGATGACCGGTGTGGCCCGCAGTGCCCTGATCGTCCTGCTTACTTCCCCGCACTTCATATACAAGGCTGAGTCGTCGCAGTTAACTGATGTTGAGTGCGCCCATCGCCTGTCCTATTTCCTCTGGAATTCCGTCCCTGATACAGAGCTTCTTGATGCTGCCAGATCAGGTGCCTTGCGCGAAGATCCGTCGGCCCAGGTAGAGCGACTGCTCAAGGACTCCAGGTCCGGCCGCTTCATCGACGACTTCACGCGTCAATGGTTGCAGCGAGACAAGGTGGACGACTTCGGTCCGGACGTCCGCGTTTTCAAGAATGTGCGAAGGATGACGGTCGACTCCATGGGGCGCGAAGGCCGTGAACTCTTTCGCCACATGCTTGAGAACGGGCTTAGTATGGATCAGTTCATTGACTCGGATTTTGTCATGGCCAATGACCGTCTGGCGAGGTTCTACGGCCTGACCGCCGTCAACGGCGATGCCTTCGTGCCGGTGAAGCTGCCAAAGAACAGCGAGCGAGGCGGGCTCATCGCGCAGGCTGGGTTCCTTAAGCTTACCTCAACGGATTTTGCCACCTCACCGATTCACAGGGGCTCTTGGATTCTCAAGAACCTCTATAACGAGCGGATTGATCCACCCGCCGACATATTGATCAATGAGCCCGACATCCGGGGGACAACTACCATTCGTGAAGCGATTCTCAAGCATCAGGAGCTTGAGAGCTGCTCCCGCTGCCATTCAAAGATCGACCCCCTGGGATTCGCCCTTGAATACTACGACCCGGTTGGGCGCAAACGGAGCGAGTATCGTCACGTGGAAGAACTCGAGGCTGAGGATGAGCAGACCGTGTTCCAGAAAAAACTCAAGTTCACCAAGGTCCCCATCGAGGCAACGATGAAACTGCCCAACGGTCGTGAAGTGCGCGACCTGCCCACGCTAAAGGCTGCTCTGATGGCCGACAAAGAGAAAATCATCAAGGGTGTCATCGGGAAACTTATCAGTTATGCCCATGGCCGCGAAGTCACCAGGGCTGACCGCCCGCATGTCGATGCTATCTTCGAATCAATTGGGCAAAAGGATTACTCCCTGCGTGCCGCTATCCACGCCATCGTCTTACACCCTGAATTCCGTCGGAAATAGAGATTGGGGGCTCTCGGAAAGGTGCCGTCCTCGGACGAAAGAAAAAAGCATGAAGACAAGAATAGCCATCTCCACACTGCCTTTTCATTTCACTCAGAGAGAACCACTTGTCACCCCATGTGGCCCACAGTAGTCATATGGTCTGGAGAACTGGTCGACGGGTAAGGGCACAACTCAGAATTATACCTTAGAAAATGACTATGAGAAAAAGAGCAGTTCATGCAGGAAGGATCATCTGCATCCTCGGGGGAGTCCTTCTCGCGATCGTCCCGGACCGGGCGGGCGCGAAAAGTCCTGTAAAGGTTTTCATTCTTTCCGGCCAGTCCAACATGGTCGGCGCAGGAAAGGTAGATGGTGGCAGCAGTCGCTGGGGGACGCAGTTCACGGAGCCCGTGGTGTCCGTCTATGAGGGTGCCTATGCACCGGCTGCAGATTATGATTCGATGGAGCCGGTCAGAACCCTCAAGCTCGAAGCCTTTGGGGGAGTGCGGCCGACTCCCTATCCGGGTGGTGGCACGCGGGTTACACGGGGCTTTGTTCAGGTCAAGGAAACGGGAATCTATGAGTTTCGTCCGGGTTATGGGGGTTCGACCCACAATGTCATGGAAGTCGATGGCAAGGTTGTCCATCGCCAGGAGGTTGGTGGTGACCCGGTGCGCAATGAAATCAAGCTTGAGGGCGGAAGGAAGGTGCCCTTCAAGATCACTTACTTTACCGAGCAGGCCGATGGCCTCGGCTGGATCGTACGTCTCGATGTCCCCGGGGCCCTTTCAACCATGGTCAGGTTCAAGGGATTGTATCCCTTTCTGCTCGACGAGCGCAGGCAGTGGAAGGCCCGGGATGATGTCTGGTATCGGGGGGTGGTGACTGCGGTGGGGAACAGGCCTCTTGGAGTCGCCGGAGGTCGGATCGGTCCGGAGCTGGGATTCGGCCACGTGGTTGGAAACCATTTGGCGGATCCGGTTCTGATTCTCAAGACCTCGCAGGGGAACCGTTCTCTCTCGTGGGACTTCCTCACCCCGGGCAGCAAGCGTTTCGAGTACGGAGGGAGAATTTATGCGGGCTACAAGGAGTCACCTCTCTCCTGGGAGAAGGGAACCGAGCCCGATCCCATCAACTGGTATGCTGGCAAGCAATACGACGATTGCTTCGGGGCCGCTCACGAGGTCCTGGCCAACTTCGACAGGGAATTCCCGCACTGGAAGGGCAGGGGATATCAGATTGAGGGATTTGCATGGTGGCAGGGTGACAAGGACCGCTACGTTGAGGCCCATGCGGTCCAGTATGAGAAGAACCTCGTACGTCTGATCAAGACCCTGCGTGAGGAATTCAGGGCCCCCGGGGCGAAGTTCGTGGTGGCAACTCTCGGACAGACGGCAAAGGATGCCGCACCCGGTAACGACAAGCGAATCCTCGATGGCCAGCTTGCAGTGGATGGATCTTCCGGCAGGTATCCTGAATTCAAGGGGAATGTCGCGACCGTATACACGCACCCACTGAGTCAGGGTGGGGCCTCCAACAGCCACTACAATGGGAATGCCCAGACATACATGGACGTTGGTCTGGCGATGGGTGAATCCATGGTTGAGCTGTTGAAAAACAGGTAATGGCGGATAGCTGCAGCTGGGCTCAGGGGCTGAGAGAGACCTCGTTTCTCCCAAAGCGCGCCTTGCCATTACTCTCGGGAAGAACGAGCGGTAGCCGGACCTGAACCGCTTCTATCGGGATTCCGTCATCTCCAGTGCCGGTGGCGATCACTTCAGCTGCCCCGGTTGAGGTCTCGAAGGATTCGAGATTCCTGCTGAACTGATGAGTAAAGGTCAGTCCTGCGGTCTCGTGGTCAGCACGGCGAGTGTAGCGCATGAAGACATGACCGGTGTCGGGATCAGACCAGAACCTCATACCTCCATGCCTTGTGATGATGCCAGTTGATCCCGGATTACTGACCTCAAGGGGTGTGTGGGCACTGTTGGAGTCGACTGGATTGAATCCATAGGCGAAGTCCAGCAGGTTGGAGAGGCCATTTCCGTTGGCGTCGTGGCCGTCTGCCGCATCCCCGGAGTTGTCAGTGCTCCCGAAGTAGTTGAGGCGCCAGAGTTCGTAGGAGCTCTGAAGCCCGGGAGCTACTATCCGGATCTTCCAGGGTTGCGAGAGATCTGGGGTAGGGCGTTTCAGGCTGAAGGCGTAATCAATTGTGCCGGAAGCATTGTAGTAGCCCTGATAGTAGTCATGGCCCGGGATGTCTACTTCCTCAAGGGGTTGCCATGATTTGCCGAGGAGGCGCTGGACTTCCACGGTAGTTCGTGGGTTGACCTCCATGAGGATGACAGGAAGATGGCCAATGCCTCCGCTGTTGATGGAGAACTGAGCGAGGACGTGCTTGCCTGTGGCGGTCAGGTCGAGAGGATAGCTCTGATTCAAGGTTCCTTGCTCGACGGTAAGGTCGAGTTCGCGGTTGTAGCGATACTCATCATGAACAGACTGCCAGGGTTCGGTGTGATTCCCGATCCGGTTGGAAAACTCGCTGTCCTCACCCCAGTAGACTGCCGGTGACTTGGCCGGAAGGATAAAGGCGACCTTGCCCTCGATCACATCCCCGGACGCATACGACCGGCGCACGGAGTCGCTGCTCAGGTCGAACAGGGTCGTGCTCTGGCCCCAGGTCCGACCGTAGGGGTGGAGGTGGGTTTCCAGTGGTTGGCCGTTCAGAGTAGAGGATATTGCAATGAGGCCACGGTAGCCATTGGCGGAGTGTCCGGTTGAGGTCGTCAGATCGTTGATGGCGAGCCACCCGGAGGAGAAGGGAAGGGAGGGCTCCTTGTAGGAATTTCCCCCGGGATCGGCCGTCCGATCTGTTGTCTTGCCCCCGGCATCCCCGAGGTAGTAGTCCGCGAAACTGGTGGTCATGTAGTAATCGGCCGCCGTCTGGAAAAAGGTCAGGCGTCGGGGATTGATCACATCCTCGAGGAATTCGTAGCGATAGCTGTGAAACCTTCGGTGGTAATCGAGGGTCGCGACCCCGCGTGTTGTGCAGGTGAACCTGATTTTATCATCAGCAGTCACCCCGGAGTAATGAACCTCCGTGATGTTGGGGCCGGTCCAGCGGTAGCAGGTCTTGAGCCTCTTTCCGGGGATGTAGAGGTTCGAGCTGTTGGTGTAGTTGAGGAAATCTCCCCCTCCGACGTTCTCGGTCCAGTTGTGCTCCGTGCCCCCGTTGAAGGGAGTGGTGAAGGTGGGACGAACATCGCCAATCACGGCTCCTCCGGCGTGCTGGGAGATATCGTAGGTCATCGATTCTCCCCAGGCTCCGAGGGCCGCTTCATCCCACTTCCATGTATTGCGGGTGGACCAGCCAATGAGTGACAGGGACGAGTGTGAAACGGCAGCGACGGTTCCGCTGCCCCAGTACCCGTAGACGATTCGAAGTCGGAAGTCTCTTGTTTCGCCGGGAGCGAGGGGAATCATGGTGTAGCCACGCATCCACCGTCCAGCGTGCGGAGTGCTTCCTGCGGTGCCGTGCCAGTTCTTGGAGAGTTGAACGGGAATGCCACTGGGACTTCCGTCTGGATTGCAGAGGACCATCGAGGTGCCGGTGACGTGGCGGGCATGGCTGGGAGCAAAAATGAGAGGAAGATGCAAGGCCGTGCCGGTGGGATTGCTTGTTCGGAAAGTGTATTCGTAGACCGTGTTCCGCGTGTTGGGATTGGTGAAACCGAAATTGGGAGTAGGTAGATCCAACCGGATCCCGGAGATTTCTTCGTCCCAATCCTGGACGAGGGCGGTTCCATTAGTTCTGCGAGCCTCGGTGACAAATCCGGGATCCGCATAACCCTCGTAGGAGTCCCCGTCATGGGGCCTGGTGGAGAGGTGACTCACGCGGCCTGCGTTCTCGCTTGTCAGAGCCAGTTGCCCCGGGGGAGTCAGGTGGATGAGGGTCCGGGTTACGCCCGGCTCCCCGCTGCAGTCGAGGGTGAAGGTGACATGGTCGGGCCAGGCCGTGACCTCGAGGCGCCCGATGAGTTGCGCCCCGGTTTCGGACACGAACTTGAGCCGGGTGAGATCGAAACGCTGGATGTACTGGCCTCCTTCGATGAAACGGAAATACTGGTTTTGGTTATCCTGCAGGTCCGCGGACTCGCATTTGTACTCCTCGCCTCCAACGAAGGCCGAGAGTTCGAGGTTTGCATTGGTGAAGGTAGTGACATCATTGGTGAGAGCGGTGAGGTAGTCGGAGCCCTCAAGGGCATCAAATCCGCTCAATTTGACAGCGTCGCATTCGAGACGGAGGCTGTAGTAACCAGTTTCGACAATGATATCCGGGTGGGCACGGGTTTCGGTGTAGGCGGGGCTGAATTGCCGGCGTTTGGGCCCGAGGGTCGGAGGGTGACCGTTTTCAAAGTAGGAATAACTGTAGTTCCGGCTGATTTCAGCGGGAGCAGGAGTAGTTGTTACCAGCAGGGCGATAATCCACGGGAAGGAGAGCTTGGATAATTGCATGGAAAGGGCTTGTGGCGTATCCGGCGTAGAAATCGTCCGGGAGGGAACAAGGGGCGGAAACTAGTCGAGGTTGGAAAGAATTCAAGGGTGACCGAGGGGTATTTTTTGAGCTGATTTCAGCATCATAGCGGCACATCCCCCACCCGAAGAACTCCCACGCTGTCTCCGGTTGATCGTGCCGCGGGTTGACTCGTAAAGCAGGGTCCGTGTCCTGCGAGGCACTGGGAGACTATTCCAGGGGCTTGTTCGCTGCGCCGGGGGTCGGGGTAAGGTTCTTCCAGGGGCCCTCGAGGCTCTCGAGGAGCCCTGAGGAGACATCGGATTTCTGGATGCCGAACTCCACTTTGTCCACAAGCACGTTTCGGTGAACAAGCGTGACCGACTCGCCCTTTTGCGATAATTTGAAATTCGCATGGAGTCCGGTTTCACCACCATCCTCATCAGCCCAGATCACGAGATATCCGCCCGCTTCGAGGACTGTCCCAGAAGGGATCTGCCACTTGAACAAGTCCTCCGGGTCATCACTGAGATACATCCCGGATAAATCAACATCGGTATCACCGTGATTGAGTAACTCGATCCAATCTTCCACCTCACCCTGTGGATCCCTGTTGCTATTCTTGTTGGAGGCGAGAATCTCGTTAATCGCAATCGAAGGCTTTGGGCCACTGGTTGTGACGGAGGGAGCTTCCGCTTTCCTTGATACGTTTTCGAGACTCGAGACTCCCTTGATCTCATCGTGAGCCAGCAGGAAGTCCCTTCGATCCTTCATGAACTTGTAGAGACCGGGTGCCGGATCTTTACCACCCGGGGCGGAAGTCATGGAGTTGAAGGCGTCGAAACTGGTGCCCGATCGAGTGTCCAATTTCATTTCCTCAAGCAGGAGGTCTCGAAAGTTCCTGATGACCGGACCAATGTTTTCCGGAGCCATCCTGAGTTCGGTGATCGTCTTGACATACTGCAGGTATTTCTGGCGGTAAGCTGGCACGGCCAGAATCTTGCTACGTAACGGCATACGATCACTATCGAGACCGATCAACGGATCAAGTGA
>MDTA01202515.1_pt1 | contig 12170 bp, 8 predicted proteins | sample 811151 | NCBI WGS metagenome assembly MDTA01 (sample SAMN05326648, study PRJNA326480) | marine metagenome | isolation source: seawater | place: Indian Ocean: South | collected 2010
CATCCGCACCTGCCCATCAGAAACGATGGACATTGATCTTATTTTTTCCTGATCTCCCGGCCATTTTGAAGAGATTACTTGTTCTACAAAACGGCGATTGATTTCTCGAACAATTTGCATGTGCCTAGGAAGAACATACTCAAATAAAGCTTCACCCCAAGTTTCCAAGGCTTCGGGAAGTAAGGTATGATTTGTGTAGGCAAAGGTTCTTTGGACCAAGTTCCATGACTTTTCCCAGCCCAATTTTTTCTCATCAAGAAAAATGCGCATTAATTCCAGGACCGCGACCGCTGGATGTGTGTCGTTCAACTGAACCACAACCTTTTTAGGAAATTCTTCCCAATCATCATGCAACCGGAGAAAGCGAGCCATCATATCCTGAATCGAACAAGCTACGAAAAAATACTGCTGAACAAGACGCAGTTCCTTTCCGTTTTCAGTTTCGTCATTCGGGTAAAGAACTTTGGAAATGCTTTCTCCCATGGCTTTCTCCCGAACTGCTTCAACATATCCACCTTGGTTAAAAGTTTTTAGGTCAAGCTCTTGCGATGCCTTGGCCTCCCATAGTCGGAGAAAATTAACCGTCGTCGCTCCGTAACCGACAATCGCGACATCGTAGGGAATACCTTCGACATATTTTGTTTCGACCCATTTGGGTTGGTAATCTCCCAAGTCGTCATAAAGATGCTCCACACGGCCGTAAAGACTTACTCGTTGAGCATATTGCGGGCGCACAATTTCCCAGGGATTTCCGTATTTTAACCAATCATCGGGAAGTTCAACCTGCCGGCCATTATCGAATTCCTGACGAAACAGTCCAAACTGGTAGTGTATACCGTACCCAATTGCAGGGAGATCCATGGTTGCCATGGAATCTAGAAAGCAGGCTGCCAAACGCCCCAAACCGCCATTACCCAAACCCATATCATGCTCTTCTTCGCACAAGGTTTCCAAATCAAAACCGAGATCGTTAAGAGCAGTTGAAACAGCTTCTCGCAGGCCGGAATTACAAAGATTCGTATTGAGAAGCCTTCCCATTAGGTATTCCAAACTCAGGTAGTAGACTCTTCTCGCATCTTGGTTGTTGTGAGCGGATTGCGTTTCAATAAAGCGATCGATGATTTTTTCTCGCACAGCGAGACAAGTTGCCATCCAAAGTTCCCTTGGTGTGGCACTATCCAGATGCCTAGCAAGAGTTAGGCGTAGTTGCCTACGAATGGATACTTTCATCTCTTCCACAATTTGGGAAGAGCCTGCATTTTCGCTTTTTTCGTGTGGATTTGACGCCGTATCAGTAATCATTAGTTCGATTCATTCGGGTGTCCTTTAAAGTCAGGCACACATCGTGCCAAAATTAATGAATAGGATGCTTTTTGCGAGAATATCTCAAAAATAATCAATCCACTCTAAACTTGTGCACAGTCAGATGACGATAAGTCTCGCCGGGACGCAGTACGCAGGATTTCCATCCCTCTTCCCCTTGGTGGTTGGGGCTGTCTGGGTATACTTGAGTTTCCAGACAAAGTCCCGACCTGAAAGCATAGGGTTTGCCTCCCTGCCCAACCAGGGTTCCATCCAAATAGTTACCAGTGTAAAGCTGAATACCAGGCTGATCGGTACGGATTTCGAGAACACGGCCGGAAGCAGGATCGCGTAAGATCGCGGCCAAGTTTAGTTTTTCTTTGGACGATGGAACGAGCCAAGTATGGTCATAACCTTTGCCTACCTTAAGTTGTTGGTGCTTGTTTTCGATTCGCTTACCAATGGCAGTAGGTTTTCGGAAATCCATCGGAGTCCCCGCAACTTTTTCGATTGCCGTGGGTATGTTGGTTTCGTCAGTAGCTACAAAATGGGCTCCTGGTAATGTAAGTTCATGATTCAGGATTGTTGGAGAGCCTTCACCGTTCAAGTTAAAATAAGTGTGGTTGGTCAAATTCAATACGGTTGACTGATCACAAGTTGCTTCGTATTCGACCTTAAGTTCATTGTCGTCGGTCAGGGTGTAGGTTACCTTGCAACGAAGATTACCAGGGTATCCTTCCTCTCCATCAGGACTGGTTCGAGTAAAAATAACTCCGGTACCGACCTCGGTAATTGTGGCATTCCAGATTCTTTTGTCGAAGCCAACCTCGCCACCATGTAGATGGTTGGGACCATTGTTCTTTGCTAATTGATAGCTTTTACCATCCAAGCTGAACTTTCCATCCTTGATGCGATTGGCGTAACGCCCTGTAATGCATCCGAAGTAAGGACTCTTCTCCATGTACTCCTCAACACTGTTAAAGCCAAGTGATACATTAGCAAAGTTACCCTCACGATCCGGCACGAGGATTTCCTTAACCGTACCGCCATAGTTTAACAAGGATACCTGCATCTTATTTGCATTCGTGAGCGTGTACATGCTTACCTGGTCTCCGTTGGGCATTTTCCCAAAAACTTTTTTTTCTACAGTCATCGGCTTTACAGAGGATTTATTTGTTTTTTCTAGACCAAATGCTTTTTTGCTTTTCGCCAATGCTGACTTGCTTTTATCAACAACATAGGAAGAGCCATCCGAAAAGCCTTTTTTAGTCTTTTGGGCAACTTCACTGAGGCTGCAATTACTAAGAAGAAAAGCAGTGGCAAGGATCAAAACAAAACTGTTGGGACTAGTCTTTTTCATAATTAATGGTATGGTTTCCTGTTTTTTTATTTAATTCAAAGTTTTCTTTTTAATCGATGCTCAAAATCACGGAAGGGGATTTCGAAATAGGTTGGCCTACCCTTAGGGCAGGTGTAGGGATTCCGGCATGTCAAGAGCTGCTCCGCAAGCCTAATCACCTGATCATCGGAAAATCCTCCTGATTTTGCATTCGAAGCGGACGAAATTCTTACCAAAGCTTCCTTAGCAAAAGCCTCCATTCGAATGCCTCCTCCCTCCTCACGGGCAATTTCGAGAAAATCCCTAATGAATCTACCCGCATGCTCCTTTTCCATCCATATCGGACACCCTTCCAAGCGAAAAAAATTGCGACCAAATTCCTCCAATACGAACCCCAAAGCCCTCAGATCAACCAATCCGGACTCCAGGTTCTCCCGATCAATCCCATCCAATTCCAACGACTCCGGTAAAAGCAAAGCTTGGGAGTCAGAAGCATCTTTATTTGCCAAAGCATCTTCAAGCTGCTCAAACCTAATCCTTTCGTAGGCAGCACGAGTTTGCATTCCGACGATTCCCTGTGTGGTTGAAAAAATGGCCAGATCCCCATAGGGACGATCAATAAATCTCCACCTGGCTTCACCATCTCCTCTCGAGCCCACTATTTTCCTGGTAGTGAGGTCTACCCCAGCCACCATATGTTGAATCCCAATTGGTTCATTCTGCTCGGAGGACGCCATATATTTGGGGCCTTCAGCTCGACCGGATTGAGCGGTTTGATCCAAGGCATACATCTCCAAGGCCCGAGGGTCTATACTGGGAACCATCCTTTCACCGAACGGATCCTTCTCAAATTCAATGGGGGGCTGTTCCATTTTCTTTCGCCCGGACAATTCCCGGATACAGTTGAGGAGGCTTTCAACGACAAAGCTTCGAATCCGGGATTCTTCCCGGAAACGAATTTCTCTTTTTGCTGGGTGCACATTAACATCAACCAAGCTCGGGTCGATCGAGATAAACAAGATTACAGGGGGAAAGCGGCCCTTAGGGGAGAAGGTGTGATAGGCCTCGAGAACTGCATAAGAAATGGTTTTGCTGTCGACGGGTCTTCGGTTAACGAAAAAGATCATCTCTTTGCGAGTTGACCGACTTTGCCCGGGCTTTCCGATTAAACCAGTCAAACCGATCCCTTTGTCATTAACATCTACAGGAGCTAGAATTTCCGCCAAGCTCTTTCCGAAAATTTCTCGAACTCTTTCGCTCATCTCATTACAAGCCGGAGAACTGAATAAAGTTCGGCTACCCTCAACCAAAGAAAAAGTAATATTCGGGTGGGCCAGTGCATAAAGCTTTGTAAGGTGAGTCAAATGAGTCGACTCGGTGACTTCGGTCTTAAGGAATTTCCTCCGAACGGGTACTGAATTAAACAAGTGCGACACCTCAATCCTTGTGCCCACCGGCATTCCGCATTCCTTCATATGGATCATCTTGCCCCCGTTGATCAGAACTTCATTGCCCTCTCCATGCTTTTCTTTTCGTGTTCGCATCGTGAATCGACTGACGCTGGCAATAGATGGCAAGGCTTCTCCCCGAAATCCGAAAGTTTGCACTTCACTGAGATCTGAAGCTTTTCTAATTTTACTGGTGGCATGACGCTCCAGGCTTAAAAGAGCCTCATCAGCATTCATTCCACACCCATCGTCTTCTACCCGTAGATAGGACTTTCCTCCGTTTCTAAACTCCACTTCGATTTTCTTAGCACCCGAGTCTATGCTGTTCTCAATCAATTCCTTTGCCACTGAAGCGGGTCGTTCCACCACTTCTCCAGCAGCAATTTGGTTGGCAACTCGATCGTCCAATATTCGAATATCGGGCATCCCTATTCCGTAACCTTCGAGCGCGAATCCGACAATGGGAAAATCAATATAAATTTATTCGAGCTTGGGAATGTCCTCAAAATGTGAAAAATGATCTCCGATGCCCAACCAATTGTTAGGAGAAAAGAGTCTTTACCTCAAACAACACGCAAACCAAAGAGTTGACTGGTTGCCCTACTCCCAAACTGCTTTTGACCTTGCCATGCAAAGGGATCTTCCAGTTTTAGTTTCCATCGGTTTTTCCTCTTGCCACTGGTGTCATGTCATGTCCCGTGAATGCTTTGAGGACGATTATGTCGCATCCATGATGAACCGGCATTTCGTTTGTATTCTTGTCGACCGTGAAGAACGCCCTGATCTCGACCTGACTTACATGGAGGCAATTCGGATGTTCAACCAATCAGCGGGATGGCCGCTCAATGCATTTTGCCTTCCAGACGGAAAACCTTTTTGGGGGGGAACCTACTTTCCAAAAGAAGATAACGGCCAGGGGCTCGCACCTTGGCCTCAGGTTTTAATGCGAATAGCAACGCATTTCAAAAAATCAAGAGATGAATTCATCGAGAATGCTGAGCATGTGATTCAAAATCTTAACCACGCCAATAATCGGGATATTTCGAGTGCAGAATCTTGGCATGCGAGCCTCCTTATAAAAGGAGCACGAACGCTTTGTGCAAAACATGATGACAAAAACGGAGGGTTTACACCGGCACCTAAGTTTCCGTCCTCTATGAAGGTCGAATTCCTCTTGGCCATTCAAGAGTCTCAATCCGTCAGAGAAGATCGGAGTTTGGAAAAAAAGATCGATCAATGCGTGCAAACCACCCTCGTGAAGATGGCTTCCGGAGCACTTTTTGATCATGTGAACGGTGGATTTTTCAGGTATTGTGTTGATAACTCGTGGCAGAGTCCTCATTTCGAGAAAATCCTGGCCGACAATTGCTTGCTAATATCATCCTATTCCAAAGGTTACAGAAAATATAAGAATCCTCTTTTCAAATATGTGGTCGAGAAAACAATCCAGTGGGCTTTGGATGATTTAGGCTGTCCGAAGGAAGGCTTTGGCTCTTCCGTCTCATCCGAAGTTCAAAATGCTGAGGGAGCACAGTACCTTTGGTCCAAAGAAGAGCTTGCGGAAATTCTCACCGAAGCCGATGAACAATCCCTGCTTTCCTGTTGGCAGCCCATTGAAGGCTCGGATAAAAACACCTTTTTGCCTTACTTGATCGAATCAAGTACCGTTTCTATTGGCCAACAAATTAAAATTTTCAGTAAGTTAAAGAATTTGGCTGATTCCAATCCCAAAGGAGAAATCGACCCAAAAAGAATCGTTGGAGCCAATGCACTGTTGGTTCGTGCCTTAGTCGATGCATCGATTGCCTTAGACAACCAAGATTGGCTTAAGCAGGCAAAAGTTTTGGAAAGTTGGATTTCTAATACCTTCCAAGATCATGCACTTGGTCAAGAGATTAAGGAGAGCATGCCCCTTCTTTTCCTCGAAGATTATGCTTATTGGGCAGAAGCCCTTCTTCAACTCTCCGCAGTATCCGAATCCATTCAACCCGAAAGTGCGAGCTCTTACTTGGAGCAGGCAGAGAATCTTGCCGAAGCGATGATCCTCAAATTTAGGGATGAAACATCACCAGGCTTCTTTGTTTCTCCTCTTAAAATGGAAAGCCATCCACCCTGCAGAAAAAAGCTTTGGTTCGACAATGCCACTCCATCCGGCAATTCTTCTCTTCTGCGAATCTTTTCAACGCTTCATCTTCTCACAGGAAAACAAAAATGGTTGACCGAATTAGCTGAGGCGAAGAGAGCGTATACAAAACTAGTGGAAAAAGCACCGGATGGAATTTGCTACGCGTTATGCAGCATGACCGAAGACACTATTGGATTGATTCAGATCACATGCCCTTCGAGCAAGATCGAAACACTTGCCAAGCTTCTGGCCGAATTTCCTTATCGCCCAATTTTCCTTAAAGGTGTCGACGACATTGATCAATTTACGGCATGCGTGAACAATGTTTGCCTGAAACCGTTGAGCGACCCAACGGAGCTCTTAGTTCAATTGTTTAAATAAGTTACTCTGCTTGATTTTTAGATTTATCAAGAAACTTACTCATCGTACGACCATCCTCCCGAACGACTTTCTCCGCGACCTCCATAAGATCGAACGCTTCTCCATTGATTGATTTGTGGGCTATCTGAATGGCAGCACGAATCAACTTAGAATCAGTTTTGATGCGCTGCCCAGTTTTGGACATCATCCTTTCGATGCCATCTAAGAGCGATAAATCCTCCTGGGTTAATGTAATTGTTCTGACCACTCTCTTCGGCAGGGTTTCCTGATTTTCACCATCCATTTCGAAATTCTTACCTAGAAACAGGTTCCTTGTAAATGCCTAAATACTCAAACCGCATTTTTAATGATCAAGGTAAATAAGTTGAAGGGGCCCATTTAATCCTGCACCAATGCTAAGCTCGAAAAAAGGATTTAGCCGGCGTTTCTGCCTATGCAGTTCAAGTCTTCGAACGAACGTCTTAAACGACTGACAAAAGCCTGTTCACCCGACCGCAACCATGTTCTAGGGTCGTAATATTTCTTGTTGGGTTTGTCATCACCATCTGGGTTGCCAAGTTGAGCCTGAAGATAATCCTTATTGGTTTTGTAGTAATCATGAACACCATCCCAATAAGCCCATTGCATATCTGTATCCAAATTCATTTTAACAACACCATAACCAATTGCCTCTCGAATCTGCTTACGGGACGAACCCGAACCACCATGAAAAACAAAATGAATGGGTTTTCCTGACAAACCATGTTTCTCCTTTATGAAATTTTGCGAATTGAGGAGAATTTTGGGGGTCAATTCAACATTGCCCGGTTTGTAAACTCCATGCACATTGCCAAAAGCTGCGGCTACCGTGAAATGATTACTGACTTCGGACAAAGTTTCGTAGGCTTGGTTTACTTCTTCGGGTTGCGTGTACAGGCGTGCAGTATCAATATCGGTATTATCCACACCATCCTCTTCCCCTCCGGTAACACCAAGCTCAATCTCAATGGTCATACCCAATGCATTCATACGCTTGAAGTAGTCTTTGCAAGTGGAGAGATTGTCATCGATGGATTCCTCGGAAAGATCCAGCATATGAGAACTGTAAAGGGCTTTCCCTTCCCTTTCATGAAACTTTTCACCAGCGTCCAATAAACCGTCGATCCATGGCAGAAGCTTTCTTGCCGCGTGATCAGTATGCAAGATGACTGACACGCCATAGTGTTCGGCCAAAGCATGAACATGCATAGCCCCGGAAACGGATCCGGCAATGGCAGACTTCTGTCCATCATTGGAAATACTTTTACCAGCAAAAAAGACACCTCCTCCGTTTGAAAACTGAATCATTACAGGCGAATTAACTTCAGCGGCAGTTTCCATAACCGCATTGACTGAATTCGTCCCAACGACATTAACCGCCGGTAAAGCATACTCGTTTTCATGAGCATCATTGAATATAGCTTGAACGCCATCACCGGTTATTACTCCACTAGGAAATTTTTTACTCATTGTTTAAAGGTATTAAGTTTATACCTTTTATCACATATTTCGCATGTCAGGTGCAAAACTAATTTCAATAAGACAAAAATTTTAATCTTAAGTGAGCAGCTCGCTAATGTCCTCCGCACCTAAAGCCTTTTCAACTTCTTTCAACTTAATGAAGGTCGTTCGAGTGTGAGGCAATTTATAGCGTTTGAACACTCCTTTATCCAAAAGATAGTATAATTTCCTTGAAGAAACCCGAAGAACTTTGGCCGCTTCGGCCACTCTTAAAACCTTGGGAGCAGGAGACTTACGCATCGCCTTGAGGTGTTCACTTTGTTCGAGAAAATTCGCTTCCAAATTACTCATCCTTTCCTCAATCCCATCCAGTCGTTCTTTGATCTCACTCAGTGCCCAGAAAATAATTTCATTTTCTATTTCATGACGGTCTCTGACTCCAAGCTCCTGCTCTTTTTGGTTACGGAACCTCAACGCATCGATCCGGCTCCGAAAATATTTTCGGTGCCTCTTCTTACGGTAAATCCAAGTAATGCAATGGGCAGATGCTCGCCCTTTAGCAATGGAATAGGAAACTTTCATATAATTTGATGATTGAAGGCAGAATTGAGAGCCTTTAGTAGAAACTCTTACACTAACCAAGGACTAATGAGCGACAAGAACTTTCCAGATGTGATTAAAGAGATCCATTTAAAGGACCAACGATACGGTAAAGGTGCCTATTTTTTCATTCGAGAAGCCTTAGATCATACGCTCAAATCCTTGGAACAGAAGAAACCCAAGAACAAAGGCCATGTTTCGGGTGTTGAATTGCTAGAGGGAATAAGAGACTATGCACTTGATCGATTTGGTCCGATGACCCTAACTCTTATGAATCATTGGAATATCAGGAAATGCAGGGATTTTGGGGATATCGTTTTCAATCTTGTTGAACACGGCATTCTGGGTCGCACTGAAAACGATACACTTGAAGATTTCGAAGGAGGCTACAATTTTGAGGAAGCTTTCGAACAACCTTTCATGCCCCACCCGATTGATAAAGGTGATAATCAACTCAACTAATTTGTCTTCTGCGTTTCATCACATCACATAGTGAATCAAAAGATAAACGAGGGTGACTAAACCCAAAGCTTGTAGATACCTTTTTGTTTTTGTCGATTTCTCCGCAGAAATAAAAAAACCTCCGATTTTGTAATCTTCGTCTTGCTCATTCTTGCCGTCCAAGGCTTCAGATTTGTTACAAACCGGGCAGGATTCTCCATCTTCGCAATGCCATTCGAAATCGCACCTTGGGCAAACCCTGAAATTCATCGCATGCATGGGTTAGGATTCATCCAAATTAGTCTTGCCCTTGCTATTCCATTCGTGGGATTGTTTCACGATAATACTCAATAATGAGAGATTATCAAAAGTCCATGAGTTATTCGTTCACTCGTCCATTCACCAAGCTTCTATTTCTTGGGTGGCTACTCATTCTTCAGGGCTTGTGCGATACTGTCCATTCGGCATCGTCCATCCTCAACGAATCTTTATCATCCATTCAAACAAAGGCCCTCAACGGTGATGCTCATTATCAGGGTGCACTTGCTCTCTTCCACAAACACGGCGAACGGGGACTAACCGTAGATATGGAAGAAGCAAAAAGATGGGCCAGTATAGCCGCCGAAAAAGAAGGTGCATTAGGATTGGCCGTACTCGCAGCTATCGAGTTGGAAAAAGGGAAAGTCGAAAAAGGAAGATTTCTCTACGATGAAGCTTACCTTCACTCGAATCTTCGAATTTTGGGCAAAAGCAAGGATCCTATCGCCTTGTACTGCTTGGGAATGATGGAAATCGATAATCCCCCCATAAACGTGCCCAAGGCTCTGCGTCACATTGAAGAATCCGCTGAGATGGGATTTCCCACCGCTCAAGCTACCTTGGGTATGATTTACTTTACTGGAATCGGAGTCGCAAAAAATTCAAAACTTGCCCTTAAATGGTGCTCCCTATCTGCCAGAAACAAAGTGCCACTGGGCATGTTTTATTTGGGAATGGCTTATTCAGTCGGGGATGGAGTAAAGCAGAATGATGATTTCTCAATCCGTTGGATCCAAGCCGCTGCGGTTCGGGAACTTACCATGGCCCAACTTACCTTAGGTATGAAATATGCGTTAGGAGACGGTACGGATAAAAACTTGGACTTAGCGGTTCAATGGCTCAGGAGAGCTTCCATTCATGGTTCAGCGGAAGCGGCTCTTCAACTTAGAAGATATGAAAACCTCCTAACCCGAGTCCCTACTCAACCCGCTTCCTACAAAGCCACAAAGGAGAACCGTTCAATCACCTCTGCGGCTAGCAAATCAATTCTTACCCCTGAAAAGGATTCGAATCAATCAATTAGACCTTCCCTTTCCTCTTCTTCCGAACTTGACGAATTTGAACTCAACTATTTCGAACCAAATGAAACTGATGAGGCCGAGTCTACAGTTAACATGGCCAGGCAAAACATCGCTTTGGGCAGAAATACCGAAGGTTCACTGGCAGTTCTTCAAAAAGCTGCCGATAATGGAGAAATTGAAGCTCTCGCAGAACTAGGAAAAATTAGTTACAAGAAGGATCGATTTAAGGATGCAAGGAAATGGTTCGAAAAAGCCGCCGCAAACAAGCATCCAGAAGCTCTTAGGTATTTAGGAATTCTACACTTCCTTGGACAGGGAGTTGACATTAACTATAAGCAAGCAAGCGAATGGTTTGAGCAAGCAGTACGGGCAGGAGATCTCGAAGCATCCAGATACCTTCGTATCGTTCGCCAGTTCAAGTAAGTTTTTTACCTTTTACTAGAAGGCGATCAACCCTTTTAGACCAGTAGATTCTTGCAAAAATCTTATGCATTGTGAATCTTTCATTACTTATCATTCTATAATGTTTAATCTCTTAAGAGCGGTAGAAGAGAACCGTTATTCAAAGCAAATTTTAGGAAAGCACTCTAGGAAGTGGTAAAGGGAAATTTGGAAGGGATAGACGGGTGATTACTCCGCCCAAGCCGCATCCCTTAGGTCTAGCTTTATGTTGTTTTCTCCATTCTGCAGGGTGATTGGCTTGGACCAAACTACACCGACTTGCCCAAGAGTCGAAGCTCCCACAACATAATAACTACCTGATTTCAAGTTATCTAAATTCGCTTCTCCAACTGAGTTCGTTTTAAGTCGGGTCAGGCTAGACCGAGCCAAAGAATTACGAATGGATGCGGCAACTCCTGGAAAGCGGTAGCCACGTTGAATAGCTCGTGCCCATAATTCTGCGTACGAATCGATTCCTTCGTTTCGGGGTATTCGAACCATAGAATCCTGCATGATGGAGTCCAAGCTTTTTTCAACAAGAAAGAATTCTGTAAACCCAGCAGGTCTTCTTTTGTTATTAAGGAACTGGACCTCTGCCTTTAACTGAACCGATGAATCTCCTGAAGGAATATTTTGAACACTGGAAGCAGTTTGTCTTCCCGATGGTAATGGTCTAAAACCACGAGACTGACTCATTCTTGAAAAACGATTGCCAGAGGTTGTTCCGTCGACCGATGGACTTTGGGTTATTGATGGTAGGGCTCGAACTGGAGAAGAAGTACCCAGGAAGGAATTATTAGCAATATTCGAGGAGCCGGACAAAGAAACAGGAATTGAATTGGAACCGCTCCCACCCGACTGTAGAACGCGGATCGCTTCCCTTGCATTGATAAGGGCATTTTCGAGCGATTGGATTTTCCCTCGAGCCTGAGAGAGCTCATCGTTAAGAAGATCGACTTTAAGGTTAGCCGATTGTCCTCGCTCCAAGACTCCCCGTTTGATGTCACGGGCTTCGTCCAACTGCTTCCGCAGATCCTCAACCCGTGCTCTTTCCTGATCCAATTGAATCTGAGCGGTTAAGTTCTTTTGGTTTAAGTCCCGAATCCGACGATCAAGTGCGTTCCTGCCGGGAATATCAGACATTGTCTTTAATTGGTTTTGCAAACTCTCATTTTGTCTACGAAGAGTATCCAATTGTGCCAATTGCGAAGCAGTCAATGCGGCCGAGGTCGAGCCGGATAAGGGGGCTGACAGCGATGGCATACGTGAGGGAA
>MDTA01202940.1_pt1 | contig 12169 bp, 11 predicted proteins | sample 811151 | NCBI WGS metagenome assembly MDTA01 (sample SAMN05326648, study PRJNA326480) | marine metagenome | isolation source: seawater | place: Indian Ocean: South | collected 2010
ATACTTGGCGTAGAACAACTTTGAGTAATACCCTCGAATACTATATTTGGTAAAAAATTTCTAAAATTTCCTGTTGGTGGTGTAATTGGATCAGGATTTGTTGAATCACTGTAGAAAACTAATGATACACTTGTATCAGCCGGTGTGCAATAAAAATCATGGGTAGCGGAATCATAACTTGCTTGATTTTCTTCAACTGCAATAACTAAATTTGAATTTCCATCGTATTCAAACGGGGAATCAAAGGTTAATGATACAACACCGTCAGAAATTGACGTTGTGGCAGAGTAAACCTGTGTTAATTCAGAAAATGGAATCCAGCTGTCTGTTGAAAGGAATTCATCATTTTCAGTAACACCAATATATACAACCCACTCACTGCTATTGGCTAAAGTAGTTCCAGGTGTTGCAAAATACTTGATACCAGTAATAGAACCAGAAGCACTAATTAACGCGGAATTATATATTGATTGAGAATACGTATATCCATAATAAGGTTCAATGGGTAATTCTTCATCTACATTCGTTCCATCCCCAACAGTTACCTGTGCTAAAATTGGAATTGAGATGAATAAACAAAAAATGAAATTTAGAAAGTAATTTTTTTTCATATTGATAATTTTTGAGGTGTAAAAATTAAATATATTAAAAAAAAATTAATCTAATGTTTTTAATTTAATAATAAAGCGAGGTTATAATTATGAATGAAGTAGAAATAATACAAAATTTATATGTTATTCATAATATCTTCACTTACCCCCATATTACTAAATCCACCATCATTATAAAGATTTTGCAGTGTAACTCTTTTGGTTAAATCACTAAATAAGGTAATAGTATAATTTGCACAATCAAGTGCAGTTGCATTTCCAAGAGGGGACATTTTTTCAGCGTATTTTATAAATCCATCAAAACCCTTAACACCTTGTCCAGCAGTTGTAGGGGTTGGTGATTGTGAAATAGTGTTTACACGAACTTTTTTATCTTTTCCAAAAAAGTAACCAAAACTTCTTGCAACACTTTCCAGAAATGCTTTATTATCAGCCATGTCGTTGTAATCTGGAAAAACCCTCTGCGCTGCCATGTAAGATAAGGCAACTATACTACCCCACTCATTCATGGCATCATTCTTATAAAGGGTCTGCATTACCCTATGAAAAGACATCGCAGAAACATCTAATCCTTTGTGTGTCCAATCATAATTCTGATCAGTATATGCTTTACCCTTTCTAACATTAATTGACATTCCAATTGAGTGTAAAACAAAATCTATTCTACCTCCTAGAATTTCCATGGATTGTTCAATAAGATTTTGTAAGTCATCTAATGAAGTTGCGTCTGCTGAAATAACTTTAGAATTGGTTTTTTTGGCAAGCTCGTCAATCTGCCCCATTCTCATAGCAACAGGTGCATTTGTTAAAACAAAAGTTCCACCTTCTTCATGTACTCTTTCCGCAGTAATCCAAGCAATTGAATTAGGATCTAAAGCACCAAAAATAATTCCTTTTTTTCCTTTAAGTAAGTTATATGACATTTTTTGATTTTAAAATTTATTAAATATACTATTAATTAAGTAACTGCTTAGCATGTAAATATGCTGATTCGGAAGCATTATTACCCTCAAGCATATTTGCTATTTCTACAATTCTATTATTCTCATTTAATTTTTCCATTTTAGTTACAGTGACTCCATTATTATCTTCTTTGTAAATTTTAAAATGTGATTGACCCATTGCTGCAACTTGAGGTAAATGGGTTATTGAAAATATTTGGATTTTTAAACCAAGTTTTTTCATTATCAAACCCATTTTTTTTGATATCTCACCTGAAACACCGGTATCAATTTCATCAAAAATTATAGTAGGTAATTGTTTGTAATTTGCAATTATGGACTTAACAGCTAACATTATTCTTGATATTTCCCCGCCAGAAGCCGAATTTTTTAATGACTTATAATCATAGCCTTTATTTGCTAAAAATTTAAAATCAATTCGATTCATACCATTGCTATTGTGTTCATCAGTTTTATCAATTTGAATATTAAACTTAGCATTCGGCATTCCTAAATCATTGAGAATAGCCTCTATGTCATTAGAGAAGATTGAAATAACAGAAGTTCTTTTTATATGTAATTTTTCAGCTAACGAATTTAAATCATCAAAATAGTTTTGTATTTCCTCTTTTAACTTTTGTATTCTTAAGTCGATGCTTTCGGTACTTGAAACCTTAGATTCAATTGTATTTCTGAAATTAATCAATTCATCAATCGAACTTAATGAGTGTTTTCTTAGAATTGTGTTTATCTTATCGATTTTAGTAACAATATCTTCTAATTTATTAGGGTTATGTTCAAGTGAATTTAGTTCAGTGTCTACATCAACTCCAATATCCTGAATTTCATACATTACAGACGATATTCGTTCATGAAGTGAATCAAATTTTGATGAACTTTTAGAAATCTTGTTAAGTGACCTTTTAAGCTTTAGAATAATCGAATTCAATCCAATATTATCATCATGAATTAATTCGTTTGAAAATTTTAATTCATTTGAGATTTGATCAAAGTTTGATAGTTTATTTTGTTCTGTTTCAAGTTTGTCAAGATTTTCTGATAGTATGTTTGCCGAATCAATTTCATTTAATACAAATTTATTATAGTCAATTGACTGCATAAGATTTGTTCTTTCAAATTCTAATTTTTCTAGCTCATTACTTTTTATTTTATACAAATCAAACTTGCTTTTATATTTAGCAAGTAAATCATCATTTTTAGCAATTGTATCAATAATTGAAAACTGGAATTCAGAATCTAAAATCATCGAATTTTCATTCTGAGAATGAATATCAATTATCATTGAACCAATTTGAGATAACAATGATAAATTGACAGGCGTATCATTAATGAATGCTCTTGATTTTCCTGATGTGGATATCTCTCTCCTCAATATAGTTTCACTATCATAATCAAGCTCATTACTTTCAAATATTTTCTTTAACTCATAATTGCCAATATCAAAAACACCTTCTATAAAACATTTTTTATTTTTATCTCTATTCACAGACAAGTCAGCACGTTTTCCAAGGATAAGAGAAATTCCGTCAACCAAAATAGACTTTCCCGCACCGGTTTCACCTGTTATTACCGAAAACCCATTGTTGAACGAAATATGCATTTCATCAATAAGAAGGTAATTGTTTATAGAAAGAGATTTTAACAAATTTTTGTTTTTAATTAAAAATAAGAATTGTCTTGGATTAAAATGTTATTTTTCTCCATTTTTCTGAGTGATTTGGAGCAATTTTATTAAGATTTGAAATAACATTAGTTATTGGAATTGAAGGACCACCTGAAAAGACTTCAAGAATTTCATCAGCTTTTGTATCAAAGAAAATACGAAGAATATACGAATTAGGTCTTCGCTTATTCATTGCATTTAACATTGAAATACATTTTGATATAGATTCCTTAGCTCCTTTAGGATTCCCCACCATTAGGTCCAAACCGTTAAGATGGTAATCATATAAAACTTTTCTGTATTCTTTATAAGTTGCAGATAAAATATTGTCAATCAAATAATAACGAGATTGTAGTCCATCACCAGGACCCCAACCCAAAAAACCTTTTTGTTGAGAAAAGTCTAGAATTTTTCTTGCCTGCTGAAAATATTTTGTACCAGAATTCAACTCAAAACTGTCAGCATCAATACCCAAAATAACATAAATATGAAAGGCAATTATTGAAATTAAGTTGTTTTCATATTGGTTTTCATTAAAAGTAAAGTTTTGATATTCTTGATATCTAAATGAAAAGTTCCTATCGTTAAAGTTATAAATGGGTGAATTATAAGATGAATTAAAAATAGGTCTTGATGATTGGATTTGAATAGTACCATTAAAAATATTGTTCTCATAAGAACTAATATTTAAAAACATTGTACAATTTATTTTTTCATTGTTTTTAAATTGCTTATTGGTCCAAGCATTATTATTAATAAAATCAGTTAATTGAGATTTTAATGTTTTAAAAATCTGAAGATTTTCATTTCCTGTTTGTCTAGCTTCAATTTCGATATTGCAATTTAATTCTTGTGAAAATATACTTGAATCTAATAACAGAGTAAATAGAAATAAAAAAATATGCTTATAACTTAAATTCATTGTATATGTTGAAAAATATCAGTTGCAACTTGGTTTTTTTGTTTAAGTTCATAATTAAAAACCTCATTTGATTTATTTATGATTGTTACTTTATTAGTATCGTACTTAAAACCTGCACCTTTGTCATTTAAAGAATTTAATATAATCAAATCTAAGTTTTTTTCATACATTTTTTTCTTTGCATTTTCTATCTCATTTTTATTTTCAAGTGCAAATCCAACTAAAAATTGATTTGATTTTCTCTTACCAAGCTCTGAGAGAATGTCTTTAGTTTTTTTAAATCTTAAATCTAAATAATCCCCATTTTTTTTTATTTTGTTTTTAGAATAAATTTTTGGCTTAAAGTCACTAACAGCTGCTGCCATAATTACAACATCAGATGTTTCAAATTTTTTGATTGTATTTTTATACATTTCATCAGTAGTTTCAATTTTCATCAATTCAATTTCCTTTGAAACACTTTGATTTGTGGGACCACTAATTAAACTAACATTAGCGCCAAGGCTTAAAGCCTCCTCTGCGAGTGCATACCCCATCTTTCCAGATGAATGATTAGAAATATATCTAACTGGATCAATTTTTTCAATTGTTGGGCCAGCGGTTATCAAAATATTTTTATTTGATAATCTTAATTTTTTTGAAAAATAGCTATTTAAAAAATTAATTATATCCTCTGGCTCAGGCAATCTACCCTCTCCTACAAGTCCGCTTGCTAATTCACCATGAGCAGGTGGAATTAGTATATTTCCAATGGACTCTAATTTTTTAATTGAGTCTTTTGTGGATTTGTGTTTGTACATATCTAAATCCATGGCAGGTGAAAAAAATACTTTTGATTTACACGAAAGATAAGTTGCGATTAAAAGATTATCACAATTACCATTTGCCATCTTAAATAGTGTGTTAGCTGTAGCTGGATAAATTATAAAAAAATCAGCCCATAAACCTAATTCAACATGATTATTCCATGTAGAATCATCATCAGATTTGAAAGATGAAACAACAGGATTTTGAGAAGTGGTTGATAATGTTAATGGAGTTACAAATTCCTTTGCACTTTCGGTCATTACAACTTTAACCTCGGCATTAAGTTTTTTTAGCAGTCTAACTAAAATAGGCGTTTTGTAAGCAGCAATACCTCCAGTAACACCAATAAGAATTTTTTTTTCCCTTAAAGAAGACATCTACTCGTCCTCATTTTCAAGTTTAGAATCTCTATGATAAATTTTTTCATCAAGCCATTCTTGAATTGCAATGGCATGTGGTTTGGGGAGTTTTTCATAAAATTTTGAAACTTCAATTTGTTCTTTGTTTTCAAAAACTTCCTCCAAACTATCATTATAAGTAGCAAATTCATCTAACTTTTCAATAAGTTCTTTCTTAATGTCACCTTTAATTTGTTCAGCTCTTTTAGAAATTATTGAAATAGCTTCATATATATTACTAGAATCTTTCTCAATTTCATTTCGGTTGTAGGTTTTTGTTGTTTGTGAAGCGTTTGTTTTCTTAATATCCATATTATTATTTGGTTTTAATTATTTGTGATTTTTTCAAGTTCACTCATTTTGGAATCCATTTCTTTTAAAAAATCTGATTCAACATAATTTAGTTTAAAAGAATTGTAATAATTTACTGTTTTGACAATTCTTTCAGGTTGTTTCCACTTAACACTGTTCACAGCCAAGTTATATGCTGAATCAAATCTATAGTACATAGCCTTTTCTCTCAAACTGGAACCAGGGAAATCTACAAGAAAATTTTCAAATGATTTAATTGCAGCTTGATAGTCAGAAAGTCGATTATATTGAAGTGCAATATTAAAATCTTTTTGCTCTAATCGAAATTCTAAGTCAAATATTAAATTATTCGCATTTTCAATAAATGTAGATTCGGGGTATGTATTTATAAAATATTGTAATTTGTCGATAGCTACAATAATATCATTTGAGTCTTTAGAAAATTCAGGCGCCATTAGATAATAACTTTTTGCGCTTAAAAATGCCATCTCCTCAAGTTTTTCACTTTCAGGATAAGAATTTACAAATCTTTCCATCAAATATGATGACCCAGCATAATCTTTTAAGTTGTAGAGGCACATGGCTTGCATATAAGTTAATTTTTGTGCCTGAGGCTTTCCCCTGTATTGTGGTAAAATTTGTGAAAAAAGTCTAGAAGCTTTATTGTATTTTTTATTCTCAAACAATTCATCGCCCATGTTATATTTAACAGAAACTTCATCCGTATTCAAAGCTTTTTGATATTGACTGCAATTTTGTAACAGTAAAAATAATATGACTATGTAAGAGGATTTTTTCATTTAGTAAAATTCAAAATTATGAATTTATTATCAATCATAAAAAGTTTAGTCTATCTTGTTTAAACCTTTTAAATATTTTTTCAATTCTTTTGCAAATATATCTGTAAATCTTGGATTGATGTCAATAATAAAATCGTTTAATTTCTGATTGTAGTTAGAGATTCCAATTTTAAACTTGGCTTTTGAACAAGCTGTTGCATAATTTAATTCTAAATTATCCCTTTGATAAAAACTAATTAATGCGTCAAACTCACTTTCAATAAATTCTTGAAGATCAAGATTTTTAATTTGACCATTCCATCCAAAATCTTTCTCAGTAAAATAAGAATCCCAATGATTCAGCTTAGTATCATTTTTTGAAAGATATGTTATGAATTTAACCTTGTTTTCATTTAATCCAAAAGATCTCAAAATCGATTTAATTTTTTCAAAATCATTAAATTCATTTATATTTAAAATAATTCCAACTGTCTCAATCTTTTCATTAGTAAAATTTCTAGAACGTGTTTCTAATATTCTTTCTATAAATTTTTTGTTGGATCTATCTTTAAAAAACTTTATGAACATTTTAGATTATTTAAAGCAAAAATAATTAATTTAAAGACTTTTTATAAAAATGAGATTATTTTTATTACTTATATCGTTTTTTTTATTTTTCAGTTCTTGCACAGAAACAAAACAAAATATAACCTTTCAATCAGAAAATATTATGATTGAGCAAGATATAATTTCTGATTCTACAATTGTTTTAAAATATCTTCCTTACAAGGACAGCATAGAAAATTCTACAATGAATAAACCATTGGCATTTTCACCGAAAAATTATGACAAAAACGATGGTGTACTAAACAGTTCTTTAGGGAATTTATTTGCTGATGCAACATACCTGATGTCAAAAAAATATTTTAGTGAAAAGATCGATGTAGTTTTATTAAATCATGGTGGTATACGTTCAATTATTTCAGCTGGTGAAATAAGCGAAAAGACAGCTTTTGAATTAATGCCCTTTGAGAATAGTATAATAATTGTCAAATTAAAAGGAAAAAGCATAAAAAAAATGATTGAATATTTAATTAGTGCAAAATTACCGCATCCACTCAAAGGATTAAATATCATTCTAAACAATGATTACTCATTAAGTCGTGCTACAATAAATGAAGAATTTATTGAGGATGATAAAATTTACAACATAGCCACCACCGATTATCTGTTAAAAGGGGGTGATAAAATGTATTTTTTTAAGGATTCAATAAGCACAATTGACATCAATTATAAAATGAGAGATGTATTAATTGATTACTTTAAATCAATAGATACTTTAAAAATTAATACTGATAATCGATTCATAATTAGATGAAAAGAAGAAGATTTATTAAAAACTCGATTTATGGCTCATTTGGTGGAAGTCTTATTTTAAATTCACTTTCATGCGAAAAAAAGAATTTTAAAAAAATTACAATCCTGCATACTAATGATGTTCATAGCCATATTGAACCTTTTCCAAAAGACCATTCTAAGTTTCCAAATATGGGAGGTTTTGAAAGAAGATCAACTTTAATAAATAATATTAGGCTAAAAAACCCTAATACATTACTATTAGATGCGGGTGATGTTTTTCAAGGAACACCATATTTTAATTTTTACGGTGGAGAACTAGAGTTTAAACTGATGAGTATGCTTAAGTATGATGCAATGACTATCGGAAATCATGACTTTGATAATGGTATAGATGGTTTAAATTCACAATTACCAAAAGCATCTTTTGATATAATTTCATCTAATTATGATTTCTCAAATACTATTTTAGAAAATAAAATTAAAAGAACTAAAACTTATATTTTGGATGAAGTGAAAATCGGTGTTTTTGGACTTGGCATAGAGCTTAAAGGATTGGTTTCAGATGAATTATATAAGGAAACAAAATATCTTGACCCGGTTGAAATTAGCAATGACATAACTGATTATTTGAAAAATGAGGAAAAATGTGATTTGATTATTTGTTTATCACATCTTGGCTTTAAGTATAAAAAAAATAAAATTTCTGATTTTATTTTAGCACAAAAAACAAAAGATATTGATTTAATAATTGGAGGTCATACACATACATTCATGGATAAACCAACAATAACAAAAAACAAGATTGGAAATGATGTTATAATTAATCAAGTCGGTTGTTTTGGGGTTTATTTAGGAAAAATTGATTTTTATTTAGATACAAATAAAATAAAAATTGCAAAATCTAAATTACTCACTATTTAAAACAGTGTTTGCTGAGAAGATATAAGATTTATTAATTCTTCTTCTGAAATGATTTGAGTTTGTAGTTTTTCAGCTTTTTCTTTTTTGCTTGGCCCCATATTCTGACCTGCAACCAAGTAGTTGGTTTTTGATGATATTGAAGAAGAGACCCTTCCACCATTAGATTCGATTAAATTTTTTATATCTGATCTAGAATAATTTGAGAAAACCCCTGAAATTACAAATGATTTTCCTGAAAATATTGATGATATGTTTTTGTCTTTTTCATCAATTTCAAATTTTAGACCGTAAGATTTAAGTTTATTAAGAATACCGATATTTTCTTCATTATTAAAGAAATCTAAGATACTGTTAGCAATTTTATCTCCAATCTCGTCAACAGAGATTAATTCGTCAAAATTTGATTTAATTAACATGTCAACATTTTCAAAGTGTCTTGCAAGTTTTTTAGCAACTGTCTCTCCAACATACCTAATTCCTAAGCCATAAAGTACTCTTTCAAAAGAAATATCCTTTGAGTTTTCGATTCCAATAATTAAGTTATTTGCACTTTTTTCAGCCATTCTTTCAAGACCCACAACATCATCAAATTTTAGTTCATACAAATCAGCATAATTGTTTATAAGATTTGAATTTACCAAAAGTGCAACGGTCTCTTGGCCTAGACCATCAATGTCTAGAGCTTTTCTGGAAATAAAATGCTGAATTCTACCAATAATCTGAGGATGACATCCATTGTAGTTTGGACAATAATGATTTGCCTCACCATCAATTCTAACAAGAGGTGAACCACATTCAGGACAATGGGTAATAAAATTAAACTTAACCGAATCTTGTTTCCTTTTTGATTTATCGATTCCAGTGATTTTGGGGATAATATCACCCCCCTTTTCGACAAAAACGAAGTCTCCCTCCCTGATATCCATTGAATCAATGAAATCTGCATTATGTAGTGATGCTCTTTTAACGACTGTTCCAGCCAAATTTACTGGGCTTAAATTTGCAACAGGAGTTATTGAACCTGTTCTACCTACTTGAAAAGTAATACTGTTTAAATAGGTCCCTGCATTCTCTGGTTTGAATTTATATGCCATTGCCCATCTGGGAAATTTTGAGGTGAATCCAAGTATTTCCCTTTGATAAAAGTCGTTTACTTTTAAAACTACACCATCAATTTCAAAAGGTAGCTTAGATCTATTTTTCTCCCAATATTGAATAAATTGAAAAATTTCATCTAATGAATCGCTACATTTATAATTTTCGTAGATGTTGAAACCGTATGATTTTGCATTTTCTAAAAATTGAATATGATTATCAAATATTTTTGGATCCTCAACAGAGTATAAAAGACATTCTAAAGGTCTATCTGATACTTCTTTACTATCTTGGAGTTTTAAACTACCAGATGCGGTATTTCTTGGATTCTTGAAAGGTTCTTCACCATTTTGCAACCTCTTCTCATTTAACTGAGTAAAACCATCTAAAGGCATTACAATCTCCCCTCTAGCTTCAAATTCACCTGAAATATTCTTTCTTAGTTTTAGTGGTACAGTAGGAATTGTTTTAATATTACTTGTAACATCATCCCCCTTTACTCCGTCCCCCCTAGTTACGGCTCTTAGAAGTTCGCCATCTTTATATGTTAGATTTATCGAAACCCCATCAAATTTTAACTCACAGGTGTATTTTATCGGAGAATCAATGATTTTTTTTATTCTTTTTTCCCACTCTTTTAATTCATTGAGAGAATAGGAATTGTCAAGTGAATACATTGGGTTATTATGTACAGATGTATCAAATGATTTGGTAATATCACCTCCCACTCTTTGGGTTGGAGAATTTAAGTCAAAGAATTTTGGATTATCCCTTTCTAATTGCTCTAATTCTTTTAACATCATATCAAAATCGTAGTCAGATATTAAAGGATTATCAAGAATATAATATCTGTAATTATGTTCGTGAAGTTTTTTTCTAAGACTATTTATTTTCTCTGAAATATTCATTAATAAAATTATATATACTTTAAAAAAAAAGCTACTCTAATATAGTAAATTGAAGCTCACAAATTAACCTAAAACAATTGAATTTTTAGAAATCTTGTTTTTTTAAAAGAGTCATTAAAAAAATTGTATTTATGTTTTTTATTAAGCTTTAAAATATTTTTAAAATCTTTACTTTTTTTGTCGTTGATTTCAAAGAAAATCTGGCCATTTTCATTAAGATGATTTTTTGAAAAATCTATTATCTCTTCATAATATTTTAGAGGATTATTATCATCTACAAATAAAGCTATTTCAGGTTCAAAATTTAAAACATTTTCCCTCATCAAAGTCTTATCAGATTTCAATACATATGGGGGATTTGAGACAATAAGATCATATTTTTTTTCAGATTTAAATTCAAAAATATCTGCATTAATGAATTCAATATTGACATTATTAAGCTTTGAATTTTCTTTAGCAACTTCCATTGCATCTTTGCAAATATCAACTGCAGTAACATAAGTATTTGGCAGATTTTTAGCGAGACTTATTGCAATACAACCACTACCCGTCCCAATATCTAAAATTTCTTTTTCATATAAATCTTCCTTCAAAATTAATCTTACTAATTCTTCAGTTTCAGGCCGTGGAATTAAAACAGAACTATTAACTTTAAATTCTAGATCCATAAAATTAGTCTTCCCTAATACATATTGAATTGGCTCATACGTTTTTAATCTTTCTAGTGCTTTTAAAAAAAGAGCTTGTGTTTCTTCGTTTAGATTTATCTCATCAGCTAATAAAATTTTTGATCTTGAAATTTTTAAATAATCCTCAGCGATTAAATTAAATATAGAATTTAACTCATCCTTTTCATAAATGGATGAAAGACTGGAAATCATTATTGATTTAAAATATTTTAATGTCATTACAGTTTCTTTGTCATATGAACATCACAATTGTGGTGATTGGTATTACCCATAGGGCCATCCAAATTTTTAAATCCAAATACTTTATACAAATAGTGAGATGTTTTAAGTACAGAGGTTGATTCAATGTAACATTGGTCATAATTAACTTTTTTAGCAAAATCCAAACATAGTTTCAACAGAAACTTGCCCAATCCCTTGCCTCTTAAGGATTTGTGAAAGTAAAACTTTTGCAATTCACATATGTTCTCATTAATACCACTTAGTTTTTTAATTCCACAGCCACCATATATACTTCCCTCCTTTTCAATTACATAATATATAGATCTTAAATCTTGGTATGCCTCATACATACTTAAAGTATCTTTATCGGCATATGCTGTTCCAACTAATGGTAATCCCAACTCATAAAATACTCCCTTAATAACTCTACAAAGCTGTTCATTATCTTTCTTCTGAATAACCCTAACATTATATCCGTTATATTGAGTCAATTTATAGTATTTTTGTATTGTGAATATACA
>MDTA01015854.1_pt1 | contig 12168 bp, 8 predicted proteins | sample 811151 | NCBI WGS metagenome assembly MDTA01 (sample SAMN05326648, study PRJNA326480) | marine metagenome | isolation source: seawater | place: Indian Ocean: South | collected 2010
CTTTTAAAAGAATTAATAACACCGCCATTTATTATAGTAGGGTCTAGTTTTTGGTCTGATAAAATTTTTGCAACCAGTGATGTTGTAGTAGTTTTCCCATGTGATCCCGTAATAATTATATTTTTTTTCAATGATACGACATCAGCTAAAACTTCTGCTCTTGTGTAAATAGGTATTTTATTTTTTTTTGCATATTTTATTTCGACGTTGTTATTTTTAATAGCAGTAGATTTTACTAAAATATTTGCTTTTTTAATATTATTTGAAGAATGACCAATGAATACTTTTATTTTAGATTTTGCACAACTAATTGTATTTTTATTTTTATTTTGATCACTTCCTTGAATTCTAAAACCCATATTATTCATAATCTGAGCAAGCCCGCTCATTCCTATGCCTCCGATGCCTACAAAATGAATTATGTCCTTTTGACCTAAATTAATTTTTTTCATTAGAAATTTTATCTATTTCATTATTAATTTTTTTGAAAATGTTATTATCTGAATGCCTTTTTTGATTTAATAAAATTTTTTCAATTATCGATCTATCTTTAAAAATTTTATTTATTAATTTGAATAGTTTATATTTAATATCTTTCTCTTCCAATAAATATCCATACCCTTTTTTTTCATAAAACTCAGCGTTTTTATATTGATGATTATCTGCTGATGTTGGTAAAGGTATCGAAATAAAAGGAATTTTCACGTTAATCAATTCGCCTAAAACAGAGGCTCCAGAACGAGTAATTACTAGATTTACTTTTGAATAATATTTTACTATTTCTTTTGTAAAATTGAAAATTTCATAATCTATTCCTGATTTTATATAAAACTTTGATAGTTGATCATTCTGTTTTTCTTGGCATTGTTGAAAAACTTTAATTGGTATTTTGGATTTTTTTAATTTTTCAAATATTTCTGGTAATTCATCTGCAAAAATTTTAGCAGCCTGACTACCCCCTAAAACTAAGATATTTAACTTTTTCGACTCGTAAATCTGACTAGAGAGGTTAGAGTTTATTATTTCCTCTCTAATTAAGTTGCCTATTTCAACTACCTTATCGTCAAATTTTTGAGGAATGCCCTCAAGTGATTTATAGGAAACTAATATTTTTTCAGCAAAAGGTAATAAAATCTTATTAGCTTTTCCAATAATTAAATTGTTTTCGTAAATTATGAATTTTATTCTTAAAATTGATGCGGCAATGCAAACAGGAAAAGATGAATAGCCTCCCATACCAAAAACAATAAGAGGCCTCTCTTTAAATAAAAAAAATAAAGATTTTAAAAGTGAGAATAAATTAGTCAATATTGAAAATAAAAGTTTTAGTAAATTGTTCTTAATTAAGGGTGATGAAGGAATATTTGTAAGATCAAGATTATCATAATCTTTTAAGTAATTTCTTCCCCTTTCATCAACTGTTAATCTGACACTAAAATTTTTGTTTGTAAGATAGTTTGCTAAACTATATGCCGGAAAAACATGTCCTCCTGTGCCACCTGTGGCAATTAAAATTTTTTTTTTAATCATACAGATATGTTTTATTTTTAGTATAATTTAAAACTAAACCAGCTAAAATTGCACTACCTATTAACGATGAGCCTCCGTAACTCAGAAAAGGTAAGGTCATACCAGTAGTTGGTAATAAATTAGTATTTACTCCAGCGTGTATAAATGTTTGAAATATCAATAATGATGCTAATCCGCTCAAAGATATTTTTAAAAATTGATTGTCTTGATTAAAACAATTTTTAATTATCCTGAATGAAATATATAAAAATATAGCTAAAATCATTATTGAAACTAAAGAACCGTATTCCTCAGATATTACAGCTATAACGTAATCTGTGTGTGCCTCAGGTACGCTTTCTTTGAGTATACCTTCGCCCATTCCTTGGCCTGTTAATCCTCCAAGTTTTATTGCTTCCAGAGCTGAGGTTGATTGAAATTTATCTCCTTGGCTAGGATCAAAAAAAGTAATTAATCGATTTGTAATATATCCAAACTTTTCTGGAAGAAAAAATAATAAAGAACTTAAAGAAAATAAAAAAATAGAGAAAAAAATTAATATATAAATTATACTTACCCCAGAAATAAAAACAGTCGCGATCCAGCTTCCTATTATTAATATTGATTGCCCTAAATCTGGTTGATCAATCAATAAAATTGTAACAGAGACTAACAGTATAAAACTTAATATATATTTTATTTGGGTATTTTTAAGTTTTTCAAGAGTTAATATTTTTACTGTAATTAAAATAAAAAAAGGTTTTAATATTTCTATCGGTTGAAGTCTGAATAGGTAAAAGTCTATCCAACGTTTGGCACCTTTAACCTCTACTCCAATGATCGGAACTAAAGCTAAGAGAACAAATGATAAAATAAATAATGGTACTGTAAGTTTAATAAATAATTCGGTTTTAATAATTGAAATTACAATCATTATTGTAATTGCTAGAAGTGTAAAAATAAGATGTTTTGTGAAAAAAAAGTAAAAATCTTTATTTAATCTTTCGCCAGCTAATGATGAAGTAGATGAAAAAGAAAAAAAAATACCTAGAAAAAAAAGGATAAAAAAGCTAATTAAAATTTTTTTATCTATACTTCTCCAATAATTTATAAACAAAAATTTAATTGAATTACTTTGCATACTTATTGCATAACCTCTTAAATTCTTCACCTCTTTTTTCAAAGTTAGAAAACTGATCAAATGAAGCAGCTGCGGGACTTAATAAAACGAATTTATTTTTTTGTTTCTCTAATTTGCAGTCTTTTAAAATTTTAATAACAGATTTTTTTAAGTTTTTTGTAATTGAAAAAACCAATTTATTTTTAATTTGGTTTTTAAAAAAGTTTATATTTTTTCCTATTAAATAACATTTAATAATATTTTTTTTATACCTGGATATACTTATTTTATCTGCTTTTTTTGGAAGACCGCCTAATATCCAATAAATATTCTTGAGATCAGTTAAAGCAGCCTCGGTTGCCTTAAAAGAGGTAGCTTTAGAATCATTTATAAATGTAATACCATTTCTTTTTAAAAATATTTCAAATCTATGTGGCAAACCTTTGAAAGATTTCATCGACTTAATAAAATTCTCATCTTTTATTCTAACTAATTTTGAGAAAGTATAAATAAAACTCATATTTTCACTATTTAAATAAGAGGTTAAATAATCATTTTTTATTTTAAATTTTATCTTTGTATAATCTTTTTTTCTCGGTAAAATTAATTTACTTGCAAAATTTTTTTTTCTAAAAAAATTTTTTAAGTTTTTATTGATCAGCGCATAATGATTTTTATTTTGAAGGCGAAAAATTCTTAATTTTGAATTTAAATAGTTTTCTTTGGTGCCATGCCAATCAAGATGATCATTAGAAAAATTCAAAAAAAATGCATAATTAGGACAAATAAATTTTGAATGTGCAAGTTGAAATGATGATGCTTCTATAATTACAAAATTTTTTTGGCTCTTTAAATTTAAAATGGGATTTCCAATATTTCCTCCTAAGAAAATCTTATATTTATTTTTTTTTAAAAGATGCGCCAACAATTTACAAGTAGTTGATTTACCATTCGTTCCAGTTACCACAATACTTTTTGGTCTATTTTTTGTTAAATAAAATAAATCAATATCTGTAATAATCTTTTTTTTAAATTTTCGAAGTTTTTTATTTTTTAATAAACTTATGCCAGGTGATAAAACAATAAAATCAACTTGTTTGAATGCTTGAGATAAATTTTTTGGTCTTAGCTTTTTAAGAAAACTCACCTCTTTATCATCCCAAACACTAATTTTTTTTATTTTATTTTTTATTAAAAATTTAACTACAGAACGTCCAGTTGCACCAAGTCCATAAACAAGGAACGATAGTTCTCTGATTTTTGGTAACAATGGCATGTTTTACCTTAACTTTAACGTTGCTAGCCCTATCAATGCTAAAATGATGGCTATTATCCAAAATCGAATTACAATAGTTGACTCTGCCCAACCTTTTTTTTCAAAATGATGATGGATTGGAGCCATTTTAAAAATTCTTTTTCCTGTTAATTTAAATGATGCTACTTGAATGATTACAGAAACAGTTTCTAATACAAATAGACCTCCAATTATAGCCAATACTATTTCATGTTTTACTATAATTGCAATTGCAGCTAATGAGCCTCCTAATGAAAGAGATCCAGTATCACCCATAAAAATCTTTGCAGGTGGAGCATTATACCAAAGAAAGCCTAAACAAGCTCCTACTACGGATCCACAAAATATGGATAGCTCACCAACATCTGGAATATACTGAATCTGTAAATACTCAGAAAAAATTGTATTTCCCACTACATAAGAAATAAGTGTAAATGAAAGTGCAACAAGCATAACTGGTACGGTTGCCAACCCATCTAGACCGTCCGTTAAATTTACTGCGTTTGAAGCTCCAATAATGACAAATAATCCAAAAGGAACAAAAATTAAACCCATATGCCAAATCAAATTTTTGAAAAAGGGAAAATAAAGATTGTATAGAAATTGGTGATTTGAATATTTAATTAAAATTATTAAAGTTAAAACTCCAATAATTATTTGACCAAGAAATTTATATCTTGATTTAAGTCCACTAGAATTTTTATGTTTAATTTTAAGAATATCGTCTATTAAACCAAGAATACCTAAAGATAATGACACGAAAATTAAAGTCCAAACATAAATATTGTTCAGATCTGCCCAAAGAAGAGTACTTGATATAATGCCGATAATGATAATTACTCCACCCATAGTAGGTGTACCAGATTTCTTAATAATATGATCAATTGGTCCATCTTGCCTTATTGGTCCAGTTATCATTTTTTCTGAAAATAATTTTATTAATGGGCCTCCTATAATAAATACGACTGTTAAAGATGTAACCACAGACAAGCCAGTTCTAAATGTTAAGTATTTAAAAACATTTAAAAATGAGTACTGATCAACTAATGATGTTAGAAAACTAAATAACATTTATATTCCTTTAATAATTTTTTTACTAAAATCATTCAGTCCCGTTGCATTAGACCCTTTAATCATCAGATGATCGTTGCTTGCTATCATCTTACTTAAAACTAAGTCTATATCTTCGTTATTTTGCAAAATATTTCCTCTTTTGTCTTTATAAAGGTGTTTATAAGTGAATAGTGTTTTTTTTCCTTTAACGAATACTTTATCAATATCTGAATTGTTAATAACTTTAGATATTTCTTTGTGATATTCTTTTGATTTAGAACCTAATTCAAGCATGTCACCAAGTATTAAGTATTTTTTAAATTTCTCTTTTTTTATTAAGTTATACTTATTAATAGCATTTTTTACAGATAGCGGGTTGGCATTGTAACTTTCATCAATTAGTTTAAATTTCTTCTTATATCTTAAAATAGAGTATTTTTTCCCTCTTCCCTCAGGTGACTCTAAATATTTAAATTTGGATTTAATTTTAAAAATATTTAATCCCAATTCATTAAGAACTGCTACAGAGGATAATACGTTATAAATATTTAAATCTTTAATTGTAAAACTTGTGGTTTGATTATTAATCTTAATAAATAACTCTAATTTATTTCCTTTTTTAATAGCTCTTTTTAGACGAACATCAGCTTTTTTATTTTTACCAAAGGTTCTTACTTTAAGATTATATTTTTTTGCTTTTTTGCTCAAAAAATTATAAAACTTATCGTCACGATTTAATATAATCGTTCCTCCATTCTTAATATTTTCGATAATTTCTGACTTTGCTTTTGCTATACCACGAATATCTTTAAAGTTTTCCAAGTGAGCTTCACCAATATTTGTAATTACACCAATGTGAGGTTTTATTAATTTAGTTAAATTTTTTATTTCTCCAGCTTTACTCATTCCAACCTCAAATACTCCGAATTTATCCTCAATGTTTAAGTTGGATATACTTATTGGAACACCCAAATGATTATTAAAAGATTTTGGTGATGCATAAGTTTTTCCAAAGTTTTGTAACAATTCTTTAATTAAATTTTTCAGTGAAGTTTTCCCAGCACTTCCGGTAATTGCTATTATCTTTGCTGAAGTATATTCTCTTTTCAATTTAGCAAAATTATTTAAAAAAGACATTGTGCTATTAATTTTTATAATTTTTTTCTTATGTTTTATTGGTTTCGAAGAGGTAAGAATGCAACCTGCTCCCTTTTTTAAAGCTTGTTGAATGAATTTATTTCCATCATTTTTTTTTCCTTTCATAGCTAAAAATAAATTATCCTGTTTAAGATTTCTTGTGTCTATTGATAAACCATTGAATTTTACTGGACAAATTTTTTCTAAGACATTTTCAAGTACTAATCTGTTTTGAAAAAAATTTTGTTTTTTTGTATTAAGAATTTGAGTTTTTAAATTTATTTTATTTATTATTTTTTTATCAGATATAGTTAATATTTTATTTTTATAAATTTGTTCTTCTTCATGACCTTTGCCTGCTACTAATATTACTTCATGCGGATGTGCATTTTGAATTGCCTTTTTTATAGCTAATGCTCTGTTTTCTATCTCAAAAACTTTATTTTTAGATATATATTTTAAAAGTTCATTTCTTATTTTTTTTGGATTTTCTTTTCTTGGATTGTCGTCAGTTATATAAATTTTTCTACAATTTTTATCTGCAATTTTTGCCATTAACGGTCTTTTTTTTTTATCTCTTTCTCCCCCACATCCAAAAACCAAAGAAATATTATTTCCATATCTATTCTTTAAAGACACAATTGCTTTATTTAAAGCATCAGGAGTATGAGCATAGTCAACATATACTTTTATATTATTCGGATATTTTTTTACTAACTCAAGCCTCCCGTTTACATCTTTAATTTTTTTTAAAGCTTTATATGCCAATTTTTCTTTTAATCCGCATAGTTCAACTGCTTTTATTGCCATTGCTAAATTCTTAATTATAAATTCACTTGAAGTGTCTTCGTATATTCTTTGAATTTTTTCGAATTCTTTACTTATATCAATCAGTTTTAAATTTTTTAGTTTTGAAATTTTTTTTATTGTTAAAAATGGTTCAATCTTTTTATCAGAAATTATTGTAGCCCTTTTTTTTAAAATTTCTTTGAATAAAATTAATTTTGCATTAAGATAAGCTTTCATGGTCTTATGATAATCTAAGTGATCCTGGCTAAAATTTGTAAAAATAGCTCCCTTAAATTTTATATGATGTAATCTTTTTTGATCTAAACCGTGACTTGAAGACTCAATAATTACATTATTAATTTTCTTCTTTTTTAAAAAAGACAAACTTTTATGTAAATTAATTGTATCAGGCGAAGTAAGTAAAGTTTTTATAATCTTACCATTATACTTTATTCCTAAAGTTCCAATAGATGCAACAGGTATTTTGTTGATTCTAAAAATTTGATAGAATAAGTCAGCTACAGATGTCTTTCCATTAGTTCCAGTAACAGCAATTATATTCTTGGGTTTTAAATTGTAAAATCTTGAGGCTACTAGACTTAAAAAAAGTCTTATATTTTTTGTTTTAATAATTAAGACTTTATTACTTTTAATTTTACAACTTTTAGAACAAACAACAACTGAAGAACCTTTACTGATAGCTTCTTGAATATATTTTTCTCCGTTTGATTTGCTTCCTTTAATTGCAAAAAAAATGAAATTTTTTTTAACTTTTTTACTATTCGTGGAAAGTCCAGAAATTTGAATATTTTCTTTATTCTTAGAAATATTTTTAATCAAATTTTTCAGCAACATACAGATCTGTAAACTCTTCGTTATTTATGGCTAAAATTGGCCCAATTTTTTCTATTATTTTGCCAGCGACGTAAACAGAATTCCATCCAGATGTATTGAAGGGTGCTTTAGTCTTAATTCCTCGATAGTCATAAATTAAATCTTTATTTATTTTTGGATTTTCTAACATTACAAATAAAGTATAATTTGGTTTATTAGATGGAAATATAGACATAAATGAGTTTATTCTCTTTTTTTGACCACCGTAACTTTCCGCTGTGCCAGTCTTTCCTCCTACATAATACCCATCTACATCAGCTAAGCTTGCTGTACCATCATGACTGCTAACAACTTTTCTTAAAATATTTCTTAATTTGATACTGGTGTCTTCTGAAATTATTTTTTCTAATTTTTCTATTTTTCTATCTTTAATTAAACTTGGTTTAATTAAATTACCCCCATTACTCATAGCTGCATATAAAGCTGAAGCTTGTAAAGGTGTAGTGGTTATGCCATGCCCAAAAGAAATTGTCTCTAATTTACATTTGTTCCACTTTAATCGATGAGGTCTACCTATTTCCTCTAGTTCAATTTCTGGACTATTAGTAAGTTTTGTTTTTTTTATAAATTCATTATATTTTTCTACTCCTACTTTCCTCGCAAGAATTACCGAGCCAACATTGGAAGATCTGACTAATATATCCTCTACTGACAAATTTTTTGGATGATCTTTCATATCTGTAATTTCGTGAACTGAACATCTTATTTTTTTTGGTATTTCTTGAATAATTGTGTTTGTATCAACGAGGTTATTTTCTAATGCTAATCCAACAGTAAAGGTTTTAAAAATTGAACCAAGCTCATATACGCCTTTAGTAATTTTATTGATAAAATTTTTATCTCTTATTGTCGATCTTTGATTAATATTAAAGTTTGGTAATGAAACTAAAGATATAATATCTCCGTTATTTATATTCATCAAAAGTGCTCCGCCTCCTGTGGCATCAAAAGTTTTAATACCTTCGTTTAGCTCTTTATTGATTATGTATTGTATATTGCTATCTAACGTAAGTTTTAAGGGCTTACCTAATTTGTTTTTATCTTTTAGCTCTGTATCAAAATATTTTTCTATTCCAGAAATACCAAAATTATCATAATCAACTTGACCAACAATATGACTGAATAAATTTCCATGAGTATACATTCTTGCTTGAAAAGGTTCGAATTTTATCGCTTTTTCTCCAAGAGACCAGAATTTATCTTTTTCAATTTGATCTATCCTTTTTTTAATTCGAAAGTATTTTTTTTCACTCAATTTTTTTTCTATCTCTTTTATAGGAAGTTCTGGAAAATTTAACCTTAATTTAATTAATAAATTTTTTTTATCTTTTACTAATTTAGGATCTATAGCAGCGTGAAAAGTATTTACATTTCTAGAAATTATTACACCATTTTTATCAATTATATCTCTTCTTATTAAAGAAAATTGTGAAGTTTGTTTTTCTGCAAAATATAAATCTTTTTTATAAAGAGATATGTGTGCAATCTTTATGGAAAATATCAAAATTAAAGAAAAAAAGAAAAAAAACAATATATAAATTCTATCTTGAAAATTATTTGTTTTTTTCAAAAACTTATCTTTTTTATTAGTTTCTAAATAATCTTCAAAATAAAAACTCGTTTGATTTATATTACTATTTTTTTTTGATTTTTTTCTCATTTGATCTTTCAAGATTAGTAATTTTATTTTTTATTTTAGTAAAATCAGAAATATCAAAAAATATTTTTGAATGAACAATGGGTTGATAATTTTCAAGTCCAATAATTATTAACCTTTTTTCAATTTCTAATGGTGATGTTAAATAATAAAAATCTAATTGAGTCTCATTTACATCTTTTTTCTTTATTAAGATTTGTGTATTTAAATTTAAAATTTTTTTCTCTATTATGCGTGTTTTATTTTTTATTGTAGAGGTAATGAGTAACAATGATACAAATATAACCGAAGAAATTATTAATTTTTTATTCAACATTTATTGCCTCTAAATTTAAATATTTTTTAAATTTTTTAACCAAGCTACTCGGATACTCAAATTTGTTTTCGCTTCTTATTGCAAATCTTAGTTTTGCTGACCTAGATCTAATATTTTTTTCTAATTCTTTTTTTGAGGGTCTAAATACCTTATTCTTGTAATCATCAAATAAGTGTGTATTTAAAATATTATTATCGGGTAGGTATCTTGATGGTCTAGATTTGTTTTTAGAAAAATTAGTAAAAAAATATTTCACTATTCTATCTTCTAATGAATGAAAGCTAACAACTAAAATTTTTCCACCAGGTTTTAATTTTTTTGTTGCATTTATAATTCCATTGATAAGTTCTGTAATTTCTTTATTGACAAAAATTCTTATTGCTTGAAAAGTTTTTGTACAAGGGTTTATCTTATTAGAAAAATTTCTCTTTTTACTTTTTTCGATTATTTTTACAAGGTCAGCTGTACTAGTAATTTTTCTTTCTTTACGATATTTGACTATATTTTTTGCTATTCTAAATGCATCTTTTTCATCACCCAAAATTTTTATTATAGATTTTAAATCTATCTCACTTAAATTATTTATTGCCTCAAAAGCTGATATTTCATTAAGGCCCATCGACATATTTAATTTTTTTTTTGAATTGAAAGAGAAACCTCTATCAAGGTCATCTAGTTGAATGGACGACAAACCTAAATCAAAAATAATTGTATCAACCTTCTCAGGCGAAATAGACTCTATTTCACTGAACTTTATTTGATAAAACTTAAATCTATTTGGAAATTTTTTTTCAAGTTCTTTAGCTAAAAAAAAAGCTTTTTTATCTCTATCGATTGCTTGAACTGTTGTATTAGAAAATTTTAATATTTCTTTGGAATACCCTCCTGCACCAAATGTACAATCGATAAATTTTTTTTTTGGACTTTGGTAGAGATATTTTTAAAACTTCATTCAACATTACTGGAAAATGGGAATATTCCAGTAATGTTTTTTGATTGTTCATGAGACCAAAATTCAGTCATTAAAACTTTTGTTTTCTTAAAAATGCAGGAATTTCAAAGTCTTCTTCCTCATTAATTTCCTTTTCAAATAACTGCTCTGTTTCAGAAGCTTCTTTATCATCAGTTTCGACAATTGTTTCTTCTGATTGATGGCTTTCCTCATCAGAAAATAATTTTGGAGTGTATTCTGCATCATTTTCAGACAATTGTGCGTTGCTATTGCTTTCTATCAGATTATTGTTTTCCATATATGATGCACTTTCAATTGATAAACCAGTTGGTAAATCATTTGAGGTCATATCAGAATTTGTCTCAGCCTTTGCTAAAATTTCTCTGTCAAGCTTATCATCAATATTATTGATAGAATGGTTATATTCCTCTTCATCAAGCTGATAACTTTCATCAAGTTTCAAAGCCGTAGCACCGTCAATTGAACTTAAAGTATTATTTTCCATTTTTGAGTTCTGAGAAAATAAATTTTCGGAGTAACCTGAGTTTCTATTTTGAACTCTAGAAAACATATTCAGTACAGTTTTATTTTCAGTCTTATGGCCATCAAGTGCTGTAGCAACGATTGATACTCGAATTTTACCTGTCATACTCTCATCTTTGATGGCACCAAAAATTAACTCAGCTTCTGGATCAACCTCTGCTCGTATCTTATTAACTGATTGATCAACCTCAAAAAGTGTAAGATCGTTGCCGCCTGTGATATTTATCAATAAACCTTTTGCTCCTTGTAAAGAATACTCATCTATCAATGGATTGTTTAAAGCCATTTCGGTAGCAACCATAGCTCTGTTTTCTCCTTCTGCTTCCCCTGTTCCCATCATAGCTTTGCCCATTGCGCTCATTACAGTTTCAACATCGGCAAAATCAAGATTTATCATTCCCGGTCTAACCATTAAATCAGTTACACTTTGCACACCATGTTTTAAAACATTGTTAGATAAATTAAATGACTCCTCAAAAGTTGTATTCTCACTAGCAATCTTAAAAAGATTTTGATTAGGTACTACAATAACAGTGTCTAAATGTTTTTTAAATTCTTCCAAACCCTCGAGTGCTCTTCTCATTCTTTTCGGTCCTTCATAAGAAAAAGGTAAAGTAGTTACACCTACAGTTAATATATTTAACTCTCTAGCTGCTCTTGCGATTACATGGGATGCACCAGTGCCTGTTCCACCACCCATACCTGAAGTTATAAAAACCATATTTGCACCTTGAATATAATTAGTAATTTCATTCAAAGATTCGTCAGCTGCAGCTTGACCAATATCATGTTTAGCGCCCGCTCCTAAACCTTTTGTTAAATTCATACCAATTTGAATTTTTGCATCTGCTTTACTCATTTTTAAATCTTGAGCATCAGTATTAACAGCAACAAACTCAACTCC
>MDTA01222012.1_pt1 | contig 12167 bp, 13 predicted proteins | sample 811151 | NCBI WGS metagenome assembly MDTA01 (sample SAMN05326648, study PRJNA326480) | marine metagenome | isolation source: seawater | place: Indian Ocean: South | collected 2010
TTCTCCCATATGGTTTGTTAATTAATAAGATTTAAAATGAAATTTGCTCATAAGTAAACACTAAGAAACTTTAGAATGGGTCTTATTTTAAATACAACTTGAGCTTGTATACAATATTTCTTGATTTAATTTAACAAATGTCTACTACTTCATTTAATGAGCTCATCTAACCGAACAAATATTCCAAACTCTCTCAATGAGCATTGGATGCCTTTTACGGATAATAAAAGTTTTAAAAAAAATCCTAGATTAATCACTGATGCTAAAGGTGTTTATTTAACTAATCACGAGGGTAAAAAAATGATAGACGCGAGCTCAGGGTTATTTTGCAACCCTCTAGGGCACGGCAGAAAAGAAATTACTGAGGCAGTATCGAAACAGCTTGATAAACTAGATTACTGTCAACCTTTCAATCAAGGATACGGAGGATCATTTGAATTAGCATCTAGAATAGCTAAGAAAACACCGGAAGGAATTAATAGAATATTTTATACCATTTGTGGTTCTACTGCAGTAGAGACTGCTATTAAAATTGCAATTGCTTATCACCGAGCGAAAGGTGACTCAAAACGTTTCAGATTTGTTGGACGTGAAAGGGGATATCACGGTATGAATATTGGTGCTACGACAGTTGGCGGGATGATAAACAATGTTAAAACTTTTGCTAGTGTTTTAATGCCAGGTGTGCAACACATGCGACACACACATTTACCCGATCATAAGTTTGTTAAAGGACAGCCTGATACTGGAGTAGAGATGGCTGAAGATCTTGAGAGAATTGCAATGAACTTTGGTGGAGAAAATATTGCTGCATGTATTATTGAACCTATCGCTGGATCAACTGGAACTTTAGTTCCACCTAAAGGCTATCTCAAAAGAATAAGAGAAATTTGTGACAAGCACGGAATACTTCTTATATTTGATGAAGTTATTACTGGCTGGGGTAGAACAGGATCAGCTTTTGCCGCACAAGAGTGGAACGTAACTCCTGATATAATGACTATGGCAAAAGCTACAACTAATGGTGTCGTTCCAATGGGTGTAGTTGCAGTAAAAGAAGAAATTTATGATACAGTTTTAGATGCCTCATCAGCGCCAGAGGGAACGCCAGAACTATTTCACGGCTATACATATTCAGGAATACCTGTTGCCGTTGCAGCAGCATTAGCTGTTCAAGATATATTTGACAAAGAAGATATTATTAAAAGAGCAAAAGAAATGTCACCTTATTTTCAAGATGGTCTTCATTCTTTAAAGGACTTGAAGGAAATTGTTAGTATTAGAGGTTATGGAATGATGGGTGGAATTGAAATGAAAATGGTGGACAAACCAGGAAAAGCAGGTTTTCAAACGTTCAAACATTGTTATGATGCAGGTGTAAATTTTAAAAATACTGGAGACTCTTTAATTATAGCCCCTCAATTTATATGTGAAAAGAAACATATCGATGAAATAATCGATAAATTAAGAACAGGTATTTCAAATTACATTAAATCATAAATGATTATCGGAGTTCCAAAGGAAATAAAGCTACAGGAGCATAGAATTGGTTTAACTCCTGAGAGCGTTCAAGTTTTAACAAAAAAAGGTCATGAAGTTTTAATTCAAAAAAATGGAGGATTTGAAGCAGGTTTTACAGATAATAATTATAAAGACTCAGGAGCAAAAATAATTGATAAAGCTGAAGAAATTTTTAAAAGATCTGAGATAATTGTTAAGGTCAAAGAACCCCAAACAAATGAAGTTAAGATGATAAAAGAAAATCAAGTCATCTATACCTACCTACATTTAGCTGCAGCAAAAAATTTAACAGAGGGATTAATTAAATCAAAATCAATTTGCATCGCTTATGAAACAGTTACAGATGATAACGGGAGATTACCATTACTGGCACCTATGAGTGCGGTTGCTGGTAGAATGTCAATTCAAGCTGGAGCTCATTCACTTGAAAAAAATCAAAATGGGAGGGGTGTATTGCTTGGTGGTGCACCCGGAATTGAACCAGCAAACGTTGTTATTTTAGGAGGTGGTGTAGTGGGAGAGAATGCCGCGATCATAGCTACAGGTATGAAAAGTAAAGTATATGTAGTCGACAAGTCAAAAGAAAGATTAAAAGAATTACATGAAATGTTCGGAGACAAAATTATTCCTACTGACAGCGCAAAAACTGATTTAAATAAATTAATATCTGAATGTGATCTTTTAGTTGGTGGCGTTTTAGTGCCTGGAGCTGAGGCACCAAAATTGATCACAAAAGAAATGATTAAGAAGATGAAAAGAGGGTCTGTTGTTGTAGATGTTGCAATTGATCAAGGAGGTTGTGTTGAGACAAGCAAACCAACAACGCATGCTAATCCAACATATCTTGTTGATGATGTTGTCCATTACTGTGTAGCTAACATGCCTGGGGGAGTTCCAAGGACCTCAACTATGGCACTAAACAAAGCAACTTTGCCTTTACTTGTTGAATTAGCTGACAATGGTTACAAAAAAACACTATTAAATAACAAAAACTACTTAGCAGGACTAAATATACATAAAGGAAAGATTACCTGCAAAGGTGTCGCCAAAGCGTTTGATTTTGAATATACACCTCCAGAACAAGCCATTTTAGAGTAAAAAAAAACTAATGACATCATTTTGGGTTTTAAATTATTATAAAACCCATTCTGCACCAATTAACTGTTTAAAAGTATCCTCTACCATGATTTTATTAGTTAATTATGAGTGCGGAGTATAAATTCGAAAATCACAGTTCCTCTGAGGAAACACAAATTGTTCAAGATAGAAGCAAAGTTAAATTGACTGATCTATTATCTAGATTACAAGAAGAGAAAAAAAAAGAGAGAAATAGTAACATAGCTCTTTCTGTGGCAGCGGTATCTGCTGTAACAGTGTTTGGTATAATCCTTTCATTATAAAACCTTTATTTTTCAAGATTTTACAATCAACTAAAAGTAATGATTTAGTCGTTTAAATATATTATAACAGCTCTTTCTGGCGAGGTAGCTCAGTTGGTTAGAGCACAGGACTCATAAGCCTGGGGTCGGCGGTTCGAATCCGCCCCTCGCTACCATAAACATACTACTATTTTTTTTGATATATATGTGAAATCCAATTTCCACCTAACTTTGTATATCTCATTTCTTTTTTCTGAATTTCTTTTTTGTGGTTCCAAGAACATAAAATTACATAATGAGGATAATTTTCCCTAAAATAATTAATTGGAACTATTGGTATATGAGACCCAGGTGTGTATTTTCCTATTTTCTCTTTTGTAGAATCAGCTATGTAATCAATATGTTTATAATTAATTTTGCAAAAATTTAAAACTGTAGAACTTTTTGCTGAGGCAGCATATCCAGCGATTTTTTTTCCTCTTTTTTTTAAATTTAAGATTTTTGATCTAAAATTTTCTCTAGACTTAAAACATGCCTTTTTGAATTTATAACAAGATTGAATTTTGTTTAATTTTAATCTTTTTTCTTTTAAAAGGAGTTTTTTCATCCTTTTTGTTTTGCCTCTTTGCCCAATTCTAGCTAGAACATACCTCATTGAACCACCATGAGTTCTTTGAGGCAAAGCATCGATTAATTCAAAACCATGTTTTAAAAAAACTTCATTTACAGAATGAAGAGAAAAAATATAGATATGTGCATCATAAATTTGATCATATGAAATTTTTTTAAACATGGAACCTAAATAAGGTTCTTCAAAAACAAATACCCCTTTTTTAGAAATCAAAATATCCAATCCTTTCATCAAATCGTTAAGATTTGGAATATGGCTTATAACATTTGCAGCACAAATAAGATCAGTATTTTTTATAAATTTTCTTAATTTCCTACAGTTTTTTGAGTTAAAAAATACATTTTTTACTTTTACTTTATTTACTTTTTTTGAAAAATCAGCAACATTCTTTGAGGGTTCTATACCTAAATGTTCATACTTTGCTAGTTTGAAATTTTTGAGAAATGTCCCGTCATTTGAACCGATTTCAATTACCTTAGATCTTTTTTTTAAATATTTTTTTGACCATTTATAATAGAGATTAAAATGCTTTGTCATAAACTTAGATTTGTTTGTATAGAAAGGGTAATGATTATTAAAAATATGAGGTGATTTCGGATGGTCGTTTACTTGAAATAGATAGTCTTTCTTACAAAAACCCACTTCAAGTTTATAATAAAATTCTTTTTTAAAATCTTTTTTATTTAGAAATCCGTTTGCCATTGGCATTTTGCCAAAAGAGAGAAAAGAATTAATTTTTGATTTACATACTTTGCAGATCATAATCAATCGAAGTTATTTTGATTTAAATTATAAAATATTACTGGCCAAACTGTTACTTTAGAGTATTTTTTGAACCAATAAGATAAATACCTTTCTGCTAAAAAAGCATATATTCTTTTTTCACCGTAGCTCTCATTCTCGAAACCAAAAACTTTTTCACACCTAAATAGCCAAGGGAAAATTGATTTGTAGTACTCTTTTATTAATTCTTTAGATTTTGAGATAAACATATTTCCTCGATTATAACTGTTATTGTTTTCCATGAATAATCTAAAACCGTCTCTTTCTTTATCATCTAATAAATCAATTGCCTTTTTTAAATTTCCATAACCATGGAAAGAGTCGAAATGTAATTTAAGATTTCTATTATTTTTAATTAAGTATTTAGGGTTTCTCAAAAAAGATTTCATTCCATGTTTAATAATTTTCATAAGAGTCCATCTATCCATATAGATTTCATTACCAAGAATTACAGAATTTTGATCCCATTCAACTGGTATACTATTAAGAAAATCTTTTTTACTATTGATTTTAAATTGATTTGACTTTTGACTCCAAAATCTTCTGTAGGCACAAAAACCGACCCAGGTATTATTGTCTATTTCATCAATTTTATTTTTCCAAAACCAATAATGAAAAGAATATTCACCGTATGCACTATTCTTATATGATATATTTTCGCCAGTGTTATCCCTTAGCCAACCAGTTCTGAAGTCTCTTTCCCCAAGACCGACAGGGGTGTATCCCAAATTTTTTATTTTTTCATAATCATTATCAAAAATATCTAGACAATAAATATTGAGATTATTCATTTAAAATTATTTTTAAGTTTTTTAAATTGTTTGAATGAAATATTTTTTTTATCTTTTTGTGATATTATAAACTTTTTTTGTGGCCACTTTATTGACAAATCTTTATCATTCCAAAGAATCCCGACTTCATCTTTTTTTGATCTATAATTTCCCATACCATAAATAATTATATTATCCTTTTCCAAACCTAAAAAACCATGCGCAAAACCTCTTGGAATTAAAACTGATAATGAATTTGTTTCAGAAAGTTTAATGCTAAAATATTTCCCAAAAGTCTTTGAATTTCTTCTTAGGTCAATGACAACATCTAAAATTTTTCCTTTTACTACGGTTACAAATTTATCTTGTTGTTTTTTTACTTGAAAATGCAAACCTCTCAGAACATTTTTTTTTGATTTTGAAACACACCAAAATGGAAATTCCTTTTTAGGAAAAAGATTTTTTTTAATAGATCTTTTTAAAAACATTTCTCTAAAATAGCCACGAGCATCTGTGAAAGAGTGGCCTTTTACTATTAATAAACCTTTGAATTTTGTTTTAATGATCTTCATTTATTAATTTTTTGAAAGTATTACAAATATATTTAAGCTCTGAAACTTTCATACCTTGATGGCACCCAAGTAGAATACCATTTTTCATAACATCATCGGCTACTTTATCTATATTTCCAGTTTTTTTGAATATTCTTTTTTTCATTATCGGTTGCTTAAGAATATTTCCAGTAAAAATAGTTCTTGTTTGAATATGATTTTTTTCAAAGAATATTTGAAGCTTTTTTCTATTGAAAAGAGAATTTTTTTTTATCACTAAGGGAAAAGCCAACCACGCTGTTTTAACACCTGTTTCTTGCTCAGGTAATTTAAATAAATCTTTATAACCTCTAAAAAAATTTCTAAGAAATTTGAAGTTTTTATTTCTTATATTAATGTTAGAGTCTAATTTTTTTAATTGTTCTAAGGCGAAAGCTGCTGATATTTCAGAAGGTAAAAAATTATATCCTAAATCTGAAAATATATATTTTGCATCATAGTCTATACCTGAAATTTTAACATTAAATCTTTTGTTAATATTTTCAGACTCGTTAAATGTTGCTGATGATCTTCCCCATCCTCTTAGTAACTTAGCTTTTTGATATTGTTTGTAATCATTAAAACATAGAATACCACCAGTCCCTGCACCATTTATTATATGTGAAGCATAAAAACTGTTTGTAACTATATCTGAATATTTCCCTAAATTTTTATTATTTACTCGATATCCAATAGTATCAGCGGAGTCTTCAATAACTTTAAGTTTGTATTTTTTTGCAACTTTATATATTCCTTTCCAATCACATATATTACCAAGTAAATTCGGAATCATTATCGCTACTGTCTTTTTGTTGATACATTTTTCAATTTGATTGACATCTGCAATGAATTTATTTTCTTTTACTCCAATGAAATGAGGAATTAAACCAGTTTGATAGATAGGTGAAACAGTTGTTGAGAAAGTTAAATTTGGTGTGATAACTTCAGACCCTTTTTTAAAATTAAATGATGCAAGTGCCAATAAATTAGCAGAAGATCCAGAGTTAACCATAAGACCATATTTTTTTCCAAATAATTTCGAAACAACTTTTTCCAATTTTTTAACATTTGGGCCGTCAATGAGTGTAAGGCTATTATTTTTTAAGACCTTTATTACAGCACTTATTTCATTTTTTCCGTAAACAGCTTTTCCGTAATAAATTTTCTTCATAATGATCTATTTCAAAATATAATTAGCAATATCAGTTAATTTACTATTTTTAGGTTTAAAATTAGGCAGTAATTTGTATCTATAAAATGTCTCACTTATATTTTTTGAAGACTGATAAAGAACTTTAACTTTCTTATCTCCTTTTTTGTTGAGATAGGTGATTAAATTTGAAATTTTTAAATTAAAACTATTTTTAATGAAATAATCGCCCTTTTTAACATTAAAATTCAGCAATTTTTTTATTGCTGATATTACATCAATCACATTTAATAAATTTAAAATCAAATTTTTTGAATTTATTTTTGTTTTTTTTTGTCGCTTGTAGTTATCTTTTAAAACTTTAATTATCTTTACTCTTTTGTCGTTAATGCCAAAAGTTTCTGATAAATGCAAATTATAAAAAAAGACATTTGGATTAATTTTTTGGTAATATTTGATTATTCTAGTAAAAGATTGTTTGTATGCTGAGTACAAATTATTTGGGTTGTCTTTAATTCCATTATAATTTTCCCAAACAGTAGTTAAATTTATGAATTTTTTTATTTTCAAAGATCGAACATTTTCCAAAATTATATTTCCAAACAATATATTTGATAAATTCATTTTTTTAATGTCACTATAACTATGATTTTTAACATAGTGAGTAGCACAATGAATTATATAATCAATTTTAATATTTTTAAGAGATTTGTTTAAATTTTCATAAGATTTATAATAAATTATCTTAAATTTTTTATTTCTTTTTAACTTAATTATTTGTTTATTTTTTTTTCTTAGGATTATGGTTACGGTATTTTTATTTATTAGATCTCTTAATATATTAAAACCTATAAATCCGGTTGCACCGGTTAATAAAATTTTTTTTTTCATAAATTCTTATAGTTTTTTTAAATAATTTGAGTACTCACAGTTACCGTAGAAAACAATTTGTTTTTTTATATCATGTTTTTTAATCCATTTTTTGAGTAAAGATATTTCTTCTAAACAAGCTATTTTTAAGCCTTGTCTATTTTCTAACGTAGAAATATAATTTGATGCATTGTAATAATCTTGAATATTCCCTGTATCTAACCATGTACCGCCTCTTCCAATAAATTCTGATTTTAATTTATTTGCTTTTTTATAAATATTTAAAAGATCTGTAATTTCTAATTCTCCTCTTCTTGATGGTCTAAGAGTTTTACTTAACTTGACAACATTTTTGTCAAAAAAGTATAATCCTGTAACTGCTAAATTCGATTTTGGTTTCTTTGGTTTTTCTATGATTCTTAAAATCTTATTATTTTTATTTATATCTGCTACTCCGTATAATGATGGGTTTTTGACTGGATGAAGAAAAACTTTAGCTCCGTTTTTTAATTTAGTAGATTGCTTCAATTTTGATGTTAAGTTTTGACCGTAAAAGAAATTATCACCTAAAATTAATGCAACATTATCGTTAGCAATAAAATTTTCACCTATTATAAATGCTTCTGGCAGACCTCTTGGTTTTTTTTGTTCAACATATTTAATCTTAATTCCAAGATTATTTTTTTCAGGTAGTACTTTTCTAAATTGATTCAATTGACCTTTATTTACTATAATTAAGATGTCTTTTATGCCGGCTAACATTAAAACTGATAGAGGATAAAATATAAGAGGTTTATCATATAAAGGTAAAAGTTGTTTGTTAACAGCTTTTGTTAGAGGACTCATTCTTGTTCCCATTCCTCCAGCAAGTATTATTCCTTTTTTTATCATAATTTTAAACCTAATCTTTTTTCGTATAATTTATTTGAAATATTTTTCAAAAATTTTTTATTATCTAAATACCATGAAATAGTATTAGACAAACCTTCGTTTAAAGTTATTTTTGGTTTCCATTTTAATTTTTTAAAAATTTTTTTACTATTTAAAGCGTATCTAAAATCATGCCCAGGCCTATCTTTTACGAAAACAATTTTTGAATTTTTTCCTATATTTATCTTTTTTTCAATAAATATCTTAATTATTTTTTTTATCAAATTTATATTTTCCATATTTATTCCTGAGCCTACATTGTAGCTTTCTCCAGATTTTCCTTTTTTAAAAATAGTTAGTAATGCTTCGCAGTGGTCATCAACATGCAACCATTCTCTAGAATTTTTCCCTTTTGCATAGATAGGCAATTTTTTATTTTCAAATAAATTTGATATCATTTTTGGAATTAATTTTTCTGGAAATTGGTACGGACCGTAATTATTACAGCAATTAGAAATAACTGCATTTATCTTGTAAGTTCTTATATAGGACTTTACTAGGTGATCAGCACCTGCCTTAGTAGCAGAGTAGGGAGAGCTCGGTTCATACTTATACTTCTCATTAGATCTTAGTTTATTTTTTATATCTCCATAGACCTCATCAGTAGAGACATGAACTAATTTTAAATTAATGTTATTTTTTTTTAACAATCTGATAGCCTCAAGTATATTGTAAACACCAAATATATTAGTGTTTATAAATTTCTTGGGATCATCAATTGATCTGTCTACATGAGTTTCCGCTGCTAGATTAAATATTACTTTTGGCCTGTGTTTTTTTATTATTTTTATTAATCTATTTTTATTACAAATATCAACTTTATAAAATTTGTAATTCTTTTTGCTTTGTGCGTTATAGCGATTGGATGAATAAGTAAGTTTATCGATATTTATAACAAAAAATTTTTTTTTAATTAAAAAATTAACTAAATTACTACCAATAAAACCACTTCCACCAGTTACAATAGCTTTGTTCATTTAATTTATAATTTACAAGACTTTTTTAAGAAGTATTATATATACTATTAATACAGTAGTAAAATATATATCAAGCAAAATCAAATAAATATAGTAATGTCGAACAAAGATATCACAATCATTATAAATACTTTTAATAGTGATGAAAAAATATTTTCGTGTTTAAACTCAATTGACAAAAATTTTAATGTTTTTGTAATTGAAAATTCAAATAATTCGCAGTTTAAAAAAAGGATTGAAAAAGAATACAATAATGTCAAATGTGAGCTGACAAATGATAATCTTGGTTATGCAAAGGGTAATAATTTAGGTTTATCAAAGGTTACAACTAAATTTGCTTTAGTTTTAAATCCTGACACTTTATTGCAAAAAAATGCACTGAATAATTTTTTAATCACAGCGAACATGTATCCAGATTTTGCAATTATTGGACCAGCTATTCAAGAAAAGGGTGATGAAGTTAAATTTAAGGAAGATAAAAATTTAATTGAAGTGAACAATGTGAAAGGTTTTGCAATGTTTTTAAATATAAAAGAATTTAAAGAAATTGGTTTTTTCGATGAAAACTTCTTTATTTATTTTGAAGAAATAGATTTGTGTGAAAGGGTTAAAAATATGAATAAAAAAATTTATTTAGATCCATCCATAATTATTAATCATGCTGGAGGCAGCTCACATAATAAATCTATTAATTATGAAATGGAATTATCTAGAAATTGGCACTGGATGTGGTCAAGTTTTTATTATCACAAGAAATACAACGGGTTTTTAATAGCACTTATGAAAGTGAGTAGAAAATTAATTTCCTCATCAATAAAATATATTATTTACTCAATTATAAATCAAAACAACAAAAAAAAAATTTATTATCAGAGGATGTCAGGTTTATTTAATGCTATGATAGGAAAAAAATCTTGGTATAGACCAAAAATATTTTAATATTTGATTTCAATAAAAATAAAATATAAAAAAAACTATGACTTCTAAGAAAAAAATTTTAGTAACAGGCGCCGCTGGTTTTCTTGGGTCTCATCTTTCTGAAAAATTAGTAGATTTAGGTCACCATGTAGTAGGTATTGATAATATGCTAGGAGGATATGAGGATAATGTTCCAAAAAAAATTGAATTTCATAAAATTGACTGTTGCGATTTTGAAAAAATTAAAAAAATAATGAAAGACATTAATGTTGTTTATCATTGCGCAGCAACAGCTCATGAAGGATTGTCCGTCTTTTCCCCGTTTGAAATTACTAAAAATAATTATTTAGCATCTGTCTCAATTTTCACTGCTGCAGTAAATGAAAGAGTTGAAAGAATTATTTTTTGTTCATCGATGGCAAGATATGGAAAGCAACAAACCCCATTTGTTGAGTCTATGAAACCAATGCCAGTAGATCCTTATGCAATTTCTAAAGTTGCCTCCGAAGAAGTGTTAAAGAACTTATGTGATCTAAATAACGTTGAATGGGTCATAGCTGTGCCACATAATATTATTGGCCCAAAACAAAAATATGATGATCCATTTAGAAATGTTGTTTCAATAATGATAAATAGGATGTTGCAAGGAAAAGCACCTATTATTTATGGCGATGGAAAACAAACAAGATGTTTTTCTTATATAGACGACTGTTTAAGCTGCTTAATTCCAATGCTTGATCAAAAAAATTTAAATAAACAAACTATAAATATTGGTCCTGACGAAGAATTTGTAACGATTAATAAGATAGCACAAATTTGTTCAAATCTTACAGGAGTAAATCTTCAACCAATTCATAAAAAAGATAGACCTCAAGAAGTAAAACATGCAACTTGTTCAGCTGACAAAGCAAGATCATTATTGAATTATAAAACTACAGTTTCGCTCGAAGATGGTATAAAGAAAACTCTAGACTATATAAAGAAAAGAGGAACACGGCCTTTTGATTATAATATAAACATTGAAATTGATAACGAATTAACCCCCTCAACTTGGAAAAACAAAGAGATTTAATGACCTGGGAATTCTATTAGGCTGGTAGTTAAATAACCCTTTTTTTTTAGTAATTCATTTCCCGGTAAATCAAATAAATTTATAACAAATATAAACCCAGCTACTATTCCCCCTGAAATCTCTATCAATTTTGCTGCTGCCTCAGCAGTGCCTCCAGTGGCTATAAGATCATCAATCACTAGTATTTTTTCACCTTTCGAAATTGAGTCTTTATGAACTTCAATTGTTGCTTCTCCATATTCCAATTTGAAATCAACTGAATGAACTGCTGCAGGTAATTTATTTTTTTTTCTTAAAAGCACGAAGGGTTTGTTTAGAACGTAAGAAACAGTTGATGCGAAAACAAATCCTCTCGACTCAATAGCTGAAACTTTGTCAAAATCTAACTTTTTAGCTATTTCTATTATTTTATCATTTGTATATCTAAAAGCTTCAGGATTTTTAATTAATGTTGTTATGTCGCGAAATAAAATACCTTTTTTGGGATAATCTTTAATTGATCTAATATGTTCTTTTAAATTCATATTTAGCTTCAAGTTCTAGCAAAAAAGCATTAATAATTAAATAATGAAAAAA
>MDTA01025206.1_pt1 | contig 12166 bp, 10 predicted proteins | sample 811151 | NCBI WGS metagenome assembly MDTA01 (sample SAMN05326648, study PRJNA326480) | marine metagenome | isolation source: seawater | place: Indian Ocean: South | collected 2010
CCTCCATTTTTGAGAATAAAATTCTTTGCTTTCACTAAAGAGGGGTTATTTTTTTTTAGACCCGACAATTTTAAAGCATAATAAGCTTTTACACTTGCACTAATGTCAGACTCACCATCAAAAAAAAGTGGCCATCCACCATCTTTATTTTGTTTGTTTAAAAGGTAGTTCTGGATTTTTATTTCTAGTTTGACGTTAATATCGCCCATAAAATGCATTAATAGAATGTATTCGGACGGAATAGTCGAGTCAGCTTCTAGTTCATAAATGTAGCAACCTTCTCTAAGTTTATTATTATTTTGGTCTTTTATTCTTTTTTTTATGAGACTTTCAAAAGGTTTAATTATTTTTTCTAGACGATGCATTTGATATCAAATTGTTTCTATTGCATTTTTACCAGATAAAATTGAAGCTTCAATAGTACATGGTAAATTATATTGAGTCCAATCACCAGCTATTATCATGTTTTCTGGTATTTTATTAAATTTTTTTACTAAATTAATATTATTTGGAGATTGCACATAAGTTGCTTTTTTTTCTCTTACAATTTGAACACTTTCATAAATTATTTTTTTCTTAATGTATTTGCGTATTTCATTCCATACATTAACAATTAATTCCTCTGTATTAGTAGTATTTAAATCATTTGCGTTACTAACAGTGATTGATAGATGATTGCTTTTTACAAAAACCCATTGTGTTATAGAGTTTATGAAACCAACTATAGGTTTTTGGAAAAGTTTTAAATCCTTTCGTCTAATTTTAAAATGTATGTTCAATATAGTGTTGTATTGTTCGGGAAGAGAACAATTTCCCAGTAGTTTGGAGAGATTGGTTGGGGGTATTGCAATAATAACCTTATCATTCTTGTTTACTTTAATTTTATGATTTATAAAAGAAAGTTCATTTACATTATTATCAATGACGTCAATTTTTTTAAGTAAGTTACCAAAATTGATTTGTCCTCCATTTTTTTTTATTTGAATAATTGCGGGTTTAATAAGTGTTTCATTCCAATTTTTTTTTGGTTGAAAAATTCTACAAAACTTTTCACCTTTATAGATTGTCTCTTTTAATACATTTAAAAGAACTTTAGCTGATGCCATTTGAGGAGCTGTATTCATAACACCTAAGGTGAGAGGTTCCCAAAAGGTTTTGAAAATGTTTGAATTTCCAACTATTTCAAAAACAGACGAGTTTTTGCTTACAAATAAAAACTTTATTAATGAGAAGTAATCCAATAATTTAGTATTTGGAATTAACTTTTTTTTACCAAGTAAAAACTTTCCATAACCTGACGATAGATCTAAATTCCATTCAAGATCATGCTTTAGGTCAAAAAAAAAAAAATTTGGGGATATCTCTTTTAAAGTTTTTGATGAACCAATGATTTCACAAAACTCTTTAAAATTTTTATTAGCAGAAAATACTAAATGATTACCATTATCTATTTCGATATTTGTTTTTTTATCATAGAAGGATCTACATCTGCCTCCAGGATATTTTGCTGACTCAAAAACTTCTACATTAATTTTTTTGTGACAATGAATTGCAGCTGATAAACCTGAAAGCCCTGCACCTATTATGTATACTTTTTTTTTTATTTTATTACCTAAATATAAAGTTGACTAATATCAAAGTTTTATCAAAAAAATTTAGTTTTATTTTCTTTTTTAAATTAATTTTCTTGTTAAACATTTTTTGGTGTATTTTTTTATAAAATTGTTTCATTAATTCGGAAGCAACAATTTTATTTTTATCTAAAGTTATTGATATTTCATCTGCTTTTTTAAAAAAATAGTCAGCATCTCTTAAAATATCTTGTAATACTTCCTGAATTTTGTTTGTTTTTTCTAAATCTTTAATATTTTTTTTGATACCATATTTTTTTAGTTTTACATATGGTAAATAACATCTTCCAATTTCTAAATCTTCCCTAAAATCTCTTGCAATATTTGTTAATTGAAACGCTAAACCCAAAAAATAAGCATATTTTTTTCCTTTTGGATCACTTAAACCAAATATTTTTATTGATAAGTATCCAACGGCAACAGCAACTCTTCTACAATAAAGCTCCAATTCATTGCTACTTGGAAATTGAATTTTTTTTTTAACATCCATTAACATTCCGTCAATGATAGAAATAAAATCTCTTTTTTCTAGATTAAAACTTTCAATTGAATTTTTTAATTCATTTAAAATACTTTCATTAAATTTTTTTTTTTGATAAAGGTTTTGAATTTTTTTTTTCCAATCATTAAGTTTTATTTTTTTTGACTTAATTGTTCCAGAATTATCGGCAATATCGTCAACAACTCTGCAAAATGCGTAAACAGAGAACATTGCTCTTTGTTTAATTTTCGGAAGTAGTTTCATACCCCAGTAAAATGATGATCCTGATTTTTTAACTATTTTTTCTACATTTAGTTGGTCAATAGAAGTCATCTAAAAGAATTTATAGACTAGGCTCTTTCTTCTATTGAAAATTTTGCTGGAGTAGCAATACCTAAAGCACCCAAAACAGTTCTAACAATATTATCATGGTCTATACCACATTCAATATTTTGATGATCAGGTTTTCCGTGATTAATAAATCTATTAGGAAAAAACAGTGGCCTGAATTTCAGATCTCTATCAAGAGCTGCAGTCTTTGTAAGAAAAGACATAACCTGAGCTGAAAAACCACCAATAGAGCCCTCTTCAACGGTTACAAGAACTTCATGATCTCGAGCAAGTTGTGTAATCAATAATTCATCTATTGGTTTTGCAAATCTAGCATCTACTACCGTGGTTGATAATCCATAGGAGGCCAATTTTTCTGACGCGATTAATGAGTCTCCTAACCGTGTTCCAAGGGATAAAATGCATACTTGATTTCCTTCCCTAATAATTCTGCCCTTCCCAATTTCCCAAGGTTCCGGTTTTTCATTAATTTTTATACCTACGCCCTCTCCTCTAGGATACCTAAAAGCAGAGGGTTTGTCATTAATATGTGTAGATGTCGCTATACAATTACAGAGTTCATTTTCATCGCTTGGTGCCATTACTATAAAATTTGGTAAGGTACATAGATAGGCTAAGTCAAATGATCCCGCATGTGTAGCACCATCAGCACCAACTTGACCGGCACGATCAATTGCAAATCTTACAGGCAAAGACTGTATAGCTACATCGTGAACTACTTGATCATATGCTCTTTGAAGAAACGTGGAATAAATTGCCGCATATGGCTTCATTCCTCTTGTGGCTAGTCCAGCTGCAAATGTAACTGCGTGTTGTTCTGCAATACCGACATCAAAAGTTCTTTTGGGAAACTTTTTTTCAAAAATATCAAGTCCTGTTCCTGAGGGCATGGCTGCGGTAATAGCCACTATACTTTTATCTTTTTGAGCATGTTTTACTAAGGCGTTGGCAAAAACTTTTGTATAACTGGGAGCTTTTGAGGTAGATTTAACTTGTTCTCCGGTAACAACATTAAACTTACTAACACCGTGATATTTATCTTCAGATTTTTCTGCTGGCTCATATCCGTAACCTTTTTTTGTAACTACATGAACAAAAACTGGTCCGTCCCATTTAGATTTTTGAAGATTTCTTAAGACTGGTAAAAGGTGATCCAAGTTATGCCCGTCAATAGGCCCAATATAGAAAAAACCAAGTTCTTCAAAGAGTGTTCCACCGGTAACCATACCTCGCATGTACTCCTCAGCCTTTGCTGCCATATTTTGGAAACTTTTTGGAAATTTTTTAGCCATATGTTTTGCTAAGCTTCTAGCAGATTGAAACGTTTTTCCAGAAAGTAATCTGGATAAATAAGCGCTCATTGCTCCAACTGGGGGAGCTATTGACATATCGTTATCATTAAGAATTACTATAAGTTTCGCATTCATTGATCCTGCATTGTTCATAGCTTCATAGGCCATACCAGCACTAATTGCACCATCTCCAATTACACAAATTACTTGATGGTCCTCTTTTTTTAGGTCTCTGGCAACGGCCATACCAAGTCCGGCTGAAATTGAAGTGGATGAATGTGCTGCACCAAAGGGATCATATTCACTTTCTGATCTTTTAGTAAAACCATAGAGACCACCTGGTTGTCTTATTGTTCTAATTTTTTCTCTTCTACCCGTAATAACCTTATGAGGGTAGCATTGATGACCAACATCCCATATAAGTTTATCATTTGGTGTATTAAATACACTGTGTATGGCGACTGTTAATTCTACAACTCCAAGTCCAGCACCAAGATGCCCTCCAGTTACAGAGACTGCATCAATCACTTCTTCTCTAAGTTCTTTGCAAAAAAATTTTAATTGTTGATCATCAAATTTTTTTAGATCTTTGGGAAATTTAACTTTATCAAGTAATGACTTAGGAGTTTTCATAGGTTATTTATTATTTCCATAGGGAGTAAATATTAATATCATATTATTATCCCCTTTATGAAACAAAAAATCAATTCAATACGAGATAATTTCACATTTTTTCTTAACAAATCATTATTTTTTAGCAAATAACTCAATCTTTTAGCAATATTTAGAATTATAAGAGTTTCTTTTCTCAAACTCCATGGTTGGATCATTTGTAACCCTTTACTTGATTTTCCTAACATTATTTCAACCTTTTCTATCATTTCACGAACTAAATTGAAAAAATTCAAATCAGATTTGTTAAAATTTAATATTTCTTTATTCAGGGAATGTTTTTTCAAAAAAGATTCAGGTATATAAACTCTTTTAAGTTCTTGAAAGTCTTTTTTGCAATCCTGTAAGTGATTAATAATTTGTAATGACGTACACAAGCAATCAGAGGCAAAGTAAATTTTTTCAAAGTTCTTCTCAGGTAAGTTTTTTTTTTGGTAAATTAAGTCTATTACAAACCTTCCAACTGGATTGGCAGAATATTTACAGTAAAAAACTAAATCATTCCAATTTTTATATTTTTTTCCTTTTGCATCCATTAAAAAAGCTTTGAGGAGGTTTCTAGAGTAGCTTTTTGCAAATGGAATCTCTGGAAAAAAATTTATTATATTGTCCAGAACGGTTATGCTAGTTTTTCTTTCTAATTTCAAAACTTTATCAAAATAAGTTAATATTTTGATTTTTTCTTTAGAGATGAGAGTGCTGTGATCAGCAATGTCATCAGCTGTTCTAGCAAAAAAGTAGAATGCTCTAATGTACTTTTGAATATTTTTTTTTATAACAAAAGATGCAACAGGAAAGTTTTCATCTGTGAAGGTTTTTCCAGATAATAAATCAACTATATCCTTTTCTTTTATTTCTAAGTTACTAATATTTTCTTCCTTTCCAAATATTTCCTTTCCTGAAATGAAAATTGAAAGCAGATGTAATTGTCATCATTATATATATCAAACTCGCAAGTGGTAATGAAAAGTAGTAAAAAGTAGAAAGGTTGTAAAACTTAACTGTCGGTCGAAAGGAAATAATCATACCTAAAATTGTGAGAGTGTTTAAGATAAATAAGTAAAATTGATTTTTTGTGAAAAAAAATATAACAAGAACCGGATAAAGATAAATAATACACATACCAAAAATAGAAAAACATAGGTAAAATGGAGAAAAATTTAGTTGTTCGTATGCAGTTCTAGAAACCATTTTCCATATATCTGACAAGTTTGTGTAACATCTTTTACTGTAAATATTTTCTGTAAGTCCTAACCAAATGTTTCCTTTTTTTTTTATTAATTTTGCTATATTACAATCATCTATGACTTTATCTTTAATTTGTTCATACAAGTTTTTTTTACTAAAAACCTCTGACTTGCAAAGTAAAAAACCTCCAGCTGCAGCAGCCAGGGAATTTCTAGGGTCATTTACTTTGCTAAAAGGATAAATTTTTTGAAAAAAATAAATAAATGGAGGGATTGAAAGTTTTTCCCAACTTGATGAACACCTAAGTTTAGCCATTAACGAAAGCATAAGTAATTTGTTTTGGCATAAGAAGTCAATCGCGTTAGAAACAATTCCTTTTTTCAAAATTATGTCAGAGTCAATAAATATGTAATATTCAATTTTTTTTTTTTTTAAAATGTCAACTGCCTGCTTCAAGGCCCAGACTTTACCACTCCAACCATTAGGTAATTTTTTTCCCTTGACAATTTGATGATTTATTTTTTTTTTTTTTAAAAGATTTGACGCAATTAAGTTGGTTTTGTCCGTACTGTTGTCATCAATTATTAGTATGCTGATCTTTTTTAAACCTTGATTTATAATTGAATTAAGAGTTTCAGATATATTTTCTTCCTCATTTCTTGCAGGAATAATTATACAAATCTTTTGAACTTTTTTATTCTTATTTTTTCTATAAAGTTTTTCAAAAATAATTTTATTTGACCAAAAAAAATCATTGTATGAAAAATACTTTTTAGAATTAAAGAAAAGTAAATATACCCATGAAAAAAAAGAAACTAAACAAAAAAGACTAATCATAGAATTAAAAACTTTATTATTAATCTTTATTTTACATGTTGTAGGAAAACAACATAAAAAAAAAAAATAAAAAATTTTTGTTTTTTTACTAGATTTAAACGTAAAAACTAAGTATATATTAAATATGATTAATTTTTAAACAATTTTTTTTATGCTTAAAAATTGTGCAAATAAGGGAAAGGACATTAAAATGATTAAAAAATTATTAATAATGGGAGCGTTAGCCACACCATTAATCTACGTTCAGGAGACGAAATCTTTTGAATTTCCTGAAAAACTTCCATACGGTGATGTATCAGCTAATGTTAGTTATTACTCACAATACGTCTGGAGAGGTGAACAACAAAATGCTGGACAATCAGCAATACAAGGTGGTCTTGATTATGGAGTTAATTTATTAGAAACTTATATTGATTTTTACGCGGGAATCTGGGGTTCAAACGTTTCTGGTGCCACAAACTCACTATCTGGTAATGAGTTAGATTACTATGGAGGTTTTTCTGGAGCAGTTCCGTTTCTTGAAGATTACTTTTCATATGACGGTGGATTTTTATATTATGATTATCCTGGTATGACAGATCAAAATACTTTAGATGGTGCAAGAAACGTTGACTTTTTTGAATACTATGGTTCTTTGAGTTTAGCTGTTCCAAACCCGATTACTGACATTGGCATTTCATATTACTATGGTTTCTCACCTTCTGGTTTTCAGCAAGATAATTATGACTATCAAAATGTCAGCGTTGAGATTGCTATACCCAATACACCATTTACGATTAGTGGAGCAGCCGGCTTTACTGGATCTGAAATGGAAGGCGGAAACTCATACACAGACTACCTTGCTTCTCTCTCAACTAGCGCATTTGGCTTAGATTTAGGTCTTTATTATACCACTGTGGATGGTTATGGTGATGACATTGATATGGATCAAGTTACATTTTCTGTAGGAAAAAGTTTTTAAATCTTTCCCTAGCCAAAACTAAAAGGAAGGGCGATTTATCGCCCTTCTTTTCATAACCTCGCATTTTGTTATTATTAATGTAGTTAGCAATATCAATGATCCAAGTTGATGCGCTAAACCTAATGGAATTGGCACATAAAGCCTCAGCATTATAACACCCAGAAGATATTGGCCAATAACAACAAATGTTACAATTAATGATAGTACAAACAATGCTCTAAGCTTTGATTTGAACAAATAAAAGAAAGTTGCTAAAACATAAAATAGAGTAAGTGTTGCCATTATTCTATGAAAGAATTGTATAAACCCTATATCGTTAAAAAGCTTACTAATTGAGTTATAATCTTCCTCCAATAAAATTGGTGGTAAAATATTATCACCCATGTATGGAAAATTATTATATGCCCATCCTGCGTTGGTTCCAGAAACAAAAGCACCCGACCCGACCGTAAAAAGTACCAAAAATATAGAAAATTTAAGATTCACAATTTGGAAGTTATACTTTGGGGAAAAGTAGTTTGGATTTTCAATTTTACTGGAAAAATTATTGCAAAAAGTATTTAGTAGAATGCTGTAAATTACAAATGCAATCAATAAATGTGCAGAAAGTCTGAAATGACTTACGTCAGGTATTTCTGTTAAACCACTTTCAACCATAAACCAGCCCATAAAAGCCTGAAATGCTCCTAAAAAAAGAAGTATGGTAAATGTCTTTTTTTCATGTGAATCAAACATACCCTTTGCTAAAAAAAATAAAAAAGGAATGGTATAAGTAATGCCAATAAGTCTTCCCCAGATTCTATGAAAATATTCCCAAAAAAAAATTTTTTTAAATTCTGTTAAAGACATATCAAAATTTTTTAAAAGAAACTCTGGTGTATCTTTATACTTATCAAAAAGTTCTATCCAGTCATTGTGATTTAGAGGAGGGATTATACCACCAATAAGACTCCATTCCGTCATAGACAATCCAGAATCAGTTAGCCTTGTGATCCCACCAATAATAATCATTAAAACAATCATTATTAAGTTTATACTAATCCAAATCTGTTTAGTAGTTGACTTATTCATAAGTAATTAATAATAAATAAATTTAAATTTAAAATACATAAATTTTATGTAGTTTATTAATATTTACATATTATATTGACAAATTAATTATTTTGTAATTAATAGTCATATGAATCAGTCAATTGAACTCATTTCAGCACTTAACAAGAAGTGTGAAGGGTTGACCCCAGAAGAGATTTTAGAGGTCTCAATTAAAAAGTTTGGTAATCAAATTACCTACATTTGTTCTTTTGGAACTGAATCAGCAATAATACTCCATATGATTTCAAAAATTGACAAAAAATTCCCAATATTTTTGCTAAACACTCATTTTTTGTTTCCTGAAACAATTGACTATAAAAATAAATTGTTGAAGAAGTTTAGTTTAACAAACTGTTTAGATGTTTTTCCGGAAGAACTTTTAATTAAGCAGGAAGATCCAAAAAATATTCTATGGAAGAATAATACAGATAGATGCTGCGAAATTCGAAAAGTTAGACCTTTAGACAGTGTTTTAAAAAATTATAGTTCATGGATCTCTGGAAGAAAGTCATATCATCAAGGTGATAGAAAGGATTTGAAGCCTTTTGAGCTTCTCAATGAAAAAATTGTAGTTAACCCATTAATTTACATAAAAAAACAGGAAGCAGAAAATTACTTTGAAGTCAATCATTTGCCTAAGCATCCTTTATTGAAAGATGGTTACTTCTCAATAGGATGCGTTCACTGTACATTTAAAACGACTGATAAAAATAATATTAGATCAGGCCGATGGAAAAATAAGTTGAAAACTGAATGTGGAATTCATTTGAGTAGGAAGAACTGAAATATGAACAATCACCTAAGAAAATTAGAAAATGAAAGTATTTATATCTTTCGGCAAGCCTACCGATCTATTAAAAATATTGCGATGCTTTGGTCACTGGGTAAAGACTCTAATGTAATGGCATGGATTGCATTTAAGGCATTCTTGGGAAAAATTCCATTTCCTTTGGTTCATGTTGATACTGGAAAAAAATTTAAAGAAATGTATGACTTCCGAAAAAAATATGAGAAAAAGTGGAATATTAATCTTATTAAAGGAGATTGTCCACCAGTAGAGGAAATAGATCCTTCGCTTCCTCCAGCTGCAAGGTCAGCAGCTAGAAAAACCGAAGGTTTAAAAAAAATTCTAAAAACTCACAAATTTAAGGGAATATTTTCAGGAATTAGAAGGGACGAGCAAGGCACTAGAGCTAAGGAGAGAGTTTTTAGTCCAAGAGATGAGTCAGGAAATTGGGATGTAAAAAATCAACCACCTGAATTCTGGGATCAGTCAAACTTCAATTATCCTGATAAGGTTCATATAAGAATTCATCCACTCTTAGGTTGGACTGAAATTGATATTTGGCAATATATTAAAGATCAAAAAATACCAATCGTTGATTTGTACTTCTCAAAAAGTGGAAAAAGATACAGGTCATTGGGTGACAAAGATATTACTTCACCTGTAAGTAGTAAGGCTAAAAATCTTGATGAAATTATAAATGAATTAAAAGTTACAAAAGTCTCTGAAAGATCAGGAAGAGCAATGGATCATGAACAAGAGGATGTCTTTGAAAGACTAAGAACAAAAGGCTACATGTAATGTGTTATCCTGAAAATATAGAAATACCAAAAGTAGTAATAGTTGGTCATGTAGACCATGGAAAATCATCGTTCATCGGAAGACTTATTTATGATTTAGGCGAAGTACCTTTAGAAAAATACAAAGAATTAAAACTTGTAAGCGAAAAAAGAGGTATGGAGTTTGAGTATGCTTTCTTATTAGATGCACTTCAGGCAGAGAGGGATCAGGGTATAACAATTGACACAACCCAAATATTTTTTAAAACAAAAAAAAGAAAATATGTTTTTATTGATGCACCGGGACATAAGGAATTTATTAGAAATATGATTACTGGAGCTTCTTCAGCAGATATTGCTGTGTTAATCATTGACGCCTACGAAGGTATGAAAGAACAAACAAAAAAACATGTATATTTGCTAAAAATTTTAGGTTTAGATCACATAATATGTCTTTTTAATAAAATGGACAAAATTAAATATAATCAGGAAAAGTTTTTGAAGGTAGAAAAAGAGTTACGTCAATTTACTAATAATATTGGAATAAAAATAAAGGCTACAGTTCCTGTAAGCGCAAAGCGCGGTGATAATATTTTTGAGAAAAGTAAAAAAATTATTTGGTACAATGGTCAAACATTTTGTGAAATATTAGACACTTACAACATAAAAAAAGGCCTAGATTATTTACCGTTAAGACTTCCTATACAAGATATTTACAAGATAAATGATAAAAGAGTAATAGTTGGAAGAGTAGAAACAGGAGAAATAAAATTAAATGATGAATTATTTTTTCTTCCATCTAACGAAACAGTCAAACTTAAGTCGTTTGAAGCTTGGCCAAAAGCCAAAAAAAAATATGTTTCAGGTGACAACATAGGATTGACTATTGAAGACCAAATTTATATTGATAAAGGTAATCTAATTTCGCATACCACATCCAGCCCAAAGTTAATGAATACTTTTGAGGCAAATTTATTTTGGTTAAGTGAAAAAAAATTAGAACTTGATAAGCAATATCTTATGAAAATTAATACAGGTGAATACAACATAATTATAAGAAAGATCTCAAAGATTATTGATACAAATAATTTAAGTTCCAAATCTTTAAATTTAAGCCCAAAAAAAAATGATGTATGTGAAGTAATTATTCATTCATCGCAATTGATTCCAATGGATGATTTTAAGGACAATCAGAAAACTGGAAGATTCTGCATATTAGACGAAGAAAAAATTATAGCTGGCGGCATTATAAATTTGCAAAATTTTCCAGATCAAAAAGATGTAATCAAAGCAAAAAATATTAAGCCAGTAAATTTTTCAGTTACTGAGATTGATAGAGCATTAAGATTCAATCATAGATCAGCTATTATTTGGTTGACTGGTCTCTCTGGCTCTGGAAAAAGTACAATTGCAAAAGAAATTGAAAAAAAATTATTTTTAAAAAATTACAATGTATTTATCTTAGATGGTGACAATCTTAGAATGGGGATAAATCGGGGGCTTGGTTTTTCTACTGAAGATCGTTCGGAAAACATTAGAAGAACAGCTGAGGTTGCAAAGCTTTTTTCTCAGGCTGGATTTGTAGTAATTGTATCGTTAATATCACCATATATAAGCGAAAGAAAAAAAGCTAGAGATATAAGGCCAGAAATTTTTAGGGAAATTTTTATTAAAGCATCAATAGATGAATGCAAAAAAAGAGATGTCAAGGGTTTGTATTCTAAAGCAATAAATGGGGAAATAGAAAACTTTACCGGAATATCTTCTCCTTATGAGGATCCCAAAAGTCCTGATTTAATTCTTTACACTGAAAAAGAATCAATTGAAGAAAGTGTTAACAAACTTGAGAACTTTATTATCAACGAGTTTGGTGTAGCAAAAAACAGTTGACAAAAAAATAAATTTATATAATTTAGCACTCGTATAACCGGAGTGCTAATAAAATAGGCTCCATTTTTGAATTGTCTTATAACAAAGGAGATTCTATATGAAATTCAAACCTCTTCAAGATCGTGTTGTAGTCAAAAGATTAGAAAGCGATGAAAAAACATCGGGTGGCATAATTATTCCCGATACAGCAAAAGAAAAACCAAGTGAA
>MDTA01135705.1_pt1 | contig 12166 bp, 9 predicted proteins | sample 811151 | NCBI WGS metagenome assembly MDTA01 (sample SAMN05326648, study PRJNA326480) | marine metagenome | isolation source: seawater | place: Indian Ocean: South | collected 2010
CCGCTCGCCAACACGCCTGGGAAGAAGCCCGCCAAAAACAGACGCGGAATCGATTGTTCGGCGACGATTCCGTAAATAATCATCAAATTACTAGGCGGGATCAGGCTGCCTAACGCACCGCCTGCGGCAGCGATTGCACCGCCGTGGGCGGGATCGTAATGCTGCTTGATCATCGATGGAATCATCACGGCGCCGATGGCTGCCGTAGTCGCAGGCCCGGAGCCGGATAGGGCTGCAAAGAAGGTGCAACCCAAAACCGCGACGAGTCCCAGGCTGCCAGTAATGTTGCCGATCAACGATGTCGCCATGCCAACGATGCGCCGGGCCATCCCGCCCTGCTCCATCAGCGAGCCGGCAAACACGAATAACGGGACCGTCAACAACGGAAACGGCTCAACGCCCGTGTACATCGCTTGTGCGATGGCGACAAACGGGAAATCCAGGAACACGTAGCCGATGACTGTGCCGATGGCGACCGCAAACGGGATCGGCAGGCCTAAGACGATCATCAAGACCATCGACCCAAACATGATGAGTGCTTGGGTCAATTCAGAATATTCGTAGATAAACTCAAACATTGGACGACACCGTCATTGAATCGTCGTCCGAAGAGTCGGATCGGGGCTGGTCAATGGGTTCGTCGTATTTCCACCAGCGCCAATACACTTGTGCGATGCGCAGCGTCATCAATCCAAACCCGAAGACAAGGCAAAGGTACGGCCATTTCTGATCGATGCCGAGCGCCGGAGACTCGTAGGTGTTTTCCCAAAAAGAGATCTCCAACAACACGCTCTGGTAAGTCAGGAACATGCCGAACACGAACCAAATGAGATCGCTCAGTACCGTCAATGCACCTTTGATAACGCCCGGGAACAAGTTGATGAAGTTCATGACGCGAATATGCGCGCGTTCCCGCACGGCCCACGAACACGACAAGTACACGGACCACAACATCGCGTAGACGGCAATTTCGTCCGACCACGATGTGGGCGCGCTGAACACGTAACGCAACACGACTTGCAGGAACACCAGCGTCGCCATGATGAGGACGCATACACCGGCGATGACTTCTTCCAGGTGTCGCTCGAGGAAATCAAACATACATCAACCTCGCCGATGAACCGGCCGGGCTTGTTGGATTGGACCAGGTAGATAGCGCTCGCATCCTGCGAATGCACGACGAAACGCCGGCGACCCGCTTCGTGTTGAAGCCGCGACCGCCGGCGTTTGACGCTAGCTAAGGGTTAGGAAAGCTCTGCCTAGTTAGCCTCTGCGGCAATAGCTTCCATCAGCTTCGCGTAGTCACCGCCGCGTTTCTTCGCGAAGGCATCGTGCACGGACTTCGCTTTCTCGATCCACGGGCCGAGTTCCGGCTGGGTGAACTTCACGCCAAGGCCTTCCATCTTCTTCTGAACCAAGCCCATGCCGTAGTTGGTGTGATGACGCGAAGCCGCCGTGGCGATCTTGGCAGCCATTTCCAACGCGGCCTTCTGGTCGTCGCTAAGTTTCTTCATGAACTTATCGCTTACGAAAAACGGAGGTGCCAGTACGAAGTGACCGGTCATGGCCACGTGCTTGGCCACGTCGTGGAACTTCTGCGAGTACATGACGTCGATGGGCAGGTCGCCACCATCAACCGTGCCGGTTTGCGTAGCGGTCAATGCTTCGGACCAAGCAATCGGCACAGGGTCGGAGCCGAACGCGGTGTAGGTGTCGACCATCACGACGTTCTTCGGCACGCGATATTTCATCTTGGCGAAGTCAGCCAGGTTGTTGATCGGTTGTTTGGTGTTGTAGATGTGGCGGAACGAGAACAACGGGATCGTGATCAGGTGCACGCCAGCTTCTTTGGGCATGTCGCCCCAGATCATCTTGCCCACGGGGCCGTCAGCAACCTTAACGGCGTGGTCGTAGTTCTGGATCATGTACGGCAGGACAAGAAGGTCGATTTTCGGATAGAACGGACCGGCGTTGTTCTGCGCGATCATCGTGCCGTCTAACGTGCCCAGTTGCAGCTTTTTAAACTGCTCTTGCTCGCTACCCATCTTGTGACAGCAGTGCACTTTGACTTTGACGGTACCGCCAGACAGCGTTTCAAAACGCTCGGCGAAAGTGTTCATGAACGTGCCGTATGGATGGCCTTCGGCTACTGAATAGCCGATGTTCATGCGTACGGTCTTGGCGGCTGCCGGACCGGTGAGCACAAGCGCACTGGCGGCAATCGCGGCAGACGCGACTAGTCGTTTCATATTAGACATGGGAACTCCTCTCCTGATGGGCTTGCAGCCCTGTTTTGGGGCGATTGCAACCGTGCGTGTAAAGCAAGGTCGCAAATTTCTAATTTTTGTATACCAAAGGACTATGCGGTGCGCGCCGCCCGGCGTCAACGGCACCCGCCATTCGCATTTGGTCTAGCGCGCTCGGGCGAAGATCCTTTGTGCGACAACTTCCGCTCGCCCATCAGCGGGCAGTTGGGTATCAGCCCCCGAATGCTTCCCGAGGGCGGCCGCGTCGGCCCGCTTTCCGCCTCTTTGTCTGTTTTCCATCCAGCCACCGCCATGGCCGTGCCGCCGAGGGCAGAGCCCAAACGAGCTCATCCCGGGGTTCTTAATCCGTCTCGTAAACCAGTCCCCGCTGCGGCAGCGCGCGACACGCTGGCCACCGCGTGCCTTCGGGTGCCGGAGCGTTCGCATCGAGGTGGTTGAGGCGTTTCTCGATGACGCCGAGATCTTCGATGCACGCGATGCTCCGCAGCGCCCCACCGCAGGCCGGGCAGGTCTCGATATCGATCCCGAGCAGCTGTTTGAGGCGCTGCGCGCAAGTCAGCCAGGTCGAGGTGGCTGCGAACTAATTGCCACCGTCCGCCCGGCATCGCGCCGGCAAGTATTTCTGGTCGATGTCGCCATCGACCGCACAACGCCATTTCAATTTCCCGGCATTCTTTTCGGGTATCTGAACTATCGACCCACCCGTCAAGTGTTTCTTCACGCTGAATTGAACTCTGATGGCACCGTTTGCCTCCAGGGTGAAGTAGCCGCCATCGGGATAGTCTCGCCGCGCGACAGCGCCGAGTTCTTCGGCGGATTCCGGCAGACGTCCGTTGGCTTGCTCATACGCCTCCACGGCTCGTTTGAGTTCCGCGGTTTCGGTCAACGCATATTAAACGCGAGCCATGAGGTTCTTCGTGTGGAACACCGGTACGGTGACGACGAGCAGGAGTAGCAGGACGCCGATAGACAGTACATCCAGCATCAAGTCATCAGAACGGATGCGCAGGACGGTCGGGCTCGGTTCGCGTTTCTCTCCTTCAAGCGCTTCGAGACAAGCCATTGCGCCAGTTTGGGCAAGAACCTTTCGACGAACGACGATCGAAGCGACGACAAAATCGTGCAATGCCTGCTTGCAAAGCGTGACAGCACTGAGAAACAGGCAAATGAAGGCAACGCCACCAAGCACGAAGAATAGAGGTTGCTCTGGCGCCCCAAGAATTGTCAACGCCGCCGCAACCAACGCAACCATCAAGCAGCCACGAAGCAGCGAACGGCCAATTGGTAATCGGTCGCCTTTTGTCGTGACGACGCGAAGCCCTAGCAAGAACTGCGCGGGTGTCGCTGAAAGGGGGCTGGCCCAAAAACCACCGAAGTAGACGATGATGAGGCCAACCAGCGCTGGACTTAGTTCGCTCGTGGCTACGCCGAGCCATCCTCCGATTAGTTGGCCGGCTTGGAAGACAATGCCAAGCGCGATGATTACATCTAGCAAAGTACAAACCATTCTGCGGCGAAAGCTTGCAAGCAGGTGGCGAGACTTTATCGATTTCGAGGGGCTGTGTTCCAACTGGTCGCTCGTACAGTCTTGTACCATCGCGATCATACGCCGGTGATTGGTATCCGGAACGCGAGGACACCTGGCCAGCCGCTTGCATCATCTGTGAACGGAGGTGTCTTTATGCCAGACATAACCATTGCCTGTCATGACGTTAATACGGCGACTCTTTCAAGCATTGCACTCGACCGGTTCTCGCGAAGCTTTCGAGGCCTAGTTCCGCATCGTGAGTCTTCGGGGTATGACGAAGCAAGGCAGGTCTGGAATGGCATGATTGATCCGGGGCCGGCGCTCATAGCCCGTTGTGTCACAACAGCCGATGTGAGCAATACCGTTGTTCCGGCTCGACAACACGGCCTTCTGGTTGCAATGAAGGGCGGCGGACACAACGTGGCCGGTAACGCAGCCTGCACAGGCTCGAATCCAAAACGAGCAACCGCCACAACTTCGAGCAGCACTCAGCATGCGCGAGTCGCAAGGTTGATAAACCGTCAATCGACAGACTCACAAAAACTGTTTGCGTAGCCGAAGCCACTGGATACAGAGCACTTACTCCGCCAGAACAGCCCTGAGTTGTTGGGCGACCGAAGGAATCCGGTCGACTAACAAACGAACGCGATGATGCTGCAAATAATGGGGGCGAGTGGTCTATTGCAGTCACCATTCTGGTTTGTTGCGGAAGGTGCCATCATCGGTCTTCTCACTGGCTATTTCGCAACGCGATTTGGCGGTGAGGGTCCGCAGACCGTTGAACAGTTACAGCGAGCTTGACGTGGCGGGCGCAGGGTGACTGTATAGCAAGGCGCATCGTGCCTCGCGCAAGGAGCCGGCCACTTGTCCCAGTCTGAACCAACCAACTCTGACGTCCTGATCGTGGGTGGTGGTCCCGTGGGGCTTGGCCTTGCCCTGGACCTGGGTCTGCATGACCTGAGGGTCCGCGTGCTCGAGCGTCATCAGGCGCCACAGCGCATCCCGAAGGGACAGAACCTGACGCAACGAACTGGCGAACACTTTCGCCGCTGGGGTGTCAGTGAGGCCATTCGTGCCGCGTCACCTATTCCCAGCAGTTATGGCAATGAAGGACTGACGGCGTACGGCTCAATCTTCTCCGGCTATCACTACGACTGGTTCAAGCGCTCCAGTGTCCGAGCGTATTATGCGGCAGACAATGAACGCCTGCCGCAGTACGCCATGGAGCAGGTCTTACGCGAGCGCATCAATGAGATGCCGAACGTCGAGTTGTTGCTCGAACACAGCGTCTCGCACATTGAAAGCCACATCGACGGTGCTGAGATTCACGCCATTTCGGATGCTGGCGCACAAAACAAAATCTACAGCGCAAGGTTTGTCGTAGGCTGTGACGGCGCTCGCTCGGTGGTGCGTCAAGCCGCTGGTTTTCCGGAGACGGTGGATGCGCGCGGACGCCGCATGGCGCTGCTGGTGCTGCGATCCAAAGATCTACACGATCTCCTGGACGGCCACTTTCCCGGCAAGACGATCTTCAACGCAATCCACCCGGATCTCGAGGGGTACTGGCAGTTCCTGGGTCGGATAGATCTTGACGACGGGTGGTTCTTTCACGCGCCAGTACCTGATGATGCCACGGTCGAAAACTTCGACTTTCGCAAGCTGGTGCGTCGCGCAGTAGGCGTCGATTTTGAGGCGGAGTTCGAATACATAGGCTTCTGGGATCTCCGCTTCATGCAAGCTGACCGTTATGGTGATGGACGCCTGTTTATCGCCGGCGATGCCGCACACAGTCATCCACCGTACGGCGGCTATGGTGTCAACACCGGCTTTGAAGACATTGTCAATCTGGGCTGGAAACTCCGCGCCATGCTGGCGGGCTTCGGTGGCGAAGCGTTATTGGAAACTTATACCGAGGAACGCCATCCGGTATTTGCTTCAACGCGTGACCACTTTATCGCCAGGATGATCGCTGACGACGCCGACTTCGTTGCGCGATTTGATCCGACGCGAAACCGCGCAGAGTTCGAAGCTGCCTGGCGCGCGCGCGCTGAAGGCGGGCAGACTGAAGTGCAGAACTTTGTGCCGCACTATGCCGGCTCGTCGATTGTCTGGGGGGAAGCCGGTGAGCAGAGTGGTGCTACCGGCAAGCATCAATTCGAAGCACGTGCGGGACATCATCTTGCACCTATCGCCTTGAACGATGGCAGGGACACGCACGCAATGCTGGGTGCGGATTTCACATTGTTCACCTGCAACGCTCAACCGGAGGAAGTTGCAGCGTTGCTGGACGCGGCGCGGGGTTTGCAGGTGCCACTGAAGGTTGTGGATGTCTCCGACAACCCGTCAGCGCGCGTATGGGGCGCACGGTACGTACTCGTCAGGCCCGACCAGTATGTCGGCATGGCTGGCAACACACTGCCAGCATCGCCAACCGCTTGTCTGCGTCGACTCGTAGGACTCGTCTGACGCAGCGCCTCGACCCCCCCCAACGGTTCACAGTCGTCGAGGGAATCTGGAAGCACGTGTGTTGACAGAAGACAGTATCTGGCGTGAGCTTCGGGGATCTGATTCATTTCACGCACCCGTGTCGCCAACCGAGGAAGAACTTTGGACTACCAGACCATTCAATTGGATATCGCAGATGGGATCGCCACCATTACGCTCGATCAAGGCCCTGCAAACGCGCTGAATCTGCGTATGGCAGAGGAGATCTTTGAGGTCAGTCTGCGTTGTAACGCACCGGACGTGCGGGCCGTGGTGTTTACCGCAAATGGCAAGATGTTTTGCGGCGGTGGAGACCTGGCGGAGATGGATGCAGTCGAGGACAAACACGCACATCTGACGCGCATGGCCACACTCTTGCACACCGGCCTGGTTCGTTTTGCACATATGGACGCGCCAGTGATCATGGCAGTGAATGGTGTCGCCGGGGGCGGTGGGTTCTCCGTCGCGCTGTCAGGGGACTATGTGATCGCATCCGAGAAAGCCAAGTTCATTTCCGCGTATACGGCGTCGGGTCTGACACCGGATGGGTCGTCGACATATTTCCTGGCCAAACATGTCGGGCTATTGCGCGCCAAAGAACTCATGCTCACGAATCGCCTGCTGTCTGCCACTGAAGCGATGGATTGGGGCATCGTTAACAAGGTGGTTGCGCCAGACGCTCTGCTAGCGGAAGCGATGTCGCTCGCGGCACAGTTTGCCAACGGCCCTACCAAAGCGTTTGGCGGTGTGAAGCGGCTGCTGGACACGGCCTACACCGCCGCCATCGAGGCGCAGCTGGACAAAGAAACGCGCTCAATTGCGGATAGTATGAATACCGTGGACGGTCCAGCCGGCATCGCGGCCTTCCTCGCGAAGGGCAAACCGGAGTTTGTGGGTCACTGACCTACACGCTACCGATACCCCACACAATGATGGCGGCGTTACGCGATGGTTGCGCCACCATCCACGATCAGTTCGGTCCCGGTGATGAACGATGATTCGTCGGAGGCCAGGAACAACACTGCGTTGGCGATCTCGCGGGGCTCCGCAAAGCGGCCCAGCGGGATGCGCCCGAGGCGATCGTCGCGAACATCTGCGGGTACCGCAGCGTGTCCCATTGAGGTGTCTACGGGCCCCGGGTGCACAGAGTTGCAACGAATACGGTGAGGCGCGCCTTGTACAGCGACCGACTTGCTCATCAGGCGCACGGCCCCTTTTGAAGAACCGTAATGCGTTGCTATCGAGGCGCGGATACCCGCTGTCGACGAGATATTGACGATAGAGCCGCCACCGCGCGAGCGCATCGACGCAAAAACCGCCTGCACGCCGAGAAAAGGTCCTTTTGCGTTGACGGCCATGATTCGGTCCCAATCGGCTTCGCCAATATCCTGCAACCGCTCCCGCGCATAAAGCCCGGCATTGTTGACCAGTATGTCGACTCCACCAGCTGCTTCCGTCAGGGCGTCAACAGCCGCTCGCCAATCCTCGGCATCAGTGACATCCAGTGACACCGCCAGCGCGCATTCGCCAAGATCCGCGGCAAGCGCTTGGACGGCGGTTTGATCAACATCGGCGAGCACGACGTGCGCGCCTTCCGCGACAAATCGACGTGCAATTGCCGCACCTATGCCGCGCGCGGCGCCTGTAACAAGTGCGGCCTTATTCTGAAGTTGCATGATCCAGGTCCTGCAGTTAAAACCCACGCTAGCTTAAGACATCCTCCTCAAGACATCTTCGATAACCGTCACCACTGCCGCGTGTGGACACTGGCGAGGCGAGATGCGCGCTGGCAGTTATTCACAAAACGCGGTGAGTTGAGGCGCGGTCAACGACACATGTCCCGTCGCCAATACCATCGGGAGGCTCACATGCCCCAACCACCGCCACGACCCGTAATCGACATCTCTACTGAAATTGCGGAAGGATTTGTCGTCGACCCCGCCGGCATTCCGCTGGACGTGTGGCAGAACATCTCATTGCCGCGAGGTGGACGACAGTTTCATCCGCGACACACGATGCCACGCGCAGACGATGCCCTGGTCCGCAGCGTTTCATCCGCCTACCTCGCTTGCGGGCTACATTCGGGCGATCCACTGTTGCTGCGTCGGTTCATCCCCACTCTGTTGGACAGCAACGTCAGACTCGGCGCGCATCCTTCATACCCGGATGTGTTCGCTTTTGGCCAACATCGCGTACCGATGAGCGAGGACGAATTAGTGAGCGTCTTGTTGTATCAACTTGGGGCACTTGACGGCGTGTTACGCGAATTTGGTGAGCGGGTGCGTTATGTCAAATGTCACGGCAAGCTCAACTTTGATGTAGCGGGTGAAAACTGGGCTTGTGACGCAATGATACGAGCCATCTCCACGTTCGATCCCAACATCATCGTGGTGACACCGGCTGGCACACCCACTCTCAAGCGGCTGAGGAGTGCCGGCCTGCGCGTGGCTGCTGAAGCGTTTGTCGATCGCGGTTATGACGCATCCGGGCACATTTTGCCACGGGCTCATCCGCGCGCGCTACACGCGACGCCGGAAGACGCCGTTCGCCAGGTCCTGAGCGTTGTCAACAAAGGCGTGCTCATCGCTGCGGACACTGGCGCGGAGGTGCCTCTGCAAGCAGAAACCTTCTGCGTACATAGCGATACACCAGGGGCAGAAGAGATTGCGCACACACTGGTCTCGGCACTCAGTGCCGCCGACATACTGATCGCACCGCTGGCGGACACCATGGGCCGCTAGTCATTCATCCAGAGCTTAAGCACCAATATCAAGGAAAAGACGCTCATGAACAACAAACCCATATTCATATTGTCTTCCCCCCGGTCCGGCTCAACCCTGCTACGGCTTCTGCTGAACGCTCACTCTCAGGTCGCCGTGCCACCACCAACGTTTATGTTCCCTTTGATTAACCCGTTTCTGGAGACATACGGCGACCTTGACGACATCAACAACCTACGTGCTATTGCCAAGGACACTCTCGCCATTCAGAAAAGCAAACCCTGGCCGTTCGACGTGACCGTTGAACAATTGGTGGCGAAAGTCGATGAGCGTTCTTTCGCCGGTGTATATAGGGCGCTACACGAGCTGTGGGCGGACCACCACGGCAAATCACGCTGGGGCGAGAAAACGCCACCGGACAGCTTCTGCGTGGAATCGATCATCAGCTGCTTCCCGGACGCCAAGATCATCAACCTGATCCGAGACGGTCGCGATGTAGCCGTCGATTGGATTGAAAATCTGGAGTGGCCCAAAAACATCCATGCCACGGCGACCCAATGGAAAGAATTTGTGCGTGCGATGGAGCCATGGCGAGAAACACTCGATTCAAATCAGCTGCTGAACGTGTACTACGAAACCATGGTCACGGATCCGGAAAACACGCTTCAGCGTATTTGCGCGTTCCTGGAACTCAACTTTGAGCCGGAAATGCTCGGCTTCTACCAGGAAGAAAATACGGCCAAATGGGCAAACAGTGCGTTCTGCCATCGCTTTCTGACCAAGCCCATCACGCCAGAGTTTGTTGGCATCTATAAGCAGCGGCTGACGGAAAGCGATATAGAAATGCTGACATCTCTCATAGGAGAAGAGCTGACAACGCTCGGCTATCCCGTGGAAGACACGCCGCGAAACATCGGCGAGGCTGAGTATTTCAATTACTTTCTGGACGCCATGAGCGCGGAGGCCTGGCTTTTCGAGTTCAAGCGACAACAGCGCGAAGGCATCAAAGACAGGCTAAATCGCGGGGTCTGGTCGGACAAAGGCAAAACCAAGGCTTTTGGCTGACGCTTCAATTGCATACATCAAGATTCTCATTTTCCTTTTCTTTATCTTTAAAGTTTTATCTTTGAAATACTTTCAGGGTTAATTCATAGTAGCGGTTCGTGCCATATCGTGAGCCCGAGCTATGAACATCGCCTGTCTCGGTGGCGGCCCTGCTGGTCTGTACTTCGCAATCAGTGTGAAGCTGCGCAATCCGGCGCACGACATCACAGTGTTTGAACGTAACGCTCCGGACAATACGTTTGGATGGGGCGTGGTGTTGTCCGACGAGACGCTTGCCAACCTGACCGCGAACGATCGGATCAGCGCGGCGGCTATTCGCGATCATTTTGCCTATTGGGACGACATCTGCGTTTCGTTGCGCGGCCAGCGCATGGTGTCAACTGGCCATGGATTCTGCGGGATTGGACGACAGCGGCTACTGACTTTGTTGCAGGAGCGCGCGACAGCCCTGGGTGTGGAACTGCGTTTTGAGGAACGTATTGACGATCCAACCCGATACGCTGAAGAGTACGACTTGCTGGTCGGCGCTGACGGCCTCAACTCACGCACGCGCGACGCTTACGCCAAGTGGTTCAAACCGGACGTCGATGTGCGCAAGTGCAAGTTTGTCTGGTTAGGCACACGACAGAAGTTCAACGACGCATTTACTTTTATCTTTGAGCAAACAGAACACGGCTGGGTCTGGGCACACGCTTACCAGTTTGACGCCAACACGGCCACGTTCATTGTGGAGTGCTCGGAAGAAACGTGGGAGCGATTTGGCTTCCGCAACATGACACAGGCCGAATCCGCGCGAACCTGCGAACAGATATTCGCCGACCATCTGGGTGGCCATACACTCGAGAGCAACGCCCGACACATGCGCGGATCTGCGTGGATAAGCTTCCCGCGGGTATTGTGTGAGCGATGGTCGCACGAGAACGTCGTGCTCCTCGGCGACTCCGCTGCAACCGCGCATTTTTCAATTGGATCAGGGACCAAGCTGGCGCTCGAGAGTGCGGCCTACCTCGCGCAGTGTCTGGTCGAAACCAACGACATGGCAAGTGCGTTCAAGCGTTACGAAGAAGCCCGCCTGGTTGAAGTACTGCGGCTGCAGTCCGCCGCGCGCAACTCCCTTGCATGGTTCGAGGATGTCGACCGCTACGTGCAACTCGACCCGATACAGTTCAACTATTCGTTGCTGACCCGATCTCAACGCATCAGCCACGAAAATCTGCGGCTACGCGACCCCAGCTGGCTGGGCCAGGCGGAGCAGTGGTTCCAGCGGCGTGCCGGCGGCGCGTCGCAGCCGATACGTGCACCGATGTTCGCCCCGTTTATGTTACGCGAAATGCGCCTCGACAACCGCGTAGTTGTCTCGCCCATGGCGCAGTACAAAGCAGAGGATGGAAAGCCTACGGATTGGCATCTTGTGCACTATGGTGAACGCGCTAAAGGTGGTGCCGGATTAGTCTACGTGGAGATGACCTGCGTCAGCGCCGATGGCCGCATATCCCCAGGGTGCCCCGGACTCTACAACGACGAACAGACACACGCCTGGAAGCGTATTGTTGACTTCGTACACCGCGAAACCTCCGCCAGAATTTGTTGCCAGCTGGGTCACGCGGGCCGCAAAGGTTCTTCCCAACTCGGGTGGGAGGAAATGGATGCACCACTCGTGGAAGGCAACTGGCCATTGATAGCGCCATCGGCGATCCCGTGGTCTACAGCCAACCAGACACCGGCTGAGATGAGCAAAGCAGAGATGGACCGTGTGGTGGAGGAGTTTGTCGAGGCAGCGGAACGGGCCAATGAGGCGGGCTTTGACATGCTGGAATTGCACTGCGCGCACGGCTATCTGTTGTCTTCATTTATATCGCCAGCGAGTAATCAACGTACCGACCGTTATGGCGGCAGCCTGGAGAATCGGGTGCGTTTTCCCACACAGGTATTTGCCGCCGTACGCGGCATATGGCCGGCCGAGAAACCGATGTCGGTTCGCATCTCAGCCACCGACTGGCTTGGAGATGAGGGCATCACGCCAGAGGAATCCGTCTCGGTCGCACGCGCGTTCCAGCAAGTTGGCGCAGATATCTGCGATGTCTCTGCCGGACAAACCTCCA
>MDTA01138553.1_pt1 | contig 12166 bp, 7 predicted proteins | sample 811151 | NCBI WGS metagenome assembly MDTA01 (sample SAMN05326648, study PRJNA326480) | marine metagenome | isolation source: seawater | place: Indian Ocean: South | collected 2010
AGATATAGCGGCAGCAGCTATGGATCCTGATTGTTTAAGCTGCGACGGTTAATTTAATTTATTATGACTTTAAAAGAAAAAGTAAAAAAGTTAGAGGCTGAATTGCTTGAAGCTAAGCAAAAAGCAGCTGATGTTATTCTAGACACAAAAGACAATGTGTTTACACAAAAAGAACTTGAGAAAATTAGGTTCTTAGAAATATGGGCTATTGTTGGGCCAATTGTTGGTATTGGTATTGGCTTAATATTTTAAATAATTATAGGGGTGCTACTTAATTGTAACACCCCTTTTTTTATTATGAGTCTTGAAACAAATCATAAGGATTAGTTGTTGAAAAACCAATATCACCTAAACCTTCATTACCAGAAGATGTAAAACGTTTGAAAATATTATCTATAGATTCTTTGTTTGACGCTTGTTCTGATTCTTGCGCTTTTACGGCATCAGGTTTAGCAGTTTCGGATTTGCCAAAAGCTTTACTCATGTCCTTAGTATTTATTTGCCCTCTTACTTGGCTTTGTTCTACGCCGGCTAAGTTTGCAGCAAAGTCTCTAAGAAATTGTTTTCTTTTAAGTTTTCTTTCGCCTTGTAAAGCTTTAGCTTCATCAAATGTAATATCTTTTCTTAAAGCTATTCTTTCTGCACGATCATCTTGTCTATCTTTTCTTTTCAAAGATCTTTTTGCAATTCTTTTTTCTCTTGCAGAAATATTAGGATCATCAAAATATCTTGCTTTAGGTTTTTTACTTCCGCGCGCCGGATTAAATCCGTACTTCTTATCATATGCTGAAGCTCCATCTGTTGCAAACTTTTTTGCTTTACCCGCTGAAATTTCTGAGGCAGTAGTAACTTTTTTTCTTTTCTTTTGAGCAGCTGTTTTTTGCGGTGATTTTTCAGTTTTAAAGCCTTTACCAAAATTATTAGTAGTTTTTCTTAATTTTTCTACTTGTTTTTTTGATTCAGCTCTAGACTTTATGCCTTCTCTTTCCCTAGCCATTTCCCTCGCGTTTGCTTTAGCTCTCGCTTTTGCTGCTTTTTGTTCTTTTGCTTTTTTATCTTGAGCTTTTTTACCAGCTGCGGTTAATACGCCATATCTATCGTAGCCTTCCTTGCCAATATTTTTTTTTCTATTAGCTATTTTTTCCTTTCTAGCTTTTTCTCTTTTAGCAGCTTCTCTACGTTTTTGTTCAAGTGTTGTAGCCATAATTATACTTTTATATTATTAGCGGATTTTTCCCAAGGTAATTTTTTATGCCCCTCAAGGTAAGCAACCCCATTATACATTATTTTTTTGCCTTGTAATCTTGGATAGCTTTTACCTTCCCAATATACATTTTGATGATCATAATCAAGTCTTCCAGACTTCATATCAGCTAAGTGGCGTTTTTCATGAGCCATAACTTCTTTTCTTTTAGCTGGTGATAATCCCGGTTTTATTTCTATAGTTCCATCTTTGTGAGCTTTACCAAGTACACCATTTTCTAATTTATTAGCAATAGTGCTGCTTGAAGATTTTTTTCCAGTACTTATCGTGCCTGATGAAGAACGTCTAGGCTTTCTTTTTTTTCTTTTTTTCTTTTTAAATACAGGCTTACCTGTTTCTTTTACTGCGTCTTTAATGCCAACATCCCATTTGCTGTAACCTAATGCTAATGCAATTGATTGCCACATTTCTAATTCAGGATCAAAAGCTGTTTTTAAATTACTCATTTTCCTAACAGCTCTGTCTGCTGGTACGTTTGCTAACGCTGATATAATTTGGCCAGTTGCTTCAAAAGCAGGATTATCTAAACTAATACCTTCAGTTTGCATTTTTTCTTTTGATTGTTTATAAGTAAACGCTCTACCTGCAGAGTTTAATTTTCTAAGTTTAGAATTTATAGGTGGTGATATTGATGTAAGCTCTATAGCTACATCTGTATAATCTGGTCTGCCACTTTTGTATTCATCAATAGTTTTCATAACCAAATTTTTTAAAGTAGCAATTGCTGCACCGCCAACGCCTATACCTCTAAGCAAAGAATCAGCTATACTATTTCCAGCTCTAAAATATTTATTCTTTTCTTCTTCTTCGTCGTCGTCAGAAAACATCATTGCAAACATTGCTTGCTGCAAATATGTGAATATTATATTTTGGACTGCTCCGTAATATAATAATTTTGACATATTTGTTTTCCAATCGCCGCGTCCATTAACAAGATCTAAAGCTGCTTTTTTAGTTAACCTAGCATATTGCATAGGTGTATTAGCAAAAGCTAATATAATGCGCCCTAATGGGCTCGCTTGCTGCATAGAAACTCTATCAGGCCTTGAAGATTGTTGAGACTCTTCTGTAATTTCTTGGAAATCTAAAAAAGCTTGTTCTTTTGCTTCAGCCTCTGTCATTCCTTGTTTTAAATAAGTATTAATTCTATTCCTATAAAAAGATGCACCACCAATACTAATAGCAAAACTATCAGCTATTTGCGTTGGCAAAAATCCTTTTTTAAGAATTGCAGATAAACCAGCTCTTACTTTGTTTTCTGCGGTTGCTGCCATTCTTGCAATTTCATCTGCATTAACGTCTGTTTTTAATCCAGAACGTCTTTGCTTTAAAAAGTCAGAATTAAATAATTCAGAAAAATCAGACCAAAATTGTTTTTGATTTGTAAACGCCGCTGCTGCTTTTATTGGATTGTTATCAGCAAAATTTAAATAGTTTACCGATGATATAGTTTGGAGTAACGCAGATCTTGTATTAAAGAACATTATTGTACCAACTGAATCGTTAACCCAATTCATAAACTGATTAGTAAGCTTGTTTGCACCAGAAGGTCTATTACGCCCTGTCTTCATTCTATAAAGCATATCTTGCAATGCTTCTGTATATGGTTCGCCGTATATAGCCTTAAGCTTATTCATATTGTCTTTGCTATACACAACATCAACATTTTCTTGCCACTCTTTTAAATATTCACCGCGGCTAACAGTATTAACATAGTTTACAAGATCAGTTGTTATAGTTCCAGCAAGCCAATCTCCTTGAGGATTAGGATAACCTTTAGGCCCTACAATATCATTTACTTGGTTTGCAAAATCTAATAATTCTTGATTAGATTCAACATGCTTAACTAATTCATCAACATCTTTTTTAGCAAGGGTTTCAGGAACAACATTCTTTTGATTCCACAAATAAACTCTTACAGCTTCTTCATTAGAAAATCCTCTTACAGATTCTTTCTTTAAATTAGCAGGAGTTTTCTTTATTTGTTTTTTAAGCTCAGCCCACTGATTCATCGCGAGCTGCTTAGCTGATTCAAAATTTCGTATACCTCTGGCGTAAGGAGTTATTATATTATCCTTATACCATTGTAAATTCATATCGCCTTCCTTACCTTTCCCTAGCGTTGGGTATATAAGGCCTATATAGTCTTCCGCAGAGTACGGAATAAAAAATCTAAATTTTTTGTTTTTATTACCAAGCTTAGTTGCTCTATCTTCAGAATATCTTGCTTCTGCTTTAACACCTTTAACCCTTTCAAGCATTTTATTAAAGTCAGCGTCAAGAGTTTTGCTTGCTAATATTCTTGATTGGCCAGAAGAGTTGGTTTTTAATTCTTGCGTGGCTGTTTTGCCATTTAAAAATATTAAAGATTCTGTTGGTATACCGCCATCAATTGAAGCAACTTCGGGGTTAAAATATCTTTCCCACCAAAAGTTTTTAGTTAGATCCCAACCCTTAGGCATTTTTCTTTGAAGCCCTACAGCAGTAAGCTTTTTGTCCATTGCCTTATCTAAAGCTATAAGTTTGTAATTGTCCATTACAGCTTTATAAGCAGCATTAAAATTAGCACCCGACAATGATGCATCCATTAAATAAAGATACGCTGCGGTAGCAGGCATAGCGTGTTCATATTCGTATCGCCCCTCTGGATTTGTTGAGTAACCTACAAATTGTGCACCAAGCTTATGCCAGTGCTTAGTGTCGTTTCCAACTATTTTTAAATAAGACCCTATTACAGGAGCAATGCTTTTATCATTAGTTATGGCTTCATTTACTTTATTCCAAAAAGCTTCATGTATTTTGCTTACTTTAGTATTAAACTCGTCAATACTTCCGTTAATAATATTTTTCTTTATAGTAGCTTCGTCTTTAAATAAAGTTTTATATGAAGAAACTTTGAAATCAACGCCTTCTATTTCTGCCCCAAAAGAACTATCGGGTAAATCAGATAGTTTTTTTATTTCTCCAACAAAATAAGCCCAAAGTGGGTCTGAAGATGTTTTTACCCCTATTATTTTAGAGCTGCTAGTAAACGCACTTCCTCCCGCGGGACCAAACCAAAATTCTTTAGGCATTAAAGGTAAAAGTCTATTTTTTATATCAAGAATAGCATCATCAATTTGGCCTTCTGTTTTGTATTTAGCTGTAGAATTTAAATCATAACTATTCAATAATTGGTCCACACCTTTTTGTTCTAATTCAAACAAAGGCTTATCTACAATATTTAATACAGATTTGCTAAACTTTATTCCTGTTTTGGCTTCAAAGTCTGCTGCAGCCTGAGGATCTTCTTTAATAAACTGAGCTTTTACATCATTAGTTATTTCTTTTACAATAGCATTTGCTAAAGATCTATTTTTTCTGTTTGATATAGCTTGTTTATTATTAAGATCTTTACCTTGAAAATAATCAATAACTTCCTGCTTAGATGGAAATTGTTCGTTCCACCCTTGCAATATTTCTTTGCCTCTTCCTTCAGGTATTTTGTTTACGTTTGTATTCTTAAGATATACGGCTGTAACTTCTTTCCAATTCTTATCTAAGAAGTCATTAAAAGTATTGTTGTTTTTAGCTGTTTTTAAAAATTCTTTCTTTAAATCTTTTTCTAATTGTTGGTTGAGCACATCGTTTAATGCTTTATCTCTTGCCTTTATTTTTTTAGATTGAGTTAAATCTTTTCCAACAATTGCATTTTCAGCTTTAATAATAGCTCTTTCTATAGCTGATCGCCCTTTGTCTAAAATAGATTTAGACACACCTATGGCATCAACTAATTTTTTAGTATTAGCTGTTACTTCAACTTCGTCAGCTGTAATACCTTTAGCTTCAGTTACATCAGTTTTTATTCCTGTTCCCCCAAAATCTTCTACAGACTCAATGCCTAAATTTTTAGCTAACCTGTTAGATCTTTGAAACGCTCTTATAGTTACGAACTTATCTATATCCTGTTTAGCGGCATCATATTCCGTACTTACTATTGTAGCAAGTTCAGAAATCATTGCGTCTTTATATTCATTTCTAGACACATCTCTTTTAGCGTCTTCAGGAATAGGATCATAAAGTTTTTTAGTTAAAGACTCTACAATAGGCCCAACTTCTTGACCAAACTCAGATTTAGTAAACTCAAATGTTTCTTTTCCTTGTGGTGTTTTAGATAATCCCTGTGTTATTAATGTTTGAGGATCATTACCATATTTTTCTAAAAGACTATTTAAGTTTGATCTTGATTCTTTTAAAACACTATCAGCTGCTTTTTGTATTTTATTGGTTGGTTTAATCTTTACATCAATACCCTCTTTAGCCGCTTGTACAAAAGCCTGTCTAATTCCGCCTTTAGCAATATCTTTATTATAATCTTTTATAAAATTATAAACGTCCCTACCGCTTTTAAATGTTCTTTTATAACCTACACTATCAAATATTCTTCTTAGAATATCGCCGGTTTTAGTGAATAAGTTTTCATCATATTTTATTAAGCCTTGAGCAGTAGCATCTCCAAATAAAGTTAAAGTTTCTTCTCCGCGGGTAGCGGCATCTTCATCTTTATATAAATCTAACCTTTGTTTAAAATCGAGCGCTCTTGGATCACTAAGATCTAATTTATTTATTTGTTTTGTTAAAGAATTACCTAAAGCTACAGCAGCATTTGGGTTTTCTTTTAAAGTTTTATATAAAATCCCATGTAAAAGCTCATGAGCTCCTACGTTTATTGCGCCTGCTTTTTTAGCAATTTCTTTATTAATAATTATTTCTTGAGTACCATCGGGGTTCTGTAAAATAACACCGTCATTTGTTTGAGCAAGTACTTTAGAAGCTTTTCTTTTACGCTTATATTGTTTAGTAGATAAAATATAATCTTCAAAATCTTTTATAGTATCAAAAGATTTAAAACTAATATTATCTAACTTAGAGGATTGCTCTTCTGCGGTTTTAATATTTTTTTCTAAGGCCTCATCAGCTCTAGTTATAGAGTTGCTTTTTATTTCAGAGAGCTTTTGTCTTTCTTTGTTAAGATTATTGTTTAATTCTTCTAATAAAATATTTTGTTCGTCAGCACTTATAAGGCCATTAGCAGCCTGTTGTTTTATTTGTTGAGATTTTTTTGAAAGTTTTTCAATTTTATCAAAGCTTTTAGAGGCAGTATAAAGTTCGGATTCAGACATGTTATTTATAACTTTATTTTCTTCAATTAACATATCCCGCATGCTTTGAGTTTTTTGCTCAATTTTTTTGTCTATAACTTTTCTTACTTCTTTATTTCTAGTTTTTTGCCTTTTTTCTTGTAAATCTTTTATTTCTTGCTGAGTTACGCTTAAAAATGAAGCATCACTATCAGATCTCATTACAGAAGAAGCTTTTAAAATATCATTTCTATCAGCTAAAACATTTGATCTGCTTCCTGTAATAACACCTCCTCCAACAAAACCTTGTAAATAAGCCTCTAATCCTTCTCGGCTTGTTATAGCATCAACAAAAGCTTCTGTTTTATTTTCCCCTTTAGCAGAAGCTATATTAGAAGCTTCTAAGCCAGTTTGAGCTAATTCTGTTAATCCCTCTTTATTTCCAGAAATTAACATTGCTGCTAAAGTTTTATTTATACCTTTATTAACGGCCTTGTTTAATATAGCTTTTCCGGCCCCTCTTAAACCAAACCCTTCTAAAAGACCGGATAAAGTTCCTATAGCTGCCGGTGTAGTAACCTCGTCTTCTCCGTCTTTTATTAAATCAGAAAGTGTTTTACCTTTTCCCTCAGCCAAAGTAGAATTATAATCAATATAGGATCTACCAATCATATCTGGAATTAACCCTCCTCCTAGTGTTAATGTATTTATAGCAAGAGAAGAACCCACAGAAGTAATACCATTTACAATACCGGCTGCTATTTCGCCTATATCACCATCTGCAATACCTTTTGTAATTTCACCTGTTTCTTGCATTTCTGCTTCCTGCAGTTGATATTGTTGTATAGCTTCGTCTAGATCTTCTTCAGATAGCCCTTCTTTAAAAAATTCAGGTATATTTTCATTTGCAACAAAAGCATCAATAGCCTCATCACCAAATATACCTCTAAATATTTTATTACTAGATATAACTAAGTTAGGAACAAACTGTTGGAATTGATCAGCCATATTACCTACACTATTAAGCATTTTATCTGTAGATGATAATTCTTTAAATTTACCAGTTGCAGGATCAATTTCTCTTTTTGCTGCTGTTTCAGCTATTTTATTTTCTAGCTCTATTTCTTGCCTTAACTCTCTTTGAGCATAAGTTTCTTGCCTATCTTCGTCTTGCCCAAATACTTGTTCAAAAAAACCTTTAGCTGGGTCTTGAGACTCCGAAGAACCATCTGCCGACTGCAATTCCGTATTTAGTGTGTTTGTGCCTACTGCAGCCGCAGTCGTTTGTGGAGTAGGCTTTTGCTTTCCCTCACCCTCTAATAGTTCAGCGTTTGGATATACTTTTAAAAAATCTTGAACTTTATCTTCAGGCAAATTATAGATATTGTCGTTTACTTTATATCTTGGCATATTTATTCTATATATTGATTAAATTGCGTGTTTGCTAAATTTTCGTTTAATTGAAAATTAGCTTGGTTTGTAGCTCTAGAAACACCTTGTACTGGGCGTAAGCCCTGAGCTTGCCTTATTAAATTTTGTATTTCTGAAGGACTTGCTGTAAATGGTATATATACTTTTTGTGCGGTTAATGAATTTGGATTTTTAATAAATATACCTTTAGGCTTGCCTTGAATTATTCTTTCGTCAATAGCTGTTCCATCTTCAGTTCTCATAGCCGGAACTACTTGGTCATCTTCTAAAACAATTTCTTGTGTTAGACCAATTGTTTGCAAATCGGACATGAATTGATTTAATAATCCACCTATATTATCTATTTTGCCAGACTCACCTCTAAATTTATTCATGTCTTGGTTCCAAATAGCCGCTCTAGGATTATTAAACGCGTTAAGAGTTTCGTTTTGATTTCTTTTGAACTCAAGATCTTTAGCTTTTCGCTCTTGATGCTGATAATATTGATCTTGTCTTCTTCTTTGTTCTTCTCTAACGGCTATTGCGTTTACGCTATAAGAATTTCTAGCCTGCTCAAGCCATTTAGCTTTTAAGACCTCTTCTGCCCTGTTGCCTATTGCATTACCCTTTTCATCTTCAACAATTTCGTTGGCTAACGCATCAGCCTCTTCTCTGGTATAACCATAATGGTCTACAAGCAAAGAAGCTACTTTAGCATCTTTATTGCCAGGAGAGCTTTTAATTAAACCGTCTAAAGCAAATTCAGCAGCGTCAAGAGCTGAATTACCCATTTGCCCATTATCACCAACAGGCTTTTGATCAAAAGAAAGAACATTTCCATCGCTAGTTGTGTTAAGACCAATAGCATCATTTATTAATGTATCTATATCTTCTTTCTTTTGTAACTTTTTAGATAAATTTTGAAATTCACTAGCGGCAACTCTATATGGTTTCCCTGTAACAGTTGTGCCAACCCATACTTGTTGGCCATCAATGTTTTGCCACCCACCTTCTGGAGAACCGTTAAGCATATCTTCTGCCATAGCTATTAAGCCTTCAGAATTATAAGATGATATAGATTTATCTACTTTGCCTGTTTGATATGCGTTTAAAAAATCATTCACGCCAGTTTTAACACCTTTCATGGCTGAAACTTGGGTTTTAAGCTTAGCCATTTCAGAGGCGTATGTATCATAGTCGCCCGTGCGCTTTAACTCTTTATTTAAATATCCAGCATAATCTGCAATTTGCCTACTGCCTGTAGTCAACATTTCATTAAAATCTGTTGAAGCAGTATCGCCCATTATATTCAGATCCTCTAAATCTCTAGCTTTTTGCTTTGCAAATTGATAGTTTAATATTTCATTTTTACGCCTATTAGCAGCTTTTTCTTCTGCTCTTCGACGATTTTCTTCTATTTCATCAATAGCAGTATCAATGCTTGCGCCAACCATCTGTTGGACTGCTGCACTTCCAGGTGCGTATTTAAATGCGTCTTTATATTTACTGTATGTATCCATATTATGTTACCGCTTTTAATGCGTCTCCCGCGCTGAAACTACCACCACCAGCAAATCCACCAATAGCTGCGCTTGCTACACCTGCAATACCACCAATAAGATCGCTTTTTGCTTGCGCTCTTGCTTGATCAGCAGCTTGTTTTCTAGCTAAAGCCCTATCTGTTTGATTAGTAAGATTTTGCAATTCAAGCCTCTGGTTGTTTAAATCAAACTCTCTTCTCATTTTATCAACTTCAAAAGCTGATTGAGCTTGCTGATTAGCAGCTGCCGCACCAAATTGTAGAGCTTGATTTTGCGCCGCCATATTTTGTAAACCAAAAGTATTTTGAGCGTCTACATTTGACATTGCAAATTGATTTTGCATTCCTGTATTAAACCTATTCATTTCATTAGCCGCACCAAATTCTGTTAAAGCAAACTGATTTGCAGCAGCCGCACCAAACTGGGCTGCTTCGTTTTGTGCTCCCGCTGTAAATTGAGCGGCTTGGTTTTGTGCACCAACATTAAATTGTTGTTGCCCTAAGTCAAATTGGGATGCTAAATTTTCTTGAGCTAGCTGAGATCTTTGTAATTCAGATTCGCCTTGTGCTCTCAACATTTCATTTTGTTTAACTTGCTTATCAATATCAGCGGCAATACCCGCTTTAGATTTAGCAGCTGCTGCTGCAAGAGCTGTGGCCCCGCCTCCGCCTGTGCCCGCCTGAGCAGCAAGATCTTGTGAGGCTGCTAATGACTGATCAGCTTCTTGTGCTGCCATTTCTGCACCAGCGGTAGATACTTGTAAATTACGCATAGTATTTGTAAGCCCTGCATCAGCACCTCTTTGCAATCCTGCAACACTGGTTTGTGCGGCATCATAGCCTTGCGCTGTATACCCTTGAGATTCAGCTAATTGCGCTAATTCAGCTTGGGCTGGGTCTCCTAATTGAGCTGCCTGCCCTTGTGCCGCCTGGTAACCTCCAAACTTAGGGCCTTGCAATCCTTCGTAAACATTTGAAAACCTAAATTTATCTTGAGCAGCTTGAGCTGCGTCTAAGCCTCTATTTGCGACTTTTTGTTCTCTTCGTCTTGCTTTGCCTCCGAACAAAGAGGCAACACCTTTAACTATACTTCCCATTAGTATTTTAATATTAATTCGTAAGATGGTGATTCGTCGACATAGTAGTCTGCATTTTTATATTTATCTAATAGCAATCCTGGTTTTGCCCATGCAAAAGAATATTTGAATCCCATTGCTTCGGCAATATCAGTTGTATGATTTACTAAAAGCTGCAATGCATCACTTCTGTCTTCTTCTTTATAGTTTCTATCACTAATTACGACAGCTGGAATTGCAGTTTTACTATTTGTTTTCCATAGCCACATAGCAGCAATAGGGTTTTCTTTATAAACCATAAAACCGCCAAGACCATTTTCAGGAAGAAAATCCCTTGGAAAACCTTCTTGTTTATATTGAGAATACCATTTTGGTATAATATCCCAATCTGATTCGATTAAATTTCTAGTTTTTAATTGCATATAATTTATTGGCTTGAATATACTGCTTCAGAATTTAAAGCAAATAGTTCTGCAGCATTGATTGATTTATCTGTTGGTAACTTAATACGAACACGCATAAAAGCTCCTTTTGCTCCCGAAACAAGTTTATCTGCATCAGCCACAATAGCGCCGTTAGAAACCTTATATGTTGTTTCTTGCGACACTATTGGAGCAAAGTATTTGCCTTCTTTTTCTTTAAAAGGAAATTTTATTATTGTACTCATTATGCATTTTGTGTTATAGTTATTGTTTGATCAGCGACCGCTGAGCCTGTAACTCTGCTATTGCCGTACTTTTGGATACGAACTTGCCCAGATCTTTGTGCATTAGTAGTATTATCTGCTACACCTATAGTGAACGGATAATTAGATCCAGCAAAATCAATACCATCTGGGTCAATTACTTTTGAACCAGGCGTTCCGTTAAAAAGTATCCAAGTATCAGCTGCGCTAACAGCCGAAACCTGTATTGGAATAGTAGCACCATTTGAATTTGTTATGCTTACAGGCGTACTACCCGTTGCTGCAAAATTAGCAGGATTAGAATATGTTCCTACAGAAGCTGTTACTTCACCTGAACCTGTTATAGTAGCTGTTGCAGTAGTATTTTCTGAAACAGCAGGTAAAACAATAGTATATTGCAAATATTCTTGAGAAGTTGGATCTACAGTCGCCGCGCTTATTGTAGCGCCCGCTACATTATATGCTAGGCTATGCCCGTTGGGCAAAAACACTTTTGTTGTGCCAGAAGCAGTCCACCTTAATGTAGCTGTTCTTTTTGCAGCAGCGTCATACGGAGTTATTGTATATGCCGTATTAACAGTAGTATTTGCAGGAGGGGTTAAAGTTCCACTTCCAGGGGTTGCCCACGTTAGTTGAGGCAATACAACAGCGGATCCGCTTATGCCTAAAGAATTATTAGTTGCAGCTGCAGGCACTGTTATTGGAAAACCAGCAACTACATTACCATTACTATAGCTTAAATTAAAAGGTACTATATTAGTGCCCGCACCCATTCCTGAGTGATTAGAGCAGTAATAATATAATGTAGGCGTATTTGAAGCTATTACTATTTGTGTATAAGCTCCAGCCGATCCAGGTGTTCCATTATAAGTTACTCCAGTTGTATATTCTGTACCACCACTTGTATGAGTACCATTTGGAGTTTGGCTAAATCTTAACGGATGATTTGCATTTGAACTATCGCTTTGGTCGAACCTATATGTTTTACCTTTTGTTAAAACCAATATGGGTTGTTTTAGGTAATCAAAACCAAGATCAGCATAGTCAATAATATATTTATTATTTGTGCCT
>MDTA01214792.1_pt1 | contig 12163 bp, 9 predicted proteins | sample 811151 | NCBI WGS metagenome assembly MDTA01 (sample SAMN05326648, study PRJNA326480) | marine metagenome | isolation source: seawater | place: Indian Ocean: South | collected 2010
AGTTTCTGATTGCTTTCTGTTATCATACATAACTAATTTTATCATTCCGTGAACAACAGCATAATTTTGCACTTGTTTTGTATGTTCATGCCATCCTTTGATAGCGCCTGGGTAAGCGGTTGAAAAATACACCTCACCAAATTTTTCAAAATGTTCGTCATCTACTCTGAGCATATGCATGATTGAGCCTCTTTCGTCAGGTATTTTTCTAAGGTTTTTAATAATAACACCTTTAATATTTTCCATAATAATTTTATAACACACTCACTCTAATTATCTACTTTTTTTATTGGACTTAATACATATGCAATTGATAACCAGAAAGGTAAAGAGACAATTGGATGAAATAAAACTCCATTAGCAACAAAGCAGTTTATTAAAAAAACTAAATTACAATTAAACAAAATTTTTGAAATATTATCTCCTGTTTTTATCCAAGAAATAAATAAATCTTTTATGATACTTAATGCTAAAGTAATAAATATTAATGGAAGAAAAAAACCACCCATTTGGTAAAGATCAAGATATGCGTTATGAGTAGTCCCCATAACTAGTTGTGGATTTACCTTAGAATCATGCCATAAACTTGTCTGGAAAGTATATCCCATTGCATCCGTACCGCCGGGTAAGCCATAACCAAACAATATTTCTCCAATATTTGAAGGGGTTCTTAACCAATCAATTTGTCGGTCTATAAATCTATCAAAAATCGAGTTATAGATACCTACGTGGAATACATCGGTACCTCCGTATTCAAACTTAAATCCAAATGTATTTGCAAATAAAGATGCTACGTTTAGAAGAAGATCTGGCATAAAAAAAATAAAAGAAAGGGAAAATAAAAATAAATATATTAGCGAAACAAATATCTGGCTTGACTTAAAAAATATAATTAAAATTGTCATGCCTATTATTAAATTTACCAGCGCACTTTTCTGCATTGTCAAAAATACACCCATAATTAAAATAGTTAGTAAGATTGACTTAATTAGAGTGTTTACTTTTTCATTCATCATGCAAATTACTATTGCGATTGCGACTCCAGAGCCATAAACTGTAATATTTCCCAAGGTTGATGGGAATGGGGAAAGCCCTCTAAATCGAGGGGGGCCAAAAGATCCTAAAATATCAATTCCACCAATTATTTGCTGTAAGAGCATTGATAGAGAGCCAATACAAAAAATAATTAAAAAGTAAATAAGGATTGTTTCATAATCCTCTTTTTTATTTGCAAAATAGAGAATTATTATAGGAAGTAGAGGCATTAGAAAGAGTCTTCCAAGAGAATTAAAATAATCTAATAAATTAAAATTTATTTGAACTGTATCATCGTTAAAAAAGTTAAATGTCCAAATTCCAACCCAAATTAGCGATACCAAAAATAAAATGTAAAATATAAAACTTACTGATCTCGTATATGAAAAATTATTTTCTGACACCATAAGTAAAAATGCAGAAATATAAATAAATCCTAAAATTATAATATATAAAAAAAATTCCTCCTTTACAAAATGGACTGAAAGTAAGGCAATAATTAAGTATAAGAAAAATTTTCCTAAATTAATAGATGTAGGCATTACAACCAAGAAACTTTTCTCTGCTTGGCAATTTTTTCGTAATATTTTACTTGTGAAATTGTTACTTGATAAATTTTTCTTGGATCACTATAAAATGCTAAATACCACTCCATAGTTAATTTTATTGTCTCTTCGAAATTAAGAGTTGAAGTCCAGTTCAAAGTATTTAATGCTTTATCACAATTTAATTTTAAAAAATGATGTTCATTATTTGTATTTAAACCTTTTCTAATTATAAGATTTTTTTTTGGTAAATAATTGTGAATAGATTTAACAACATTTCTAACTGTTTTAATTTGATTATCATTTGGGCCAAAATTAAAACTTTCACCCTGTAATTTATTTTTTTTGTACATATATGCAGCTAAAGATAAATAACCACTTAAGGGCTCTAAAACATGTTGCCATGGCCTGGTTGCATTTGGATTACGTATAGTAACTGCTTTATTACTTGCCCAAGCTCTTATAACATCAGGAATAATTCTGTCAGAAGACCAATCTCCTCCACCAATAACATTTCCCGCTCTTACAGAAGCAATTTTGACTGGATGGGATTTTTCAAAAAAAGATTTAGAAAAAGAATTGATCAATATTTCAGCTGATGCTTTTGATCCACTATAAGGATCTGACCCTCCTAATTTATCAGATTCTCTATAACCCCACTCCCACTCTCTATTGTCGTAACATTTATCACTTGTAATAAAAATGGTAACACATTTTCTATTGTACTTTATCAAAGAATTTAGAAGATTTGCTGTTCCCATTACATTTGTGGACCATGTATCTAATGGATCATGATGAGATTTTGTTACAAGCGATTGAGCAGCAAGGTGGAAAATAAAATCAGGCTTAATTTTGTTTATGTGCTTATTTAATTCTTTTGATCTTATATCAAATCGAAGGTCATTTATTTCCTTAGATAGTGTCGTTTTCTTATAATGAGATGGTGATGTTGGAATATCTAATGATATTCCTGTTATATTTGCGCCTAATAAACGCAGCCATGCAGTAAGCCAAGTCCCTTTAAATCCGGTGTGTCCCGTAATGAGTACCTTCTTGTTTCTAAAAGAATTACCTATTTTAATATTATTCATTTAAAAGTTTATTTAAGTGTTTATTCCAGTTATTTAAATTTTTATTTAACCAAAATATATTTTTGTTTATTGCATTTTTTTTACCTTTGCAACTTATTATTAAATCATGCAATTCTTGTGGTGATTTAGCAAATTTTATTCCATTTAACTCGCTTGCTGGACTCATATTTAATTGATCATAAGAGAGATAAACAATTACTGATCTTTCCATCAATAGCGCTTCAATTGCGACAGAGCTCGATCCAGAAACAACGACTAGATCATTTTTGGTTATATCATTAAAAATATTTGTTTCATTAGAAATTTTTAAACCTTGTTTTTTAGCTTCATTAATTAGTGGTGCTCCTGGATGTCCTCTAAAAGAAATATTATATTTCTTGAGATTATTGCAATTTAAATCAAGAGCAGATATCAAGCTTTTTGTATTTGCGCGATCAATATCTCCCACTATCAAAATTTTTTTTATTTCTTTATTTATTTTGCTTTTTATTAATTTTTTATTTTTTAGGTGAAAATATCTTAGAGCCTCAGTTTTCAAAATTTCAGGCATGGATGAGTTACCTTCCACAAGGGTAATATGGGCCAATCTTCCATTGACGGCTATATAATCTGGGTGTTTAGATAATTTGGCCTTGTTTTTTTTTGTGATAATGTTTTCAGAAAAGTACCTAAGATCCCAAAATCTAATAGTAGAGTGTGCAACACCTATTATAGTACCGTGTGAGTATTTATTCCATGAATTTAGTAAAATTTTCTCCCACGCTTGATTTTCATAAAGATACAATCCTAATTTTTGATTTGGAATTTTACTTAAAATATTATCAAATATTCTGATCATTATCAGTGAGTAAAAAAGATGAGAACCATTAAAAGATTTATTCCAATCATCATATAGAAGAGGCCAGAGATTCACCTTAGAATTCCTAAGATCAAAAAATTTTATTACACTTCCACATAAATTAACTTCAATTAAAATTTTAATAAAACTATATATACTATAAAAATAAATATTAAGATTTAAAAACTCATATATTAGTTTATGGTCTTCATTTTTACTATTTAGGTTATATATCTCTTTTAATTTTCTGTTACTATTTTCAAAACCTACGTGTTGGTGAAACCAGTTTATTTTTTCATTCTTTTCTTTTATTTTTTCAGGTAAACCATCCCAATATTTAGAGTAGAAAAAATGTTTTTGATTATTTACTTTAATGACATCATAATTAAGTAAATATGAAAAAATGGAAATATTATATTTGTGATTAAAAGAACTTTTTTTTCGTTTATATAAAACTAAGTACTTTAAACCTATTCGCATAATATAGTAAAATGCCTTTAAAGTATTGTAAATCTTATTGATTTTATATGTTGAATAATGAAATCTTGATTTTTTTATAATAAGTTTAATTAACCTTTTTTTACACAATGATTCTATTGAATTGGTAATTTTATGGTCACTAGAATATAAATATAATTTTTTAATTTTTCTTTTTACTAAAATTTCTTCTAGAGAAATTAATTTTAAACAGTTAGCTATCTGAGGAGATTTAATAGGACATTTTTCACTAATTAGCGAATAATTCCAAATATTATGAAATTTATCTAATAGAAATATTTTATTAAGTTTAGAATTTAAAATTTTATTACTACCTAGATTTTCAACGAAATAAATATATTTTTTTCTTAACCGATATTTATTTTTTTCTACATATTCGTTAAGATTTTCTATTTGATCATCTGGATACCATGATAGTAATTGGTTTTTATTTTTTCTATTTTTTAATTTATTTGGGTAACCAATATACAATTTAAGAGATTTCATTTAATTTTGAAAAATATAATTCTCTACACATGATAAGACATATATATGATTTTATTATTTACTTTTCTTTTATCAATGATTTTATAAAAAATTTTAGTTATACTTGGAACTAATGAATCTAACAACACTTGATTGTACGTTACGCGATGGCGGCTATTACAATAACTGGGATTTTGATGAAACACTTGTAGATAATTATATAGAAAAAGTAATAGAGTCTGGAATTGATATTATTGAAATCGGCTTTAGAAATTTTTTTAATGATACATATTTAGGTCCATACGCATATTCTCTTGAAGAGCATATAAGGCAAAAGAATATAAATAATATTAAAATTGGAGTCATGTCAGATGCTTCAATATTCTTTTCAAGTAAAAAAAGAATAAGCAAACAAGTCAGACAACTTTATTTGCCAAAATCTGAGTCAATAATTTCCTTAGTTAGAATAGCAGTTCATTTTAAAGATATAGATAGGTGCTATGATATTATTTATACGTTGAAAGAGCTTGGTTACCAGGTAGCTTTAAATATGATGCAAGCTGGTGGAAGAAGTGATATTGAAATAGAAAATACAACATCATTGATTGAAAGTTGGAACCTCGTAGATGTTTTATATTTTGCTGACTCTTTAGGAAATTTATCTCCAGATCGTGTAATTGATATAATTAAATTAATTAAAAATATCTGGAAAAAAGAAATTGGTATTCATACTCATGATAATAAAGGGCTGGCTATGAAGAATACTTTAGCTGCAATTAACAATGGAGTAACATGGGTAGACTCAACCGTGAGAGGTATGGGAAGAGGAGCTGGAAATGCTAAGAGTGAAGAGCTTTTACTTGAACTCAATAAATTAATACCAAACAGCTATTTTTGTGATGGACTAAAAAAACTTTCCATGGAGGATTTTCAGTCTTTGCATGATAAGTATAAATGGGGCGCAAGTGATTTTTATTCTAAAGCAGCTGATTATAATATTCATCCAACATACATACAGGAGATGGTATCGGATGTAAGATATTCAAAAAATCAAGTAAGAGAGATAATTGAACATATGAAAAATATACCATCTACTTCTTACAATCAAGACACATTAGAAGAAATGAGAATTAAATCTAAAGAACATTATAACGGTTCTTGGAATGCTAAAAATTGGTGTCTTGGAAAAGATATAATCCTTCTTGGAAATGGACCAAGTATTAGAACACATCAAAAACTTATTTTAAATTTTATGAATAATAACAAACTTTTAAAATTAGCAATTAATATTAATGAAATGATACCAAATGAATATGTTGATGGAATAGTATCATCAAATAAGTCAAGGATTTTAATGGACTCAAAATTTTATTCTAATTTAAATAAGCCTCTTTATATGCCTAAAGATTTAATCTCAGATATACCTGATAAACATAATATAGTAAAAAAAATAAACGATTATGGCTCAATTATTGAGAGAGGTTCTTTTCAAATAAATAAAACTAATTGTAAAATACCATTTCAGTTAACTGCTATATATGCACTGGCTCTAGTAACAATAGGTGGGGCAAAGAAAATATATTTAGCTGGTTTTGATGGCTATGATAATACTAAGCTTCAAAACGAAATGTTAACTTCATTGAAATTATATCAAGAAATGCCAGGGTCTATTGAATTGATATCAATTACACCAACATCTTATGGAATATCAAAATTGTATCAAAATGAGTAAAAAAAAAATAATTATTTAATCGTAATACCTGCAAGATTTAATTCAAAAAGACTCCCGGGAAAACCTTTACTTAAAATATTAGGAAAAACTATGTTAACCAGGGTATGGGAGTCATGTGTAAAAGTTGATGGTAAAGAAAAAGTTTTAGTAGCTACTGATGATCGAAGAATAGCGCTGCATTGTAAAGAAAAGGGAATGAATTATTTGATTACATCAAAACTTTGCAAAACTGGAACTGATAGGATAATAGAGGTTTCAAAAAAAATACGTCGTGATTTTTATATTAATGTTCAGGGAGATGAGCCATTAGTAAGTAGTTCTGATATAAAAAAAATAATTAAAGCATACAGCAATAATAGTTCTTATATAATAAATGGAATGTCGAGAATTCAATTTGAAGAAGATTTCAGAAGTTTAAATGTTCCAAAAATAGTAACTGATAAAGAAAACAATCTATTATATATCTCGAGATCACCCATACCGATAACAAAAAAAAATCTTTTTCAAAACGCTTATAAACAAGTTTGTATTTATGCGTTCCCTAGAAAAATACTGATGAATAAAAATTTATTTAATAAAAAAAGTAATCTTGAGTCTATAGAAGATATTGAAATACTACGTTTTGTTGAAAATGGTTTTAGAGTTAAAATGGTTAAATTGTCTAACAATTCAGTCGCGGTTGATACTATAAAAGACTTAAGGAAGGTAAGAAAAATTTTTGATGCAAAAAATTGATCAAATAAATTTATTTTTTGATTGTGATGGAGTTATTTTAAATTCAAATTATATTAAGACAGAAGCATTTAGAAAGACTTTAAGTAATGAAAATGAATATCAAGTCGAGCAATTTATTGATTACCATCAAAGAAATCAGGGTGTAGATAGATTTAAAAAATTTGATTTTTTTTTCAAAAAAGTAAAACAAAATTTCAATATAAAAGACTACAATCAAGCAATAAATAAATATTCAGATTTATGTAGAGAAAATCTAAAAAAATCGAAACTAGTTAATGGAATTAAAAATTTTTTAATTGATGCAAATAAAAAAAACTATTCGTGTTATGTAATTTCTGGATCAGAGCAAAATGAATTAAGAAATATATTGAAATTTAAAAAGCTAGACAAATATTTCAAAGGAATTTATGGAAGTCCATTAACAAAAGTCGAGAATTTAAAAAAATTATTATATAATAATCCTATTAGCCATAAAGATATTTTTTTTGGTGATGCCGAGTCAGATATGAAGGCTGCAATGAGCACAAACATACAGTTTATATATATTTCAGAACATTCTGATTGGAATGAAGGAATGAGTATTTGTAGAAAAAATAATTTTCAAACTTATAAGAATTTTATTGAAGTTATTAGCGCTTGTATAATTTGAATCGTGCAGATTTTTAATCCTACAAAATTTTTTCAAAAAATTTATTAGGCTATTTTTATTTAGCAAACCTCGATTTAACCAAAAAATTCAAATAATTGTAATTTTGTCAAATAAGGTTTGTGTATCTGATAATAAGATCACTAAAAACCATATTCTTCTAAGTATCCTTTTGCAACATAATTGCAACTTTCTTGAAATGAGAGATTAATATCATTATTTTTTGAGATAAAGTAAATCTGATCAGATTTCTTATTTATAAAGATATTTTCATAATTTTTGTCATCTTTCATACAAAATAATATATTTTGCGCTGCAATGTGTGTACTTGAATTTAGATGGGATTGCTCTTTAGATTTATAATGTTCGTAACTCTGAATTTCAATAAGTTCACTAGTTTGAAGAATACTTTTATCATTAAAGAGAATTTCTTTATTGAATAATCCGCAATTCGGAAAATTATTATCTATTTGCAAAGCAGAAAAATTAAAAATTTTACTTATTGGCCCTACGTCAACTTCTATAAAATCTGGTTTTATTTCTTTAATATCAGCACATTGAACGGTCTTAAACGCAAATTGTTTTGTGTTAAGACCGACTGCGTCATATATAGAAAATGTTGTCGCATAAGGAATGACTCCTGCCTCAGTTAGCAAAACTTTTAACTTTTGATTTTTTTGCTTAAATGTATTAGCAACGGCAACCAAAGGATGATATGCAAAAGATTTTTCCGATAATTCAACCATTATATTTGAAGTAGGATTATTTATTTTTCTATCCTCTATCCCTACAAGCCTATTCATTAAATTACTATTGTCTAAAGAGCCTGCGACAAGAACTAATATGAGAGAGCTTAATAAATACTTATTGACTGATATTCTTGAGAGGGAATACATGGAAAATAAAAAAATAATGAAATATAGAGGAGCAAAATAGCGAAAGAAAATATTTTGAGATTGATAACCACTAGAGAGAGTTACTAAGTAGGTTAAACAAGATAAAATAATCAATATTAATGAGGTAAATTGTAAATTTTGAAAATTATAAAAATATTTCTTCTGTGAACTTAAATAAATTATTATTGGGAGTGATAATGCTAAAGTGAGAGTAGACATAAACTGTGAAACTGTTGCCAAATATCTATTTATACTTAGTTCACCGCCGTGCTGTTTTACAATTAACGGTAGAGGTAATAATGTTTCAAAGTATAAATATCGCCACACCAAGTAGAGCATTCCAAAGCCAGTAATGAAAAATAGACTCACAAGAAATTGTTTTAACTTATTATTTTCAATTGCTATTCTTAAAGCGATGTATATTGATGGTAAGAAAAATATAACAGCCTCAGGTCTAAATAAACAAAAAACTACGGAGAAAATAACCCACAAAAATAATTTACAATTGTAAGCAAATTTGTAGACTAGAAGACCTAACGTACAAAAGGCTAATGTACTGAAACCATATAAAGAAGAGCCTGTTATTTGACCCATATTAAATAATAAAAAAATAAACAGGAGCAAAAAAATTAAACTTGTAGAATTAATAATTTCTTTCTGAAAAATTTTTGTTATCACATAAAAACAAGTACAGGAAATTATCATTGTTGAAATATATGGATCAATACCAAATAAAGCAAAGAAAGTAAGCACAATAAGCCAGAAAAAATCTGTAGCTCCTTCAGATGGAATACCTCCTGAGTTAAAAACAATCTGTCCAGTGCTGGCAAAATTATTTACATACCGGTAAAGTATCAGTGCATCTTCTTGAGGGTAAGAATACAATCCAATAAGTATAAATACTAAAAATAAAATGATAGAGGATAGTAAAATAAAAGTATCAACTTTAAAAAACATTCAAAATTTTACTATTTACCGTAATTCTTACTCTTAATAAAAATGATTAAAACAACAGATATAAAAAATCCAATAAGTAAGCCCAATAATGGTGCAAAATTAAATTCTTCACCTACTCTGGTAATAACTGTTTTGTGGTTATCCCTGAAAAGTATAGACGGTTCATCCGTTCTTATTCCATTTAACAGAAGTTGTCCTTCATAATCCTCATAATTAGAATTCGTATCGAAAAATGAACTATTATTGCTGATACCACCTCGCGTTATTTTTTCATTTAGCGTGCCAAGATAGAACCCCATCTCGAAAAATTCATCTAAAAAATCTATTGAGTCATCTATAACTGGAATACTTTCACTGCCACTAATGAGATCGTTTTTATTCATTTTAGAGTAGGTATACTTGATATTATTAACTTTACTCATGTAAATTTGGTATACATAAGTTTCAAATGCTCGTTTAATAGAATTAGATAAATTTTCAAATTTTTTTAATGCAATTTTTTTATCAGTCTCGTCAATTATTGCTACAATTTTAGTTTCGTATTTGCCGCCTTCCTTAATTGAAAAAGGATAATTTGTGGAGTCATCTTCAGCTAATTGTGCTGTAATATATGTATTAACGATTGTTGGAAACCTATCTGTAAGAATTAGATCAAACTGTCTTTCAAGTATATCATATTTTAATTCATCAAAAACAACATCGGAAATAACCCTGTAAGAATCTTTCTTTTCAGATAAAGAAAGTAAGAAGCCGATTAATAAACCAATAATAGATATACCAATAATATATTTAGCATTAGCCATCATAGTTTGGCCAAGATTTTTAAAATCTAAGTAAGATATTTTTTTGTCTGTATTACTCATTATCTTTAATTATGTTATAGTTTTTATTTTAAAATTTAAATCTTTTAAATAAAAATTCTGGAAGAAGTTTTATAACATACATAATAAAACGCCAGTATTTTGTATAGACTATATCTGACTTTGATTTGTAAGCATTATATACTAAATTTGCAACTTCATCAGCTGAAGATGTGAGGAATTTCACCTTATTAATATCTTTTCCCATTTCAGAGTCTATATATCCCGGGATTACTGTAATAATATTTAAATTAGTATTGAACGTTCTTTGACGAAGACCAGATAAAAACTGAGTTAATCCAGATTTTGCAGAACCATAAGGGTAATTTAATGAGCGTCCTCTATCGCCTGCAACAGAACTTAAGGCCATAATTGTACACTTAAAATTTGACTTAAGAATTTTATTACAAAATAACTCTATTAATAACGCGGGGCATAAATAATTGACAAGCATTTCCTCTTTCATTTCATTGTAATATTCTTCCTCATTTTTCTTTAAAATTAATTTTCCAACTGTAAAAACTATTAAATCAGGGATTGCATGATTAAGGTCTTCATTTATTTTTATATTATTTAACTCACTTGTTGCCCTTAGTACATCATTTAAAAATTGTTTATGTTTATCAACTTTTAGAATGTCAAATTCAATAAATTTAGCTTTACAATTGTATCTTACCTCAAGATTTTTTTTTTCAGATTCAAGCTGTATTATTTTTCTTCCAGACATAATTATGTTGTAATTATACTCTGCAAACTTTTTCGCTATCTTCAGTCCAGTCTTAGATTTGGCCCCAACAATTAGAATAGTTTTTTTTTTCATTCTGTAAATAACCTATCACTTTGTGAGGATGAAAAGACACTAAGATTCAAATATTTTTTGTTTTTAACTTTTTTTAATTTCTCTTCGTACATAATTTTAAAGTTCTTTTTGCTAAGTCTTGAGTCTTTTGTGAGGTATACGCGGCCATTATAACTGATAACAATTTTGTCTAAATAATTTAATATTTTCCTATTTTTCTTCGTATTTGGAAAGTCCATTGCCAATGTATAACCCTTCATTGGAAAAGATAGTAATCCAATATCTTCTCTAGAGAAATATTTTAATACAGGAAGGAATGGTATTGATTTGTTTATAATTAAATAATTAATAATTTCGGTAAGCCCTTGATAGGAATTTTTTTTTGGTAATACAAATTGGTACTGAATAAATCCATTTCGACCATACAATCTATTCCAGTGCTTGATGTGGTCAAGTGGATAAAAATAGTTATTTATCTCTACAAATGAGCTAATGCTTAGTTTTTGAAAAGAAGCATATATAAAATTAAAAATTGAAATACTAAAATAATTAATTAGGGAAAAAGGGAAAATAAAAGGAATGGAAATGGTATTGCTTTTTTTAAACTCAGTTTTTTTTGATATCCTATTTTTCTTAAGATCATCTTTTTTTGCATGATCACCTAAAAAAATTATTGATGTTCCAAGCCTTTTATCTTTGTGATTAAAATTGACCCATGCTACCGAGTAGTTATTCGCATTATTTTCAAAAATTTTCATTGTTTCTTTTAAATTTGAAGTAAACTTTTTATTTAGATGTATAAGTGAACTTTCAATTTTTATTAACTTTATAGTAACAGTTGTAATAATTCCTGTTAGTCCCATGCCTCCAATAGTTGATAAAAATAAATCCCTATTTTTTGTTAGGGAACAGGTGGTTAATTTTTTATGTTTATTTATTATTTCTATCTTTGAAACAAAATTACTGATACCACCATCTCTATGATGATTTTTTCCATGCACATTTGAGGCCACCATGCCTCCAACTGTTACATATTTTGAACCGGGCGTAACAGGTAGAAACCAGC
>MDTA01005474.1_pt1 | contig 12160 bp, 11 predicted proteins | sample 811151 | NCBI WGS metagenome assembly MDTA01 (sample SAMN05326648, study PRJNA326480) | marine metagenome | isolation source: seawater | place: Indian Ocean: South | collected 2010
ATCATGTGCGCGCCCACGATTTTGGGCGCTCAGGGCAGCGGTTGGAGGAGATGCCTATGAGAAACCGGTCCTCATGGCCAGGAAAGCGCGACTGTACATTATCGTCGATGATTCCAAGGGTGACGATGGAAAGAAAAGAAGGCCACATCCACATGTTTCTTTCAACTATAGAAGTCGTAAAGGTCGTTGCAATATTCGCATAGCTTGGTGTTTAATTCTCAGAAACCAGAGCGATCATCTTACGTTATAATCATAAACTTCAAAACCTGCTATTCACAACGACAACAACGCGGCAAATTGCTCTATGGCATCAAGTAAGTCACTCGGCAGGTTCATCGTCTATCGAACCTCGATCAGCGCCGTGACGATTTTTGCCGCATCGATCATCTCGTTTATCATCATCCAGTTGCCGCCAGGCGATTTCGTTTCTTCCTATGTCGCGCAGCTCGCGCAGACCGGCGCGATCGGGTCGACTGAGAGCATCGAGCAAATGCGACGGGACTTCGGGCTGGACCAGCCGATGATTGTCCGTTACCTGCATTGGGCGGCCGATGCGATCCGGGGTGATTTCGGCCTGTCGCTGCAATGGAACCGGGATGTCGGTGATCTCATTGGTGAATACATCGGCCTGACGTTGCTGCTCGCGATAATGGGGCTCTTGCTCGCTTGGGGACTGGCTCTGCCGATCGGCTTGTACAACGCTACGCATCGGGGATCGGTGGGCGACTACGTATTTTCGATCATTGGCATGGTCGGGATTGCCGTTCCGAACTTCCTGCTTGCGTTATTCGCGCTGTTTGTCGGTTTTCACTATTTCAATGCCGATCTCGGCGCGATTCACTCACCGCAATACATCGATGCGCCCTGGAGCGTGGGCAAATTCTTCGACGCCCTGTGGCATATGCTCGTCCCGGCATTGATCCTGGCGCTCGCGATCATGTCGGGACTCGTGCGCCTGCTGCGTGCTAACCTGCTCGACGAAATGTCGAAACCGTACGTGGTCACCGCGAGAGCCAAAGGTATGAGCGAACTGCGACTGGTCCTGAAGTACCCACTGCGGCTTGCACTCAATCCGTTCGTCAGCACGATCGGTCTGATGGTGCCGGAGCTGATCTCGGGCAGCATCATCGTCTCGATGGTTCTGAACATCCCGACGCTCGGGCCACTGCTCCTCCAGGCGCTGCAGGGCCAGGATATGTTCCTGGCCAGCGCAATTCTTCTGAGCCTGTCGACGCTCGCTGTCGTCGGCACGCTCATTTCCGATCTGCTGCTGAGCTGGGTCGATCCACGCATTCGACTGCAGAGCTGAGCGATGGCCGCGACGACAGGAACTGTGGAAGGCGACGCGGAATCGGGGGCTCCCGCTCCGGCGACAGCGCCCGACATTCTCTCGCCCGGTACCTTGTTCCGCCGCCGCTTCATGCGGCATCGCCTGGCCGTCATATCGGCAGTGATCGTCGCGGCGTTCTACCTGGTCGTCATATTCGCCGATTTCATAGCCTATTCGGATCCGACCGCTTCCGACTCGGAGCGTGCCCTGGTGCCGCCACAGTCGATTCAATTTTTTGATGACGGTCGATTCGCTCCGCACGTGTACGGCCTGAAGAGAACGCGAGACCCGGATACCTACGGGCTCGTGTACATTCCCGACCAGTCGCAGCGAATACCAGTCGTATTGTTCGCCAAAGGCTACGAGTACCGTCTGTTCGGGCTGTTTCCCACGTCCAGGCATCTGCTCGGAACCCAGGGCGCACCGGCCGAGTCGAGCCTGTTTCTTCTGGGGGCCGACGAGCAGGGCCGCGACCTGTTTTCGCGTATCGTCCACGCGATTCGTACGTCGCTGCTGATCGGCCTGGCGGCCGTCGCTGTCAGTATTACCGTTGGCATGGTAATAGGCACAATCTCCGGATTCTACGGAGGCTACGTCGACCTGATCATCCAGCGCGCCATCGAGATTCTTCGCTCGATTCCGACGATCCCACTGTGGATGGGGCTGGCCGCCGCGATTCCGCCCACCTGGGGTATCACGCTGGTGTATTTCACCGTGACGATCATCGTTGCGCTCCTCGGCTGGACACAGCTTGCGCGCGAGCTGCGCGGCAAGATCATGGCGCTGCGTCGCGAGGACTTCGTTACGGCCGCGGAACTCAGCGGCGCCGGGCCGGCGCGCATCATGTTCGTGCACCTGCTGCCACTGACGACGAGTCATATCATCGCGACGACCACGCTGGCCATACCCGCAATGATCGCCAGCGAAACGGCGCTGGGTTTCCTGGGTCTCGGTTTGCGGCCTCCCGCGATTTCGCTGGGTGTGCTTCTGAGCAGTGCGCAGAGCCTGCAGAACGTTGCACTGTACTCGTGGATGCTGATACCGGCGATCCCGACGGCGATCATCATTATCGCGTTCAATTTTCTCGGAGACGGATTGCGTGATGCAGCAGATTCCAATGCATAGCACCGCGCGTTCGTCGGCGGTGGGCGACGGACCGATCGTATCGGTGCGCGACCTCACCGTTAACTTCGACACTGTGGAAGGCAGGATCCACACGATCGACAACGTGAGCTTCGATATCCTGCCACGCCGAACCCTCGGCATCGTCGGCGAAAGCGGTTGTGGCAAAAGCGTGACGGCCCGCGCAATCATGCGCATCGAAGACACGCGGATCTGCAGTCTCGACGGCAGCATCCTCCTGTACCACGGTTCGGAAGCAACCGACCTGATTCAGCTCGATGCACAGAGCGCCCGTCTGCGCGCGGTCCGCGGCCGAGAGATTGGCCTAATCTTCCAGGAGCCGATGACTTCGTTCAGCCCGGTGCACACTATCGGCAACCAGATATGCGAGGCGGTCCGCCTGCATTTTTCGGTTACCAGAGAGGAGGCTTCGCAACGCGCAATCGAACAGCTTCGCAGTGTCGGCATGCCGCATCCCGAGTACATCATGGAGCAATACGCCTGGGAACTCTCCGGCGGCCTGCGGCAACGCGCCATGATCGCGATGGCGCTCGTGTGTGGGCCCAGGCTGCTGATTGCGGATGAACCGACGACAGCACTCGACGTAACGACACAGGCACAGGTACTGCGTCTGCTCGCTGACTTGCAGGATCGTAACGACATGGCCCTGATGCTCATTACTCACGATCTCGGCGTCGTTGCGGAGAGTGCCGATGATGTCGTCATCATGTATCTCGGCAGTATCGTCGAACGTGGACCCGTGGCATCGATATTCGAAAACCCCGGGCATCCCTACACGCAGTTGCTGCTCGAATCGCTGCCGAGTATCTCGCGCCGCCGCAGCGGTCCGCTCAAGACGATTCACGGTACGGTGCCGAGAGCCCAGGACCGTCCGCGCGGTTGCCCGTTCCATACGCGATGTCCAAGTGCGATAGAAGGGGTCTGCGATCAGCTAGTGCCGACGGAAACCCGGATCGCCGCCGATCACATCGTCAGTTGTCACCTGCACGAAGCGTCATGAACCAGATGCCCCCAATCGAATCCGACGTGACGGTCAAACTCCCGGAATCGACGATTCTCAGCGTGCGGCGACTGAGCAAGCATTTCGACGTCGGCGACGGCGAGGTTGTGCGGTCGGTCGACGACGTCAGTTTCGATGTGCGGCGTTGCGAGACCCTGTCACTCGTCGGTGAAAGTGGATGCGGAAAGACGACGGCGGCACGCGCGATCATTCGCGCGCACGAACCAACATCCGGTGAAGTCTGGTTCAAATCGGCATCCGGCGATGTGGTCGATCTTGCGAAGCTCACGCCGAAGCAACTGCGACCCTTGCGCTCGGAGTTGCAGATGATCTTCCAGGATCCTTATTCGTCGCTTAATCCGCGCATGATGGTGCGCGATATTATTGCAGAGCCGTTGCGGATCTTTGGCGAAAAGGACCGGGCAGTTCTCGATGAGGCGGTCGGAGATCTTCTCGAAGCCGTTGGTCTGCGACGCTCACACATGACGCGCTATGCCAATGCGTTCAGCGGCGGGCAGCGGCAACGCATCGGCATCGCCAGGGCGCTCGCGCTCAGACCCGCGGTGATTATCGCCGACGAGTCCGTATCGGCGCTTGATGTCTCCGTGCAGGCGCAAATACTCAACCTGCTTGTGGATCTGCAACGACGCCACGAGCTGAGCTTCATATTCGTCGCTCACGATCTCAGCGTCGTGCGGCACATCAGTCACCGGGTGGCGGTCATGTACGTCGGCCAGATCGTCGAGCTGTCACCTTGCGACGACCTGTTCGAGAGCCCGCTGCACCCCTATACGGAAGCGCTGCTGGCGGCGGTACCGCAGCTGCGTCCCGGCCACCCCGGGGCGCTGTCGGCGACGCCCGGCGAGCCCCCGAGCCCGCGCAATCCGCCAGGCGGTTGCTACTTCCATCCGCGCTGTAAGTACGCGACGGAGCAGTGCAAGACGGAGGCGCCGGACTGGCGCGAGGCATCTCCCGGTCGCTTCGTCCGCTGCCACCGCGTCGAGGAGCTGGCGCTGGCCGGTGTGAGTTCGCTCGGGGGGCAACCATGACTAGGCGCATGAACAGACGAGACGTAATCAAGGGCGGTGGGCTTGCGATGGTGTCGGCGGCCTTGTGGTCATGCACACGAGATGAGTCAGCAAGCAGATCGGGACCCTCTGTGCCCGGCGATCCCGGGTTCGGTCCGTTCGCGCCGGAGGCGAGTCGCCTGGTCACGGATCCGGCCGCATTGCTCGATGCGTTCAACGAGCCGCCGATACTCGCAGAACAGGTATCACGAGGAACGCTCGATCCCGTCGAGCAGCGCATCGGGCAGGATCCGATCGTGCTTGAACCCCTGCATGAGATCGGTCAGTATGGAGGTACCCTGCGCAGAGCCTTCGTCGGGCCCGGCGATCAGTGGGGTATCGTGCGGGTCGCTTCCGGCCCCGACAGTTTCCTGCGCTGGGATACAAACTGGCAGAGTGTCGTACCGAATATCGCGCGGGACTTCCGTCTCGACGACGACAACCGCACTCTGACGCTCTACCTGCGACGCGGGATGCGGTGGTCCGATGGCACACCTTTTACCGCTGCCGATGTCCTGTTCTGGTATGAAGACCTCTACCTGGACCGACGCGTGGTTTCTGCCCCGAGCCCGTCGCTTCGAATCGATGGCCAGGACGTTCGCATCGAAGCGCTGGACGACTACAGGGTGCGCTTCGTTTCACCAACATCCTACGAAGTTCTGGCCGAGTTACTCGCCAGCTCGACCGATCTCGGTGGTCAGTCATTCTATGGCCGCTTCGGTATGGGCGGGTATGCGCCTAAGCACTACTTGTCGCAGTTCCATCCGAAATATCGTTCGGAGCGTGAAGTTACGGCGCTGGCCCGCGAGCAGGGGTTCGCCAATTGGTCAATCTATCTCCGCAATCGAAACGACTGGACGCTAAATCCCGAATTGCCGGTGCTGACGCCGTGGCGGCTCGTTAGTCCCATAAACTCGCAGGATTTCAGCCTTGAGCGGAACCCCTACAGTGTCTGGGTCGACACCGCTGGTAACCAGCTACCTTATATCGACAACATCAAGAACGTGCTGTGCTCCGGCGCCGACGCTGTGAATTTTAAGGCCGTCGCCGGGCAGCTCGATTTCCAGAATCGGCACCTGCAGATTGAGCAGTTACCCTTTCTGCTCAGCAATCGGCGACGCTCCGAATACAAGGTTTTCCTGAACCCGAATGAAGGAACGGATCTCGGTATTCGGGTCAATCTCGCCTACAAGGGCGACTCTGAAATCGGCGGGTTGCTTGGCGATGCGAACTTCCGTCGGGCCCTGTCACTGGGCATAGAGCGGCGGGAGATTAATGAGACATTGATGCTCGGGCTGGGGCGTCCATCGGCATCCGTGCCGGCGCCGACGAACCGCTACTTTCCCGGCGAAGAGTGGGTCACGAAGTGGGCGACGTACGACGTTGCACGGGCAAACCAACTGCTCGACGAACTGGGGTTGGCCGCGAAGGACGAAGCGGGATATCGGCTGCGCAAGGACGGCGCCGGGAGGTTGCGTCTAAGTTGTGTCACGGCGGTTTCGCATTTCGATTACACAGGCGTCGCGGAGATGATCCGGAAGCAGTGGAAGTCCATCGGGATCGACCTCGACATAGAAATCGTCGACCAGGTTCTCTACTTGCAGCGCAGTATGTCCGGTGAGGTCCAGCTCGGTGTCATGATGACCGGGAGTGAAGACCCTTTCGTCTATCCGGATCTGCTGTTTCCATACACGGTGGTCGGGTTCGGCGCGATCATGGGCGTGGACTATGCGCAGTGGTTCCAGTCGGACGGTGCGACCGGCAGAAGGCCGCCCGATGAAATCGTCGAGATGATGGAACTCTGGCTGGAAGGTCGCCGATTGGCGCGCGATGACCGTATTGCGATAGGCAAGCGGCTCCTGCAGCAACACGCCGACCTCGTGGTCAGCATCGGGCTGGTATCCAATGCTTACTCGATGCACGGCATCCATCTCGCAAAGAAGAACCTTGGCAACGTGCCGCGGCGGGTGGTCAATACTCATATCGCGCTGTCGCCATCCAACGCATTGCCGATGACATTCTATTTCAATAAACAGGAAGATAATGATGCTTGAAGTAGCTCTGCATGCAATCCACCTTGTGTGCGCAATTTTTTGGTTTGGCTCGTACATGTGGTCGGAAGTAATTCTTTGGCCGCTTATGAAGAAGGCCGGCATTCTCGCTGAAGTGCAGGGCGGTTTACGCTCGGTGTACGGGCGCCAGCTCCAGGCTGGCGCCATTTTCGGTACGGTTGTCATCGGCTTTTTCCGCGGTGTGGCGGGCGGTGTATTTGACCGCATCTACACACCGTATGGCGTGATGTTTCTCATCTCGGCCGTTGTCGGCGTTTGGATGCTCGCGTGGTGGAGCGCAATGCCCAACCGGTCGCTGAAGTGGGGCTGGCGCATCTACTACAGCAGCTTCTGGGTTCTGCTCGCGCTGATGATCGGGCTGAACTTCGCGCGATGAGCGAGAGACTGCTCGGCCCGACCGAGATTCCCGAAGGCAAACCGGCGTTCTCGCCGGCGTTCCTGTTATCGGGCGTGGCGAGCTGTATTGCGGGCCAGAGTCTGCGTGTCGACGGCAGATTAACGAAGTCAGTGCCGTAAGCGCCGGAATCTGTTGTTGACCCCGCATAAAGTAATGAAAATCTATCAATAACTCGGTGCTGGTTTTAGCATTATAATCATGAACTCACCTAAGCTGAAAAAAAAATGAATACAAACACATCAGTCACATCGACCGCCGCCACCGTCGCCCGGTGGGTGGTCTCGATCCACGTACTAGCACTCCTGGTCCACATGTGCGCCGCGATAACCTTCGTCGGCGGCGTTGGCGCCGCGTACCTTACTCACGCGAAGCTTGCCTGGGTCGTCTTCGGACTCGGTGTGCTGCAGGCTCTGGCGGTACTCAATCCTACATTGCCAAGGCTGCACAGACTGTACGCCGTATTCGCCATTCTGGTCGTCATCGGTGAGACTCTGCAGCTGTTCCTCATACCGCGAGGGCATCTGGCGTATCACGTGTCGGTTGCGATGATCGTCTGGGGCTGCACGCTGGCCCTGTACGTTCGCTTGCGCGACCCCGCCTGGGGAACGGCGACTGCCGGCTGATCGCGGGGGAATGTGTTTAATGAATGGCGCGACTCTCATCGTCAAGATGCTCGAAGCCTACGGTGTCAAGGTCGTATTTGGCGTCCCCGGCGAAACGAGCATTCGCCTGTACCAGGCACTCGCGGCAGACGACTGCTCGATCGAACATGTCATGGCACGCGACGAACGTTCCGCCGGTTGTATGGCGGACGCCTACGCTCGCGTAACGCACCGGCCGGGTGTCGTGGAATTTCCGAGTGGGGCCGGGCCGTTGTATGGTCTGGCAGCCGTTGCCGAGGCCAATGAGTCCGGCGTCCCGATGATCGCCATTACGAGCGATAATTCGCTCGCGGTCGAAGGCAGGGGGTTTATTGCGGAACTGGACTGCCAGCGACTCTTTCAACCCGTGACGAAAGCTTCGGTGATGCCGAAGTCGGCGCGCAAGATTCCCGAGACGATCCGTAATGCGTTTCGTATTGCGACGACGGGCAGGGCCGGCGCCGTCCACATTGCGGTGCCGGACAACCTGTACGTCGAGGAAGTCGATCCTGACGAAGTCTCCCTGCACGTCGAGACCGCCTGCATATCGGCTCCGGCATTCCCGAGCGGACCGGCGAGCGACAAGCTGCTCGAATTCCGTGACGCGCTGGCCGGCGCTGCCCGACCACTTGTCGTTGCCGGGGGAGGTGTCAACCGCGCCGCCGGCCGGGATGCATTGACCGAATTCGCGGAGCTCTACCAGGTGCCTGTCGTTACCTCGATGACTGGGCAGCAGGCCATTAGCGACACGCACGAATTATCGGTCGGCATCATCGGCGACAACGGCTTCCATCCGCATGCCAACCGGGCCCTGGAAGAATCGGACCTGCTCGTCTACGTCGGCTGCCGAATGGGTTCGGTCACGACGATAGGCTGGACATTCCCTGCGCCGAAACCGGAACGAAAGATCGTGCACGTTGACGTCGACCCTGAAGTCCTGGGACGCAACAGCATCGGCGCTCTGAACATCGTGTCCGACGCGGCCGAGTTCTTCCGGCACCTGATTGCCCTGGGTCCAATGTCGTCATCCAATGCCGACAGCAACTGGATCCCGACACTGAACCTTTGGCGTAAACGGTTCTGGGACCATGCGTCTTCACCGACGAGTGTCGAGAAGGGCGCAGCGACGCTGAACCCCCAGGCCGTCATTCAGGCGCTGAGCCGACGGGTCACCGAACCACAACTGGTGTTCGTCGATCCCGGAACGTCAACGCCGTATTCGTGCAGGTACCTGACCCTGTCCGACGAGCGCTCGAAGATCATCATGAACCGGTCCTACGGCGGACTCGGATGGGCGATTCCCGGCGTCATCGCAGGTTGGTACGCCGATTCGACCAACCGCCCGATGGGGCTGTTCGGTGACGGTTCGCTCGGCATGTCGGTCGGGGAACTTGAGACAGTGGTACGGCTGGGCATTCCCGCGATCCTGCTGCTATTCAACAATCGCACGTTCGGCTGGATTGATGCGCATACGACTGTCGTCCAGGGCCTGGAAGCCGAGCCCTTGCAGTTTGGCCAGTCCGATTGCGTTGGTCTTGCAGCCGCGTACGGTTTCCATGGATTGCGCGTACAGCGCATCGAGGATCTTGATGCCGCTCTGGACGAGGCCTTCGCACATGAGGGCCCAGTGTTCATCGATGTCCACGTCCAGACCGTCGCCGAGGAAATACCGCCTGTTTATACCTGGATCAAACGCAAGGGCCTCGATCCTCTGACCGTTGGTGGCGAGAAACTCGAGATAGGGTCCATCGCGGTCGATTTGCAGACACGGGCCGACCACACAGATAACGAAGGAAGATAATGACAGAAAAAAGTGAAGCCGCCGCGGCGGCGCCCGCCGACCAAGCAACGAAAAAAGGATCCGCTTTCGAAGTCCTGAGAATTTTCACGGTCCTCGGATTCACATGCTTCGGTGGACCGATCGCGCACCTGGGTTACTTCCGCACGGAATTCGTTTCGAAACGAAAGTGGCTGAGCGAGAGCGCGTATGCGGATCTCGTCGGGCTGTGTCAGTTCCTGCCGGGGCCCGCTTCGAGCAAGGTCGGTTTTTCACTGGGGCTGCTGCGAGCAGGCTACTGGGGCGGCTTTACGGCCTGGCTCGGTTTCACACTGCCATCGGCCATCTTCCTGGTACTGTTCGCCTATGGCGCCGGCTTCATCGCCGATACTGCAGCCGGACAGGGATTGTTTCGCGGCCTGAAGCTCGTCGCGGTTGCGATCGTGGCGCATGCCGTCTGGGGCATGGCCCAGAATCTGACGCCGGACCGGACGCGCGCGTCTATCGGCGTCCTGGCCGCGGTCATCGCGTTGCTTGCACCGACCTCGATCGGCCAGATCGCCGCCATCGCATTCGGTGGTGTACTGGGTTGGCGCCTGTGCAAGGGCGATCCGAACGAGCAACCGGAAGTGCTCGACTTTTCGGTGTCGAAACCCGTTGGCATCGCCTCGGCAATCTTGCTCTTCGTGTTGCTGGCGGCGACCTTCGTACCTCTGCCCGACTCCGCGTATTCGATGTTCAATGCATTCTTCCGCTCGGGTGCCCTGGTATTTGGCGGCGGCCACGTCGTGCTGCCGCTACTCAACGAGGCCGTGGTGGCGCCGGGCTGGGTGAGTGGAGAGGACTTCCTCGCCGGCTATGGTGCGGCCCAGGCAGTACCGGGTCCGCTGTTTACATTCGGCGCCTACCTGGGTGCGGCCGCAACGGGCCCCGTGAGCGGCTGGACCGCGATCGGGATCGCGCTGATCGCGATCTTCCTGCCGGGCATCCTGTTACAGCTGTCGGCGCTGCCGTTCTGGAACATGCTGCGCGGCAGGACGACTGTGCAGGCCATGATGCGTGGTGTGAATGCGTCTGTCGTCGGCATCCTCGGCGCCGCACTTTATACGCCGATCTGGACCAGCGTCGTGCGGCACCCGACGGATTTTGCCGTCGCACTGATCGGTTTCGTGTTGCTCCTGGCCTGGAAAGCGCCGCCGCTCATTGTCGTCGCGTTTTGTGCAGTCTCTGGGGTCGCGCTCTCGGTGGCTGGCGCATGAAGTACGCGATTGCCGACGCTATCCTGGGTCTGGACTACGATTCACTGGATTCGGACGTCACAGAACAGGCGAAACGGATCTTCCTGTACCACGTTTGGACCGCGTTCCTGGGCCGTCACGCCACCGACATGCATCCGGCGCACGGCTTCTCGGTGATCGAGAGCCTCGGGTACCCGTCCGGTCCATGCACGGTTATCGGTGAGGATTTCAAGTTGGCCGCACCCGAGGCGGCCTATCTCAACTGTCACCTGGTCGGCGGTGGCGGCTATGATGACGTGATTTTCCCAGCCGGCATGCATGCCGGGCTCATGATCATCCCGGTCGCGATGGCGATTGCCGAGCAGGAGCACTCATCCGGGCGCGATTTCATTGCGGCCGTTGTTGCCGGCTACGAGATCCTCGGCAAGATCGGACGCTGGACCTGGTCGAACGAGAGTCCGCGGCGGCCTGGTCCCGTTTTCGGACCGATGGCGACGGCCGGCGTGTGCGCGAAGTTGCTGGGTCTCGACCGGGATCAGGCGGCTGCCGCGATCGGCTACGCCGCACACGCGGCCATGGGGTTGCCATGTAACCTGAATACCCACATCCACGCCATGGCCTGCCAGGCGGGCATCATGAGTGCGGTGTATGCGAAAGCAGGGGGGCAGTGTCCGCCCGACATCATCGAGGGACCTCTCGGTTTCTATCGGACATTCTTCGGCGATAGCCCCGACTCGGAGGCAGACCTATTGGGCGACTTCGGTAGCGATTACGCGATCATGGCGTCGCGCGAGAAACGCTACCCTGGCACGCTGCTCAACCTGGTCGCCGTCGAGAAAAGCCGCGAACTGATCGTCGGCAACGGCCTCACGGCCGACAACGTTGCGTCCGTGGACCTGGAGCTGTCGAGCCAGCGCAGCAAGCATCCAACAGCCCAGCTCAGACCGCCGTACGCCCGGCCGCTCGAAGCCTTCGCGTCCTGCCAGTTCCTGGTAGCCCTGTTGCTGATCGACGGGGACATCAACGAGGAGCAACGAGCCGGCTCGAAGGACGATCCCGAGGTGCTTGGCGTCGCCGACCGCGTGCAGGTTTCATTTGTCGATCACCCGAACCCGATCTACGCGCACGTAACTGTCACAACGACTGACGGTCGTCAATTCGAAGCAGAAGGGGACGACTACATCTTTCCGCCCATCGATGCGGCAAAGGAGCTTCGCGAGCAGGCGAATGACGCCCTGACGGCGGAGCGCATCAATCAGTTTGTGAAGGGTGTCGCCGCTCTTGATACGTCCGACGACGTATCGGGCATTCTTGGCCTTCTGGCTCGGGATATCGACGCGCAGCAGGGCTCGAGACGACAACAGACAACTTAGAGCTTTAATATGAGTACAGATATACCGGTTCCCGAAATGGGAGAGGGCATCGAAGACGTAACGATCGTAGAGTGGCTGCGGCAAGTCGGCGACAGTGTCACCGAAGGCGACCCGATCGTCAG